>Ga0193731_1000328_pt1 | contig 16181 bp, 6 predicted proteins | sample U1a2metaG_FD_144920 | JGI IMG/M metagenome (GOLD analysis project Ga0193731, IMG submission 144920) | Soil microbial communities from a riparian zone of the East river system, Colorado, United States - U1a2 | ecosystem: Environmental > Terrestrial > Soil > Riparian zone | place: USA: East River...
ATAAGTCCTTGCCCGCTCATCGCCTATTGAACTCAATAAAATTACCGGTAGGGCAGGATGGGATACCTTTATGGCTTGCGCTAATTGAATGCCATCCATGTCGGGCATCTCCATGTCGGTAAGGACAAGGTCGAAACCGGTGTGAATTCCGGACTCCTTCGGAGAGCCGGGAGAGAGTATCTCCAACGCTTCTTTCGCAGAGTGTGCAAGAACAGCAACCAGTTTCCAGTTTTCCAATTGATTTTTTAATATGGTGCGGTTGGTGGAATTGTCATCGATGACAAGGACCTTCTTCCCCTCCAGACCGGTCATGCTGGACGTCACGTACGTTGGAATGGATTTTACGCTGACGCCGGCCGTGATGGTAAAATGAAATGTGGTCCCCTTGCCTTGCCGGCTTTCCACCGAAATAGAACCACCCATGAGGCCAACTAATTTTTCACTGATGACCAATCCCAGCCCGGTGCCTCCGTACTTGCGCGTGGTGGAAGAATCGCCTTGTGAAAATGCCTTAAATAAACCCGCTACCTTATCTTCCGGAATGCCGATACCCGTGTCGCGAACTTCAAATCCCAGTGTGCACAAATTCTTATATGTCTTGATAAGGTGGACACCCACAACGACCTCGCCGTGATGAGTAAACTTGACTGAATTGCCTACCAGGTTGATCAGTATTTGTCTTAGCCGTAAGCTATCGCCAATAATTTGCTGGGGAACATTATAGTCCAACTGGTAAACCAGGTCCAGCCCGGCTTGGGATGCCTTGCTTCCAAACACATCCAGCACATCCTCGATACATCCGCGCAGATCAAAATCCTTATTTTCCAATTCCATTTTACCCGACTCGATTTTTGAAAAGTCGAGGATGTCATTGATGACGCCCAGCAGGCCCTCTCCGCAGTTTTGGATCGTTTCAGTGTATTCCTGCTGCTCATGAGTCAATTTGGTTTCACTCAGGAGCGAGGCCATGCCGATGATCCCGTTCATCGGCGTGCGGATCTCGTGGCTCATGGTAGCGAGGAAAATACTTTTAGCTTTGTTGGCCGTCTCCGCCTCTTGCCGGGCTTTTTCGGCTTCGCGCCTTGCCTTTCGTTCTTGTCCTGATGATAGGGCTAATTCTCCGGTGCGGATCTCAACCTGGTGCTGCAATTCCTCTTTTTGTTTTTTGATAACGTTAACCCGCATTAAATAAAAAGCACCAAAACATCCCACAATGAATGACCCGGAGAGTATTCTAAACCACCAGGTCAGCCAAAACGGCGGTGTAACGGTAAGGGTAAGATCAATCGTATTGGCGGACCAGTTGCCTTCGTTATCCAACCCCTTTACCTTAAAAATATACTTTCCCGGATCCAGATTAGTGTAAGTAGCCGAATGCGCCGTTCCCACATAATTCCAATCTTTATCAAACCCCTCCATCTTGTAAGCATATTGTTTTTTCTCCAGGGACGTATAGTTTAATGAAGCAAACTCAAATGAAATTACAGACTCCTTATAAGAAAGCTGTATCTCTTTTGTTTCCCCGATTGGCAGTCGCAATGGAGATTTTTCCCTGAGGATCGGGACCGGTTTATTAAATAGCTGGAAGCCGGTAAGGACAAGCGGAGGATCATATACTATTTCTTTTATACTATCGGGAAAAAATTCGTTGAACCCGTAAGGGCCTCCAAAATACAGGGCGCCGGTACGACTTTTTAAACTGGCGTCCCTTGTAAACTCGTTGGATTGCAGGCCGTCGGCGACCGTAAAATTCTTAAAGGTTTTGCCTTTAGGACTAAACCTGGAAAGACCTTTGCTCGTGCTCAGCCAAAGATTTCCACGGGTATCCTCCAGAATTCCTGAAATTTCCTCCCCCGGCAAACCGTCCCCTTTATGGAAGTTGACGAACTGTTTTTTTTCTACATCAAAGAGGTTTAATCCGGTGCGGGTGCCGATCCACAATTCCTTTCTGCTGTCTTCCACTATACTAAGTATATTATCACTGCTTATGCTATTCGCGGTGTTGCTATGCCGGAAGGCCGTAAAGGATTTAGTACCCCTATCCAGAAGACACAGACCCAACCCTTCTGTTCCCACCCACAAATTCCCCCTAGTGTCCTCGAATATCGAACTGATTCCCCGGTTACTAAACCGCGAAGGATCATTTTGAATCGTGTTATAATGGGAAAAATTACCTCCCTTTGGATTATACAAATTAAGCCCTCCTACAAAGGCCCCAATCCATATATTCTTTTGTGCGTCTTCATACATGCTCACGATATCATTGCTACTGAGGCTGGTGGAATCATCCGGATTATTCTTGAAATGGGTAAACGTATTTCTTTTCCTATTGAATACCGTTACACCATCGTACCATGTGCCCATCCATAAGTTTCCATTGCTGTCTTCAATTATTTTTAGTACGTAATTCCCGCTGAGGCTGTTTTTATTTCCCTCTTCGTGCCGGTAAACTTTAAATGTCCCATTTTTCCGGTCAAACAAGTTGACGCCTCCGCCATCCGTACCAATCCAGAAATTATCATCTGAGTCTTCACAAAAACTTAAGACACTATTATTACTCAGGCTATTATAGGAGGGATTTGATTTATAGTGAATGAATTTATTCGCATCCACATTGGCATAACTGAGCCCATGATTAAAGGTGCCAATCCACATATTCCCTTTGCTATCCAGGCAAAGAGAATATATAGAGTTATCGCTCAAACTGGTATTGTCGGCAGGGTCCTGCAGGTAGCTGTAAAATGTCTCCCGGTTTGGGTCCAGTAAATTTAAGCCTCCATTTTCCGTTCCAATCCACAGGTATCCTTTCGGGTCTTCCCGGATAGCCGTGACGTGGTTGACGGATAAACTGTTTTTTGCTCCTTTTTGAAACCGTTTGAATTCCCCCGTTGTTCTATTCATCAGATCGAGTCCGCTCAATCCGCCGATCCAAAGTTGCTTTTTGCTATCTTCAAAAATGCTTAATACATTCTTTTGACTTATCGATTTATTATTTTTGTCATCATGCTTAAACCGGGTAAAGATTTTATTTTTTCTATCGAATAAATTCAATCCATCACTTGTCCCAACCCACAAGTTATGTTCGCCATCTTCAGCGATACAGTTAACATAATTATTACTAATACTCCGGGTATCCTCTGCCCGGTGGCTATAGTGGATAAATTTTTTATTTACTCTATCCACGAAGCATAATCCGGCGTCATCGGTCCCCACCCATAAATTTCCTTCCTTATCTTCAAATACACTTCGTAAGGATTTGACAGAGGGATCGTCATTAAAATCGACAATACGATCCTGCATCCGGTCCAGCATCCGTAAGCCTTCCCCTACGGTGGCAATCCAGATATTTCCGGCACGATCTTCTATTATGCTGCTGATGGTATTATTGCCGATGCTCTTTTCGCTTTTATCCTCCTTTAAATAGGTCGTAAACTTATATCCATCATATTTATTCAACCCTTCTCCGGTTCCAAACCACATGATCCCTCTGCTATCCTGTAAAATACAGCTAACATTGCTTTGTGAGAGTCCATCTTCAATCCCCAGGTGGTCGAATCGCAAAGTTTGTTTTTGGGAAACAGCAACAATGGAAACTACCTGGAAGAGCAGGAGGAAAACACCATTGTTAAATCGCAGTGCCATGGCTATACGGCTAACCTGTTTCCTACCCGTGCTGCCTTTCCATTTGATGTTGGCTTCGAGGCCCATAGCTCCAGCCTTTCCACCAGGATCTCCAGCTTTACCGGCTTGGAGATATAATCATCCATACCGGCTTGCATGCATTCTTCCCGATCGCCTTGCATGGCATTGGCCGTCATGGCAATAATGATCGGATGACCAAGGTCTCCAACGCGCAGCCGTATTTGCCGGGTCGCTTCCAGGCCGTCCATCTCGGGCATTTGTACGTCCATTAAGATCAGATCAAATGACCGTTGTGTTACAGCCTGCAGTGCTTCCAGCCCGTTGTCTGCGATCTCCGGTTTGTACCCCAACTTATTCAGGACGCGCTCGGTGAGTTTTTGATTGACCGCATTGTCTTCGGCGATAAGGATGCGCAAGGGATACTGTTTCGAAAAATCGGCCGGAAGCAACTGCCTGGCCGGCTTTTCATCCAACACCGGTTTATCTTGCTTCCGGAGACAATTAAGAATGTTCTGGCGCAGCATGTTTTGTTTAACAGGCTTGGTCAAGATCGAAGAAAACAGATCAGAATGAACCCTTGCACGCTCATCCCCTACCGAGCTCAACAAAATAACCGGAAGGGCGGGATGGGATAGCTTAATGGCCTGCGCCAATTGAATGCCATCCATGTCCGGCATCTCCATGTCGGTAAGGACAAGATCGAAACCTGTCCGAAGGACTCCGGACTCCTTCGGAGAAATGGGAGATAGTATCTCTAATGCTTCTTTCGCGGAGCGTGCAAGGACAGGGATCAGTTTCCAGTGCTCCAGTTGATTTTTTAATATGGTCCGGTTGGTGGAATTGTCATCGATGACAAGGACTTTCCTCCCTTCCAGGCCGGTCATGCTGGAGGTCACGTAGGTTGGAACGGATTTTACGCTGACGCCCGTCGTGATCGTGAAAGAAAATGTAGTTCCCTTGCCTTGCTGGCTTTCCACCGAAATAGAACCACCCATGAGACCCACTAATTTTTCACTGATCACCAACCCCAGCCCGGTGCCTCCGTACTTGCGCGTGGTGGAAGAATCGCCTTGTGAAAATGCCTTAAACAAACCGGCCACCTTATCTTCCGGAATGCCGATACCCGTGTCCCGAACTTCAAATCCCAGTGTGCACGAATTCTTATCGTCCCGATCCCGATAGCTATCGGGAACATCGGAATGGATAAGGCGGACACCCACAAAGACCTCACCGTGATGAGTAAACTTGACCGAATTGCCTACCAGGTTGATCAGTATTTGCCTTAGCCGTAAGCTATCGCCAATAATTTGCTGGGGAACATTATAGTCCAACTGGTAAACCAGGTCCAGCCCGGCTTGTGATGCCTTGCTTCCAAACACATCCAGTACATCCTCGATACACCCGCGCAGATCAAAATCCTTATTTTCCAATTCCATTTTACCCGACTCGATCTTTGAAAAGTCGAGGATGTCATTGATGACCCCCAGGAGGCCCTCTCCGCAGTTCTGGATCGTTTCAGTGTATTCCTGCTGCTCATGCGTCAACTTGGTTTCACTCAGGAGCGACGCCATGCCGATGATCCCGTTCATGGGCGTGCGTATCTCATGACTCATGGTAGCCAGGAAAACACTTTTGGCTTTGTTGGCCTGCTCTGCTTCGGCTTTGGCCTTCTCGGCTTGTTCACGCTGGCACACGATCTCGGCTCGTTGAGCAACAAGGGTATCATTCGCATTCTGCAAATATTCCGATTGGTCAGGAGGTCGTCCTTCTGCAGTACTACTTCGTCAGTTCGCTCCTTTACCAATCGGGTGAGGTCCCTTTGTTGAGCCTGGATTTCCTTCATCCGGATGACGTAAAAGGAGAGGGCACCTCCAATAATCAGAAAAGCAGATAGGCCTTTGAACCACCAGGTTTGCCAAAACGCGGGGGTAATGGAAATCGCTAAAGACCTTACCAGCTTTGACCATTTGCCATTGCCATCCAGGCCTCTGACGCGGAATACATATTCCCCGGGGTCCAGGTTGGTGTAGGTGGTCCAATGCTTGGTTCCCAGATTAATCCAGTCCTTGTCAAATCCTTCCAGGGTATACTGGTATTGCATTTTCTCCGGATTGAAATAGTTAAGGGATGAAAATTCAATCGTGATCGCCGGCTGTTCATGCGAAAGCGTTACAGCTTGCGCCTCTGTAATGTGTTTTTTCAACGGCGACGGCGTGTCGGAACCGTCGGCAATGAGAACCGACTTTCTGAATACTTGAAAATCGGTCAATACAACGCTCGCGTCACGTGATTTTTCTTTAATGTCGTCTGGAAAAAATTCGTTGAACCCGTTATTGCCGCCAAAATACAGACCGCCGGAATGGCTTTTCCAACTGGCTCGCGTAAATTCATACGATTGGAGGCCATCGCTAATCCCAAAATTTTTGAAGGTTCCGGTTTTGGCATTAAGATTGGAGACTCCGTTATTCGTGCTGATCCACAAATTGTCCTTGCCATCCGCGAGGATACCTTGTATTTTTTCGTTAGGCAGACCGTTTTCCGTGTGATACACGGTGAACTGATTATCTTTTCTATTGAAGTAATTGAGTCCGGAAAAGGTGCCCATCCAAAGATTTCCCTGCCTGTCTTCGAGGATGCATCCTATGGCGTTTTGACTTAGGCTGTTCCGCTTATCATCGTGCCGGTAGGTGATAAAGCGGTTGGCCTTCCTATCCAGTTGGCTGACCCCTGCCCCATTGGTCCCAATCCAAAGATCTCCCTGGTGATCTCCAATGATCGTTAATATATTATCACTGCCAATGCTGTTCGGATTGGCGTTGTCGTGCTTATAATGTGAAAATGTACGGGTGTTCGGTTTATATAAATTCAACCCTTCTTCATGGGTGCCTAACCAAACCTGTCCGCTCTTGTCCTCAAAGATCGCAAATATATTATTTTCACTTAGGGTGGAAGAATCGCCCGGATCATTTCTGAAATGATGGAAGATATTCTTCTTCCTGTTAAACACGCTAACCCCGTCTCCCCACGTGCCAATCCATAGGTTATGGTCACGGTCCTCGCAGACACTTAGTACATAATCTCCGCAGATGCTGTTTCTATTCCCTGCCTGATGCCGATAGATGGTGAATTTGCCGGTCTTCCGGTCAAACAAATTCAACCCTCCCCCGTCCGTACCAATCCAGAGATTTTTCTCCGAATCTTCATAGATACAAAGCACCCTGTTATTACTCAGGCTATTGACTAATGGGTTGTGCCTGTAATGCGCAAATCGATTGGCTTCGTCACTGGTAAAATCAACACCGCTGTTATACGTACCGATCCATACTTCACCCTTCCGGTCTTTATAGACGCAATTAATAGAGCTGCTGCTCAGGGAGGTAGTTTCTATCTCACTATGAACGTAATTTCTAAAGGACCTTTTGGCCGGATCATAAATACTAAGGCCGTCGTTTTCGGTCCCAATCCAGAGACTCCCCGCATCATCCTCCTGTATGGAAGTAATAAAATTACTGCACAGGCTTTTGCTATTGCCTGGGCTATTGACGAAGTCGGTGAATGCGCCCTTATCGCGATTGAACAAACGAAGACCGGCGCCGTACGTCCCAATCCACAGATTTTGCATTTTGTCCTCGAAAATGCACTTCACCGTGCTTTTGCCCTGAACTTTCCCGCTTAACGTTTGGTCTTCAAACCGGGTGAATAAACCCGTTGCCCGGTTCAACAGGTGAAGACCGTTGTTTGTCCCAATCCATAAATTTCTTCTGCTATCCTCAAAAATGTCTTTTATAAAGTCATCGCCCAGGATGGTGAGCCCTTTTCTGTTTTGGAAATAATGTATAAACCGCTGGTTCGCCTGGTCAACTAAATCGACCCCTTGACCGTCCGTGCCAATCCAGATAGCGCCTTCCTTGTCTTGCAGTAAACAACGGACTACATCGCTTGAAATGGTATGATCGTTGTTCTTATCGTGCTTATACCGGACAAAGTTGTCCGTTTCTCTCCTGAATTTATTTAAGCCAGCGTCGGTACCAATCCACAGGTTTCCGTCAACGTCTTCAATGATATCATTTATTACACCCGAGCTGATACTCTTGTCATCCTTTTGATCATTTCTGTAAACCGTAAATTTATAACCGTCGTATTTATTGAGTCCATCCTGTGTTCCGAACCACATAAAGCCCCGGCTATCTTGTAGCACGCACGTGACATCACTTTCCGACAGCCCGACGCCAGGATTCAGGTGTTGGAATTTTAAGTTCGTCTGTTGAGCAAATGCACAGACTGAAATACAGAAGGTCAGTACAAGAATAAAACAACGGGAGATCCGGGCAAAGGATCTATGCTGGATAAGGAGGACCGGGTTCAGGGAACGCATTTCTATTGGTTATTGTATATTCTGTCGTTTTACTTTCACTTTCAACGCCCACGTTTCGAGCAGGCTTACTAAAATCTCCATCTTCACCGGTTTGGAGATGTAGTCATCCATGCCGGCCTGCATGCATTCTTCGCGATCGCCCTGCATGGCGTTGGCCGTCATGGCGATGATGACAGGCTGATCTCCGCCGCGCCGCCTGATCTGCCGGGTGGCTTCCAGGCCATCCATCTCTGGCATTTGCACGTCCATTAAGATCAAATCAACCGACTTTTGAATTGTCGCATTCAGCGCTTCCTGGCCGTTATCCGCCATCTCCGGCTTGTATCCCAGCTTATGCAGCACGCGCTCGGTGAGCTTTTGATTGACTGCATTGTCTTCCGCAATCAGGATGCGCAAGGGATAGTGTTTCGAGAAATCGGTCGGAAACAATTGCCGGGCCGGTTTTTCCGGTAATACATACGTTGGAACGGATTTCTTACTGATGCCTGCCCTGATGGTAAAATGAAATGTAGTTCCCTTGCCTGGTTCGCTTTTCACCAAAATAGAACCACCCATGAGCGACACTAATTTTTCACTGATGACCAACCCCAGTCCGGTGCCTCCGTACTTGCGGGTGGTGGAAGAATCTCCCTGTGAAAATGCCTTAAACAAATCCGCCAGTTTATCTTCCGGAATGCCGATGCCCGTGTCGCGCACTTCGAATCCCAGTGTGCATGTAGTGTTGTCGTCCCGATCCCTATCGGGACTATCAGTCTTGAGAAGGTGGACACCCACAAAGACCTCACCGTGATGGGTAAACTTGACCGAATTACCCACCAGGTTGATCAGTACTTGCCTTACCCTTAAGCGGTCACCAACAATTTGCAGGGGAACATTATAGTCTAACTGGTACGCCAGGTCCAACACTCCCTTTGATGCCTTTCTTCCAAACAAATCCAGCACATCCTCGATGCATTCACGCAAATCGAAATCCTTATTCTCCAATTCCATTTTACCCGACTCGATCTTTGAAAAGTCGAGGATGTCGTTGATCACACCGAGCAGTCCCGCTCCGCAGTTTTGGATCGTTTCGGTGTATTCCTCCTGTTCCTGGGTCAACTTGGTTTCACTCAGGAGCGCGGCCATGCCGATGATCCCGTTCATGGGCGTGCGGATCTCGTGGCTCATGGTAGCCAGGAAAATACTTTTAGCCTTGTTTGCCTGCTCTGCTTCGGCTTTGGCATTCTCCGCTTCTTCACGCTGGCTCACGATCTCCGCTCGTTGCGTAACCAATGTGTCATTCGCATGCTGTAAATATTCCGATTGGGTCAGGAGGTCGTCCTTCTGCCGGACCACCTCTTCGGTTCTCTTTTTTACCAACCGGAGGAGTTCCCTTCGCTGCGCCCGGATTCTCTTCATCCGGATAAAGTAAACAGAGAGGGCGCCGCCAAGGACCAGAAAAGCAGAAAGACCTTTGAACCACCAGGTTTGCCAAAACGGAGGGGTGATGGAGAGTTGTAATGACCTTACATTCTCTGACCATGTGCCATTGCCATCCCTACCCCTCACCCTGAACGTATACTCTCCCGGATCCAAATTGGTATAGCTGACAGCATGTTTGGTCCCGATGTTGATCCAGCTCTTATCGAATCCCTCCAGGATAAACTGGTATTGCATTTTCCCCCAATTGAAATAGTTGAGGGATGAAAATTCAATGGTAATCGCTGACGATTGGTGGTGAGGAAGGGTCAGGGCCTGCACCTCCGTAATATTTTTTTTCAACGGCGAAGTTGGGTTTGAACCGTCCGCGATGGGAACCGGTTTCCTGAATAATTGAAAACCGGTTAATACGACGCGCGTCTCCCGTATTTTCTCTTTGAGACTGTCAGGAAAAAACTCATTGAATCCATTATTGCCGCCAAAGTACATGGCGCCGGACCGGCTTTTCCAGTACGCATTTTCTTTGAACTCCCTGGATTGCAATCCATCGCCAACGTCAAAATTCTTAAAGCTCCTGGTGGAGGGGGTGTACCTCGACAATCCTTTGTTTGTACTGATCCATAGATTTTCATGATCGTCCTCCAATAGTCCAAAGATGGCGTCATTGGGCAAACCATCCGTAGTACGAAAGATTGTAAACAACCCGCTTTTCATATCAAGATGGTTCAGCCCCGAGATCGTGGCGATCCAAAGATTACCGGAATGGTCCTCGTGAATGGCAAAAACACTGTTGCTGCTGATGCTGTTTTTACCTTCTTCTACTTGAAAATGGGTAAACTTTTTATCCCTATCCAGGCGATTCAATCCGCCTCCGTCTGTCCCGATCCAAAGTCGCCCGGTACGGTCTTCAACAATAGAATGTATTTTGTTGCTGCTGATGGAGGCGGGGTCATTCTCAGCATGCACGAATCGAGTAAACGTATTATCCCCGGGATGAAATAAATTGAGTCCGCCATTATACGTACCGATCCACATGTTTTTATCGCTGTCTTCATAAAAACACCATGCATTATTACTGCTTAGACTATGCGGGTTTCCCGGGTCATTTCTAAAGTGGGTGTACGTATTTCTTGCCCGGTTAAATACAGTAATGCCATCCCCCCAGGTGCCAATCCATAAATTGCCACGACTGTCCTCCAGGGTGTTCAGGACATAATTTCCACCAAGGCTGTTTGAATTGTGTTCCTGATGCTTATAGTGTGTAAATATTCCGGTCTTCCGGTCAAAAAGATTTAACCCGCCGCCGTCCGTTCCGATCCAGAGGTTTGCTTTCGAATCCTCGTAAATGCTTAATACTTTATTGGAACTCAGGCTGTTTTCCGTGGAATTGTGTTTGTAATGCCCGAATTTATTGCCATCGATGCTCCAATGATTCAAGTCTCCCGAAAACGTGCTGACCCACATGTTCCCGGTTTGATCCTTGTAAATTGCCCAGATGGAATTATTGGTCAACGACGTAGGGTCCTTTTCATCTTCCAGATAGGTATAAAAGGTTGAACTGGCCTGGTTATAAATGCTAAGCCCTCCGTTCTCCGTTCCTATCCATACGCTTCCATTGTCATCCTCATTCAATGACAATACCACGTCATGGGCGAGGCTGTTTGGGTTTTTATTTTCCTTTTTGAATCTTTGAAAGTCCCCGGTTTCGCGATGAAACAAGTTCAGCCCGGCTTGTGTACCTATCCAGAGTTGGTGCCGGCTGTCCTCAAAAATGATATTCACCTCATCCGAGCTCAGCGACCTGTTATTTTTTTCGTCGTGCCGAAAGTGGGTAAATGTCTTACTCTTTTTATCAAACAAGTCCAGGCCCCCATGGTTGGTACCTACCCAAATATTTTGCTGACTGTCCTCGAAGAGGTCCTTTATTGAGTTATGAATCAGGCTGGCCGGATTGATCTCGTCGTGGACAAAATGAGTAAAGGCATTGTTCTTGATATCATAACAGTCAAGACCGCTCTCATCTGTTCCTATCCACAACCGTCCTTGCCTGTCAAGGAGAAGGGTATTGATAAGGTCACCTGAAACGGAGTTGCTGTTATTTTTATCGTGTCTATACTGAGTGAATTTTTCGGTTTCCCGGTTAAACTGATTTAGTCCTCCCCCCCATGTGGAGATCCATATCATACCATCGGAATCTTCCACGATGTCATCGACACTGTTGCTGCTTAAGGTCCTGTTGTCGCCTGCGCTATTTTTATATATGGTGAAATAATAGCCGTCATACTTATTCAGGCCGTCACGCGTACCAAACCACATAAACCCACGGCTATCCTGAAGCATGCAGGTGGTGTTGCTGTCGGACAGCCCTTGATCAATACCGACATGTTCGAATTTCAAATTCTGATATTGAGACAAGGAGCGATCAGGAACAAGAAGCAATAAACTCAGAAAGAGAAAGGAATACGGTCTGCTCACGCTCCACGGGTTCTTACCCCGGGACATCGGGTTTAAAAAGTTCAATTGGACGATTCGCTTGTTCTGATTTTCCGGCATAGGCTACAGTTTCGCTTTGACCGCTTCCGCCCACTTTTCAAGCAACAGCACCAACTCCTCGATGCGGACCGGCTTGCTAATATAATCATCCATCCCGGCTTGCATACATTCTTCCCTGTCCCCGAGCATAGAATTAGCCGTCATGGCAATGATCACGGGCTGAACATCCAGGCACAGCCGGATCATTCGCGTAGCCTCCAGTCCATCCATTTCGGGCATCTGAACATCCATCAGGATCAGGTCGTATTTCTTATTGCTTACTACTTCCAATACTTCATTACCGTCTCCCGCGATGTCCGGGTCATAGCCTAGCTTGCAGAGGACTTTCATCGCCAGCTTTTGATTTACGCGGTTGTCTTCCGCAATCAAAATACGCATGGGATGGTTCAGCGAGAACTCGGAAGACAACTTCGGTTTGACGGGCTGCAGTTCGTCCGACAACGCGCTGCCATGTCGTTTGAGGCCGCTCAAAATGTGCTCACAGAGGACGTGCTGTTTGATCGGTTTGCTCACCACCGAGTCGAACAGCCCCGCCTGTTCATGTGTGTCCCCTTCCCCATTGATCAGGATAACGGGGACCTGTGGATAAAGCTTCCGGATCGATCGGGCCAATTCTTCCGCATTCATCTCCGGCAAACTCCAATCCGTAATTCCCATATCAAATGGAGCTGACTTGGACAGGATCTGGAGCGCTTCGTTCCCTGAATGAACGACGACAGGCGCCAACTCCCATTGTTCCAATTGTTCTTTAAGCAGGTTTCCGCTGGTGACATTATCTTCCACAATCAGAATTCGCTTTCCTTCCTGACCTGCCATGTCAGGTTGTATTCGCACCGACTGAAGACTGGCACGGGTGCGGATCGTAAACCGGATGGTCGTTCCTTCCCCTATGCGGCTCTCTGCCTTTATTTTACCTCCCATTAATCCGACTGTTTTTTTACAAATCGTCAGACCCCCACCTGCGCTAAAGCTTCGCTGGGCAGGCTGACCAGCTCCCCGTTTGCTTGCGGCGGAAGCATTCACCGGCACCTGCTCTTTGAACAAGCCGCTCATTTTATCCTCCGGTATTCCTGATCCTGTATCACACACCTCGAACTCAAGTCCAAGCCCCTGCTCACCGTGTTCACTTATCAATTTAATCTTAACAACAATTTCTCCGCGCCGGGTAAATCGCACGGAATTCTCCACCAAATTCATGAGCACCTGGCGTAACCGCTGGCTATCGCCAATGATATGAGACGGCACGTTCCGGTCCATGCTGTACAAAAGTTCGATTTCGGGACCGGTGGTTTTGCCGGCAAATACTTCCAATACCTCTTCAATACTGTCCCGTAAATCAAAATCCTTTTGCCCTACTTCAACCCCGGCAACCTCTACTTTAGAATCCGACAAAACATCAGCAAGCAAAATTTCATTGATCACCGCCAGGAGGCTCTCGCCGCACGTGCGGACCGTTTCATTGTACTCGCGCTGCTCGGCGGTCAGCGAAGTTTCAGCCAACAGGGAGGCCATCCCGATCACACCGTTCATCGGAGTACGGATCTCACGACTTATCCTTGCAAGAAGGTCGCTCTTCGCCCGGTTTGCAAGCACGGTGCGGTCCTTTGCCTTTTGTTCATTCGCGGTAGCATAGGTTAATAATTCATTCCTTTCCTCCAATCGCAGGGACAATTCGGCATACAGGTTCTTCATCCTGCTGACGCGGAATTTGTAAAACACCAAGGCACCTATGGCAAGGACAATGAATGAGCCCAATGGAATCCAACCTTCAGTTAACACGGATAAAGTAAAGACGCTGATCAGCGGTGTGGAAAGGAGGTGTAGTTCATTCATAAAACGTATCTTTAACAGGCTCTATTTCAGATGGGTCTCGACAATCCTTGACCCCAACCGTAAATTCATTCCAACAACGTAATACCGGTCATTTCCCATCGGACTAAAGACATAAAGGGGAATGGTCCACAATCCGACAGAGAATCCGACGACAACTCCCGGCTCCACGCTCTTTGTCCGGGTTTGAAGAAAACGGGTATGTTGTAATGCCAATCCGGCATAGCACCATTTCGAAGGCTGGTAGGCCAGTTCTGACCAGCTAAAAAAGAAACTGGATCGCTCGCCGACCGTAGAGGAGGTGAATTGTGATTGTGAAGCAAAAAATACTTTCCCTATGTCCATCGTAACATTTAAACCGGCAGAGCCGCCTTTGAGCTTCCCGGTTACGGCTCCCAGAAGCGGCGTTATCGAATAGGAGAATCTTCCCTGTTTTGAAAATATCTTCCCGGCGTACAATGAATAGGTCCCGGCTCCCTCATAGTTATAACGGGCCTCGACATACCAGTTCGTAAAGGTTTGATAATGAATAATGGGCACCAGGGTCATGATCCCCTGCTGGGTGATGTAGCAATATTGCTCAAACCCTCCCTGGGCCAACATGCTTTGCGCAAAGCAGAGCAATAACCCCAATGCGAGGAGGTATTTAATTTTCATTTTCGATAATAATTAGTTCGGATGTCGACAGTTTGTTCAACAGGTTAATGTCCTTCTTGTGCGGATTCCAATAAAAAAGGAGGACATCAATCGGCCTCCACAACAATACCCAGCTAAAAATATCCAGGCTTCCGCCAAAGACGGCTTGTATCCGCTGATGCTCATCCAGGAGCATGGGGACAAGTCCCTGGCAGACCAATACCACCAGCAGACTAAAACCCAGCAATAACCAGCTTCGTTTTTTGAATTTATTGAACTCGTTTTGCCGGGCGATCTTCTTCAGCGAATAGTGCCTTCGGATCGCATACATGAGGGGCTGAGCATACTGCTTATCGATTTCGCTCGTACACTTGAACTTATAAAAAATCACGGAATACCTTTTGGCGGCACTGACCGATGCTTTAATATAGTCCTCCAACTGGTGACTGATTTGCCTCTTGTAGATCGGAGCGGGATCATGACTATTGAAATACGCGTTGATCGTTTCCATATCAACAGTCAGGAAAATATTGATCCTATCTGAAACTACTTCGCTCATAGGATCATGTTGAAATTTTGTCTTCTTATTGGTTTAACTCGGATAAACTCTCCAGTACATCCGTGGAAAGTTTATTGAAGAGTAAAATCTGCTCTTCCAGAACCGCACTCCGGATGTATTTCTCCTGTACGATCCTTGCTTCCAGCTCTTCCAGGAGAAGGTTTAACTCCTTGTCATTCACCATTTCCACTGTCGTTTTTGATTTATGGCGGCCCTTCAGAAAGACATCCGGGTTGTTTGACCGGGTGGCGACCTCCAGGGATTTCTGCAACTCCGCTATATCCTCCATCATTAACGAGACCAATTCCTTCTTAAATTCCACATCTCCATCGGTGTGCTGATCGAAGTCGATATGCAGCGGCCTCAGACTCTTATCATTTTTCATATTCCCATAAACATGTTTTTCAATTGTGGTTTGCAATTCTACCTGTTGGAGGGGCTTTGTGATGAAGTCAGTCATACCGGCATGAAAGGCCTTTTCTCTTGAATCGGTCACTTCCGAAGCCGTAAAGGCGATAATGGGTAATGTTTTGAAATGCAACCCGTCCATCTGACGGATCCGGCGGGTGGACTCATAGCCATCCATGACCGGCATGTCCAGGTCCATCAGCACCAATTCAAATGGTTTGCTTCCAACTAATCCAAGCGCCTCCTGGCCATGGTTAGCGACAGTAACCTCCATACCCCATCGCTGAAGCATTTTTACCGCTACTAACTGGTTTATCGGGTTGTCCTCTACTAACAATACGTTTATCATTTTTATTCAGAACTTGTGTGATGCAAAAGTCGCAGATTTATCACTGCGGTAAATCAGGAGAAGCCTGATTTGGGTAAAATCAGGCTAGGTGTGGTCTGGTTGTGCCAGAAGGGTCGGTTTCGACCCTGTAATGACCGCTTTGATTGGGTTGCAAGGTGGCTGGGTGGAGCATGAATCCTCCCGGTAGGGGTATTCCCTGAGAGGGTTTGTTTACTTTGGATCTAGGTAGTTCTGTTTGAACTATTTGTCCGTTTATGGCTATTTCAACCGGAATGGTGATCGGTGATCGGTGGATTTTTGAAGGGTAATTAGTTTGGGCATTTGGTTGTTGATGTGGCAAAAATGCAAGGTCGCGAAGTCCACCCCGCCGTTGTTGGTGTTCCCCCGCCGTTGTTGGTGTTCTTCACCAA
>Ga0193731_1000331_pt1 | contig 16145 bp, 17 predicted proteins | sample U1a2metaG_FD_144920 | JGI IMG/M metagenome (GOLD analysis project Ga0193731, IMG submission 144920) | Soil microbial communities from a riparian zone of the East river system, Colorado, United States - U1a2 | ecosystem: Environmental > Terrestrial > Soil > Riparian zone | place: USA: East River...
GATGGCTTGGATTTTCAGTGATTCAGGGCCTGAAGCTATGAGCCAGGCGACTTTCATTTGCGGCAGGCCGCAAATTTTCGAGATACCGCTGACGGTGAAGGTCAGTGCGCTGGAATTCGCAGCAAAGGTTGCAGGCGGGACACTGCTAAATGAGAAATCGAGAAAGACTTCGTCGGAAATGATGGCCAGCCGGTGCGCGGCGGCGATTTCGTTGATTTGCTGTATTTCCGCGGGCTTGCAGAAATGGCCGGTGGGATTATTGGGATGCACGACGGCGATCGCGCGGGTGCGTGGGGAAATGCTTTGCTGGAGCGCGTGGAAATCAATCTGCCAGCCGTCGTCGTAGAGCAATGGATAGCGCACGAGTGTGACGTCCTGAATGTCCGCCAGAAAATTGAAGAGCGGGTAGCCGGGGTGCGGGATCAGCACTTCATCGCCGGGATTACAGAGCAGGCGAAAAAGAAAAGAGTAGGCTTCGCTGGTGCTGGTGGTCAGGAAGATATCGTCGATGGGGATTTGGGAAGTATTTCGTTGGTGCGGAAATTAAAAGCGCATTCCGTGGGGTTTGAGCGCGTGAGATCGATGAGCGGTTTGTTTGTGGCGTAATGTTTGGCGAGCGCTTCGCTCAGCTGGTTGCGATCCAGATTCCAATTCGTGCGGTGGGAAAACATGAAGAGAGATTATTTGCCGAGATACAGGAGGACGGCGAGGAAAACCCACAGGGCGTCCAGGAAATGCCAGTAGTAGGACGTGACACCGACTGCGGCTTGCTGCGAAACGTTGGCGCGATCAAATTTGCGAAACAAAACAAAGAGCAGTGCGCCGACACCGCCGAGGATGTGGACTGCGTGGGCGCCGGTAAAAATATAGAAAAAACTGCTGGCGGGATTGCTGGCTACGTAGACGCCCTGAGCGACGAGCTGGCGCCAGACGATGAGTTGGCCGGCAAGGAAGAGCAAACCTAAAATTGTGGTGATGGTCCACCAATTGCGAAAGGCCCTGGGTTGGGCGGCCTGCAAATGGCGGCGCGCGATTTCCATAGTCAGGCTGCTGGCGAGCAGGATCGCGGTGTTGGCCCAAACGAGAATTGGGAAATGGAATGGAATCCACTCCCCACCGCTGGAACCTTTGCGGACAATGTAGGCGCTGGCAAGGGCCATGAAAAACATCAGGATGGAAACTATGCCGAGGGTTACGCCGGTGTAATAGCGGCGAGGTGATGTGGGACCCGGAGGCCTCGGCTTTCCTTCGTCGTCTCCGCCGTAGCCTGGCAGTGGAGGTTTTTTCCCGCCACCGCCTCCGATGTCTTCAATGATCAGTTCGATGTCATCGGCGATTGGAGGAGCTGGCACGGTGGACCTCTTTGCTAACGCGAGCGATGCAATTTTGCCCGGTCAATTGGAAAGGACAAGCGGAATATACGGAGCTGGTTGAAAAGTGTTCGCTACAAAAAATCCAAATAAACCACGGGCTGAAAAAAATGGTGCGGTCGAGAGGACTCGAACCTCCACGCCTTGCGGCGCTAGCACCTCAAGCTAGTGCGTCTGCCAGTTCCGCCACGACCGCGATGACTTTCATCGTAAATGCAAAGGTGCAGGGTGTCAAATAAGGAGATGGAAGCGAAGAAAAAGAGCGGGCGGCCTAAGAACGCCGCCCCTACAAAATCGAGCTACGGTTTTTTCGGCTGCGCGGGAACTGGCTGCGAAGCTGCCGGAGGCTGAGAGGCAGGCTGCGTGTTGGATTGCGGCGTTGCAGGTGCCGTCGCAGGAGTCTTTGCGGGTGCGGCCGGAGTTGTCGCGGGTGCCGGCTTTGGCGCGGGCTTCGAAATCCGTTCAAGGATCGAATTGCCCTGCCCAACGGCCTTATCCGTGCGCAGCACCATGGCAAAGGCGCAGAGCATGAACATGACAGCGCACCACGTGGTGGCTTTGGAGAGAACGTTGGCAGCGCCGCGAGGGCCGAAAGCGGTTTGGCTGCCAGCACCGCCGAACGCGCCAGCAAGATCCGCGGCCTTGCCGCTCTGGAGCAAAACGACCACAATCAACACAAGACAATTGGCAACGAAAAATGCCGGTAACACCCAGAAGAACCAGCGCGAGTCCGCCAGTCTCCATCCTGCCGTGATAATTCCAGCGCCGATCAACAGGGCAATGGCCCACTTCATCCAACCTGGCATTTCGAAAACCTCACTCAAGACCGAAGGATGGCGGGATAAACCCGCCTCTACAACCAAAGAGTGCCAGCCTCCAGACCAAATCGGATAAATTCCGGCCGACGTTACCCAAAATTTACGAGCGCGGCAAATGACTTCGGGTCGAGGCTCGCTCCGCCCACAAGCGCGCCATCCAATTCTTCCTGCGCCATCAACCCCTGAATATTGTCGGGCTTGACGCTGCCGCCGTAGAGAATCCGGAGGGCGGAGGCGAAGTGGACGGAGAACTTCTCCCCCGCGCATCGCCGAAGAACCCGATGAGCTGCGGCGGCAATTTCCGGCGTCGCCGTGCGGCCCGTACCGATGGCCCAAACCGGTTCGTATGCAACCAGAATACGGGAGAACTCGTCCGGGGTCAACGCGCCGGGGCCGCCGTTGAATTGGCGGCTGAGCACCTGTTCGGTAAGGCCAGCGTCGCGGTCCTCTTGCGTTTCTCCCAGGCAAACAATGGGCGTGAGGCCGCTAGCCAGCGACATCAAGGTCTTCTTGGCGACATTGTCATCCGTCTCACGAAAAAGCTGGCGGCGCTCGGAGTGGCCGATGATGACGTAGCGGCAACCGGCTTCGGCAAGCATGGGGGCGGAAACTTCGCCGGTGAAGGCGCCTTCCTTGCTCCAGGAGACGTTTTGACCAGCGATGGCGATGCTGGAGCCTTTCGCGGCCTCGACTGCGGTGCGTATTGCGGTGAACGGCGGGGCGACGACAATGTCGCAGTGCTCTGCACCGGTAACCAGCGGAAGGAACGAGGAGAAAAACGCGCGAGTGTCCGCGAGCGTTTTGTACATTTTCCAGTTGCCGGCGATTACGCGGCGTCGCATGCCAAGGCCTCCAAAGATAAGACGGACAGGCAGGAATGCCTGTCCCACTTGAGCAAGTGAGTCAGTGTGTTCATTTGTCGGTGAGGGCTTCAACGCCGGGGAGTTTGCGTCCGGCGAGAAATTCGAGAGACGCGCCGCCGCCGGTCGAGATGTGCGAAATTTTGTCTGCCACGCCCGCTTGATGGACCGCGGCCACGGAATCACCGCCACCGACGATCGAAGTGGCGCCGCTGCTGGTGGCCGCGGCGACGGCTTTGGCCACTTCGAGAGTGCCCTTGGCGAAAGCGGGCATTTCGAATACGCCCATGGGACCGTTCCAGACAATGGTCTTGGCCGAGGCAATTTTCTGGCAATAGGTGTCGATGGTCTTGGGACCGATATCGAGCCCCATCCAGCCGTCGGGGGTTGCGGAGACGGAAACGGTTTGCGTGGCGGTATTGGCCTTGAATTCGACGCCGACGACGTGATCAACGGGAAGCAGTAGCGCGAATTTCTTCTGCTGGGCTTCGGTGCGAAGCCGCCTGGCGAGTTCGAGCTTGTCGTCTTCGACGAGCGACTTGCCGATCGGCTCGCCTTCGGCTTTAAGGAAGGTATAGGCCATGCCGCCGCCGACGAGCATGACGTCGGCGATCTTCATCAGGTTTTCGACGACTTCGATCTTGTCACTGATCTTGGCGCCGCCGAGAATCGCGACAAAGGGGCGCGCAGGATTGGTAACCGCTCTGCCGAGATAGGCAAGTTCCTTTTCCATGAGCAAGCCGGCGGCGGATTGCTTGACGAAGCGGGTGATGCCGACTACAGAAGCATGCGCGCGATGCGCGGAGCCAAAGGCATCACAGACGAAAAGGCCGTCACAGAGAGCCGCGAGCTGTTTCGAAAAGGCCTCGTCGTTCTTTTCCTCCTCGGGATGGAAGCGGACGTTTTCGAGCAGGAGGATATCGCCGTCGGCGAGTGTTTTGCTCTTCGACTCAGGAACGGGCCCCACACAGTCCGAGGAAAATCGAACCGGCCGGCCGATGAGTTCCTTGAGCTTCTTGGCTACCTGCATGAGCGAGTATTTCGAATCTGGGCCGCCCTTGGGGCGGCCCAGATGAGAAGCGAGCACCAGTCGGCCGCCCTTCTGAATCGCGAGGCGGAGCGTGGGGAGCGATTCGCGAATGCGGGTGTCGTCGGTGACCACGCCGTCTTTGAGCGGAACGTTGAAGTCCACGCGGATGAAGATGCGCTTTCCGCGAAGATCGAGATCGTTGATGGTCAGCTTGTACATATCTTGAGTGCTCGGTACACAGTTGTCAGCCTTCAGTGAAGAAAAAGACTAACACCAAATCTGACTCCGCTCTCCGTTGTCAGTCTTCAGTCAGAGAAGAAACATGTCAGAAGTTTCTTTCTGCTCTTACTGCGAGATCTAAATTGATCACTGGGAGCCTTTCTCAGAATTTGGAGGCCAGGAGCTTGATGAGGTCGCGGCAACGGCAGGAGTAGCCCCACTCATTGTCGTACCAGGCCAGAACTTTCACGCAGCGGTCGCCGACAACCTTGGTGTATTCGGAATCGACGATGGAGGAGTTCGAATTGCCCTTGAAGTCGGCGGAGACGAGCTCTTCCTCGGTGTATGCGAGGATGCCCTTCATGGGGCCGTTCGCAGCGGCCTTCAGGGCGGCATTGACGGCCTCTCTCGTGGCGGGCTTTTCGACGAACACGGTCAGGTCCACGACGCTGACGTTGGGCGTGGGCACGCGCATGGCGTAGCCGTCGAGCTTGCCCTTCAATTCGGGAATGACGAGGTGCAGAGCTTTGGCGGCGCCGGTGGAGCTGGGAATCATGTTGATGGCGGCGGCGCGCGCGCGGCGCAGGTCCTTGTGAGGCAGGTCGAGCAATTTCTGATCGTTGGTGTAAGAGTGGATGGTGGTCATGGTGCCGCTGTGGATGCCGAAGGTTTCATGGAGCACCTTGGCGACGGGCGCGAGGCAATTCGTGGTGCAGGAGGCATTGGAAATGACGTGGTGCTTTGCAGGATCGTAGGTCTTGTCGTTCACGCCGAGGACGAAAGTCGCATCGGGGCCATCGGCGGGCGCGGAGATGATTACCTTTTTAACAGATGCGCGAAGATGTTTCTTGGCATCCACCCCTTTGGTAAAGAGGCCGGTCGATTCGACAACGATATCCGCGCCGACAGAAGCCCAGTCGATTTCAGTGGGATCCTTGGTCTTGAAAACCTTGAAGCTTTTCCCCTCCACGGCGATGGTGTCCTCGGTATGCGTGACCTTGTGCGGCAGATTGCCGAGGACGGAGTCGTACTTCAAAAGGTGCGCGAGGGTTTTCGCGTCGGTGACGTCGTTGACGGCGACGAACTGAATGTCCTTGTCGTCGAGCGCGGTGCGCATGATATTGCGGCCGATGCGGCCGAAGCCGTTGATGCCGACCTTGATGGGCATTACTTCCTCCGATGGAGTGCCAGAAATTGCGGCCTTACAGGAGCGAATGACGGCCGCGAGTGAACAGAAAATGCTATGGGTTGCGCGGACAAAAGTCAACGCGCGCGCATAATTATGCGCATAATTAGCGGGCGCATAATTAGGCCGCTATAATGGCGGCCGATGAAGGACTTCGCACCCGGGTCGGCCTTGCGCTGGCTGTTCGGTTCGGAACAAGCCGCTTCGGGCCGCCTGCTCCCCCGCTGGATTTTTCTGCGCGCTCTGGGGCTTATTTATTATTCCGCGTTTTTCTCGCTGGTCTTTCAAATTCGCGGATTGATTGGGCCGCATGGAATTCTCCCCGCCGGAGAATACCTGCAGGCGTTGGCCGAGCGGTTCGGGCATGCGGGCTACTGGTATGCGCCGACAATGTTGTGGCTCTCGAGCGGTTCCCACATGGTTACGGGAATATGCTGGGCGGGCATGATCGCTTCGCTGCTGTTGGTCTTGAATTTGTGGCCGCGTGGCATGCTGGTGATTTGTTTCGTGTGCTTCCTTTCGTTCGTCAGCGCGGCGCAGGATTTTTCCGCCTATCAGTCGGATGGAATGTTGCTGGAGGCGGGGTTTATTGCACTGTTTTTCGCACCGGCAGGATTCCGGCCGGGGTGGGGTGAAGAAAGCAGGCCATCGCGCGCGAGCTTGTTCCTGCTGGTGTGGGAATGCTTCCGAATCTATTTCGAATCGGGGGTGGCAAAGATCATGGGCGGCGACCCGCAATGGCGGAACTTCACGGCGCTGGACGAGTACTACCAGAACGGCCCGCTGCCGACGTGGATTGGATGGCACATGCAGCACCTTCCGCACTGGTTCCATGCGGCGACCGCTTTTGTGACGCTGGCACTGGAACTGGGGCTGGCTTGGATGATGTTGCTCCCGCGACGCTTTCGCATCTTGTGTTTCTTCATCGTGACGATCTGGCAGTTGGGCATCATCCTTTCCGCGAATTACACGTTTCTGAATTACCTGGTGCTGGTCCTGGGAATTTTGCTGCTCGATGACCAGTTTCTGCTCCCCTACTTGCCACGATTCGTGAAACAGAGTTACCTCGCCACCAAAGAGGCCAAACCTCTTGCCGCTCCGGCTCCCGAAGACAAATGGCGAAAGAGACTTCGTGAGCAACTCTCGGCACTAAAGCTCGCGGTGACAGCAGTGATGCTGACGTGGATTTTCTACGCGACCGTGGCCGAAATGGTGTGGATGATTAGACCATTCCCGCTACCCACGACACCCGTTTCTGCGCTGGATCCTTTTCGCATTGCCAATCGCTACGGACTATTCGCCGTGATGACGCGCGGCCGTTATGAGATCGAGTTCCAGGGCTCGGACGACGGACAAACCTGGCTCGTCTATCCCTTCCGCTTCAAACCGCAAGATCCGAGCAAGCCGCCGGGGATTTACGCGCCGTATCAGCCGCGGTTCGATTGGAATTTGTGGTTTGCGTCGCTGAGCTCGTGGCGACAGGAGCCCATTGTCGTGCACACGGAGGAGAGTTTGCTGCGTGGCGATGCCGACGTGCTCTTGCTTTTTGCCGGCAATCCCTTTCCGCACGCGCGGCCGCGCCAGGTGCGCGCGGTGGTCTGGCAATACTGGTTCGCAACACCGGATGAAAAACGTTTGCGAGGAATGTGGTGGAGAAGGCAGCAACTCGGTCTCTACGCCCCTACGCTGGAACGCGAATCCGACGGAAGAATTGTCGTCTTGGAGTGGCCACCTGCGATGGAATCGCGAGATTGAAGACTGAAGGACAGAGACTACTGCGGAAACTGTTTGATGCTGGTGACATGGTCGCCCATGAAGCGGACGAACACCGTCTTCGACGGCGGCTGGCCGTAAATCCAGTCTTCGATATCGTTGCCATCGGAATCGCGCTCGCGCACTTTGTGATCGGGCTTCCCGATCGCCGCCACAAGCTCCTCGCGGTCCATGCCTACCACGGGCCTGCGGTCCTGAATGGCTTTCTTCATTTCCGGCGGCAGGGTATCGAACCACTGCACGGCGGCGGAACGCTCTTTCGAAAAATTCAAGAAGGGCGAGAGGAGCTGCTTCAATTCGTCCGGGGTGATGTCCGGCAGCTGCTTGTTGAATTCCAGGAAAATCGTGCTGCCCATACCGGGCTGCATCCCCGGCGGGCCCTGATCCTGGGTGGAGCTTGACTGCATCGGGGGATAACCGCTGCCCCCTAAGCCGATCTGGATGTGATCACGCCAGTGCCTCTTGCCGCGCCCGCCGCCGTTTAAATCGACGATGATCTGATGTTCGTGGAATTCCAGCTTGGTGATCTGCACCTTATCGCCGGTACTCACCGCCGGTCCGTGTGTGGCGACGGCGCGATCGAGCATCTCGGTCTCCAGCGGCTTGCCCACACGGACATGGAAACCTTCTTTGCCCGCGGGCAGCGGCTTGATGGCCTTGGCAAATTCACCAGAGACATAGCGGATCAGGGCAAGCTTCGAATTTTCCTGGAGCGTGGCGTTCTTCGCAGGTGGGGCGGAATTCGACTGGGACTGGCTCTGGGACTGCGCGTTGTCCGAAGATGCACCGGCCTTCGGGAAGAGGGGAATCTCTTCGTCCGAAGGAAAGCGGGGCGACGGGTTCGCGGGCGGACGAAGGCTATTGACCCGCGGGATGTCCGCGTCAGCCAGAAGCAAAAACGCCAGAGGAATGGCAAGCCAATTCGACATAAACAGTGCAAACCCCGACCTAGCTGGGGCCCACGTTCCCTATTCTACGATGCCACGAAGCCGCTGAACAGGTGCCTCGCCTAGGAGCGGACACTTCTTACTTACCTGTACTCGTCTTGATAGAACTGTACTACCGGACGGGGATTCACGCCATTCCTTCTAGCGGGACACGACTTGGACGCCCTGGCGGTCGATGGTCATAGGCAGAACCTCGGCGCCAGCCTCGCGAATGGCCTTTGCCACGCGTTCCCGGGCGTCAGGCTCGACCAAAAGGACCACGCAGCCTCCTCCGCCCGCTCCGCAGACCTTGCCCGCCAGCGCGCCATTGCGGCGGGCGCTGTCGATAACGCGGTCGATGGTCTTCGTCGAGATCGTGGGCAAATTTCGCTTGCGGAAGGACCACTCTTCCTGCATCAGGCGGCCAGCTTCGGGCCAGTCGGGTCTTTCGAATGCCAGGCGCATCTGCTGAGCGACGTCGGAAATGCGCTCCAGGCTGTTCTGCACGGCAAGCTTGCCGCCGATGTGCGCCTTGTAGACTTCCCAGTTGTTGATGCCGTGCTGGCGCGGCTTCCCGGTGTAGCAGACCATCACACGGCGCTCGAGCTCGTCTAGGTTCACGCGCAATTCGACGCGATGCTCACCGCCGGGTGGGAGTTCGATGGCAGCGGCGCCGCCGAAGGCCGGCGGGTAGTGATCCTGGGTTCCGGTGGGCACATTGATGACGATGGCTTCGGCGTCGCGGCTGATGTGGATCCAATCGACCTTGCTCTTGCCCGCTCCGGTGAAGCGGTCGAGCGCGGCGCAAATGGCCACGGCCATGGCACTGGAGCCGCCGATGCCTGCACCCGCGGGAGCTTCCGAATCTGTCGTGAGTGTAAAGCCGCCCTGCGGCTGGAAGAACTTGGTGATTTCGGCGAGGAGCGGGAGGCGATAGCGCTTGGCTTTCACGAGGGCGGCGAAAGAGGCAAAACTCTCTTCGCGCTTGATGTCGCGGGAAACCAGCTTGATGCGGTTGTCGCCTCCGGGATGCGTTTCGATGACGCACGAGGCGTAAAGCGAAATTGCAGCGTTCACGGTAACCGCACCCGGATGAAACAGATAGAGCGGCCAAATGTCGAGCGTTCCCCCGGCGAAGTCCACGCGGGTTGGTGCTTTGGATTCGATAATCATAGGTGCGAGCTAGCTCGATTCAGAGGGATTTCAGTCGAGCCAGTTTGACGGAATAAGACAGCCATCTCAAGCAATCACCGTAACGGCTGTCCACGGAAAGACAATAATCTCTTCACCGGTGGACGAGCGGAGAACCGCCCTGGTTAGCTATGTAAATGTCAGCCGCCGGAGGCGGCGCGGTTGCGGGCGATGAGTTGCGGGCCGTCCTTCTTTTCTTGGGCGAGGGCGGGATTGGGTTCGAAGCAGCGGCGGCAGCGGGCTTCGTAGGTGCCCATTGCGCCGACAACAATCAGGTCTTCGCTATCGACAAGCCGCTGCGTGTGAACCGCGGGATTGCCGCAGCGGACGCAGATCGCGAGCAGCTTGGTGATTTCTTCGGCGATGGCGAGGAGACGCGGCATGGGTTCGAACGGGCGGCCGCGGTAATCGGTATCCAGGCCGGCGACGATGACACGTTTGCCGAGATTCGCGAGCTTGGTGCAAACATCCACTACCTCATCGCCAAGGAATTGCGCTTCGTCGATGCCGATAACTTCCGTGCGCGGCGACAACTTTTCCAGGATTTCGGCGGCTTTGAAGATGTTGTCCGAGGGAATGCCGAGGCCGGAATGCGACACGATTTCGTTGGCGGCGTAGCGCTCGTCGATGGCGGGTTTGAAGATCTGCACTCGCTGGCGCGCGATCTCCGCGCGGCGCAGCCGCCGGATCAACTCCTCGCTCTTGCCGGAAAACATCGGGCCGACGACGACTTCGATCCAGCCCATATTGCCTTTGACGATGTCCACGGTCGCTCTCCTCAAAACCAGTTATCCGTTTTCAGTTCTCGGTATCCAGTAAAGAACTTCAATCTTGAATGTTATGAGCCTCTAACTATAGAGGCTCTACCGATTTGACTCCGCAACGCCGATGGCGGCGGCGCGGTACAACTTCATATTATAGAACGGAGCGAAGGCCGCAATAACGGCAACTCGAAAAGCCTCCTGCCGGGTGATGAAATTGTTCGAGAGCACGCCCCAGGCGCCCTGCGCGTCGCGGATGCCCACGGCGCCGGCAAATCGATCGATGGCTACGGCAAGCTCCACGTCATTTTCGAGAACTTCGTGCGCCAGCGCTTCCGGCAGCTCGATGCTTCCCGAGCGGCCGTAATGGCCTCGCGTGCCGTCGGAGACGTAGGCCCAGCTTTCCAGGAACACGCGGCGATGCCCGCTTTGCTGCAATCCCGAATGACGCAGCACCTCGTCGGCTGATATTCCTTCGCGGAACACATCGAGCCCGCCTTCGAGACCGACGAAGTATTGCCAGGCCGCACCGTCCTGGCGCGCCATCTTCGCCAGCGCTTCCGTGCGTTGGCGGGCACCGCGCATCAATTCCTCCCGCGACGATGGCGTGTGGCTGACTCCGCTCACCACTTCCACGCCGACGACTTCGAATTGCGTATCGTGAGCAAGAGCCGCTGAAAATGACTGGAGTGCGGCGATGACGGCGTTGAGCTTCGGGCCGCGCTTGCTGCCGACGGCAATGGTGATTTTTTTCATTTGGAAAAATAACAGCGGCTCGATTCTAGCGGTACTTGAACAGAAATTTCACTGGGAATTCGCGGGGCTGAGGAAAACTCAAGAAGGACGTTCTCGAAGAGCTCATCCTTGCCGGATGAGCAATGGAGCGGCCTATCGGAATCGAACCGACACCTGAACCTTGGCAAGGTTCGAGTAGTTAACTCTAACGCGCTGGAACGGCGGCACTTAGCATTTTGGGGCAGGGTCTTAATTGGAAAATGATGGAAAACAAAAGCGCATAGTTCCCTCTATTGTCAAAATCGATGCTCTCGAGGCCTAGCTCGAGTATTCTGGAGAGAGACAGCACATCGCGCGGAGAGCTTTCAAACACTCGCTGGCGCCGGGCTAGAGAAGGCGAAAAACAGATGGAGAAACTCGATCGAATCACGACTAATGCTGCCAGGATGAACGGCGAGCCCTGCATACGGGATCTCCGTCTTGCCGTCCGCCGAGTGCTTGAAGCACTCGCCGTCTATCCTGACCGTGCCGAACCGAAGCGCGAATACCCAGAGCTAGAGGACGAAGATATTCGGCAAGCGCTGGCCTTCGCGGCGGCTTTGGTTGACGACAAGGTCTTGCCCATTCCCCACGCCCGATGAGGCTGTGCTGCTCGATCAGGGCCTCCCGAGTTTCACAGTCCACCATCTCCCGTTGCCGCAAGGCTTTCTTCAGCAGCCGGATCAGCATGGCAATTTCAGGTAAAGCGCTAGCGATAGATTTCTTTGCGATCTCCGATGCGAAGGACCAGAACTACCAGACGATCGTCTTCGATCTTGCAGATGAGCCGGTAGTCGCCCACCCGATATTTCCAGAACTCCCCAAGCCGTGAGCCGTGCAGCGCCTCTCCAATGCTGCGTGGGTCGTCCAGCTTGGCAACCCGCGCATGAAGGAACTTCAGGATGCTCTTGCTGTGCTGCTCGTCGAGTTTGTCGAGTTGCCAGTCAACCTCGGTTGACAACTCAACGCTGTATGCCATGTCGTTTCACGACGTCCTTCAGCGGGATGGTCTGGTCTTCACCGCTACGGATGCGTTCCAGTGCGCCTTCAGCCAGATACATGTCCTCGAGATCCTCCAAGTGTTCGAGGATAGCTTCACGGACATAGTAGGTTTTGGTGCGCCCGGTGCGCCGGGCCAGCTTCTCAAGTCGTTTTTCAATGGACTGCGGCAGTCGAATAGCCAGCATAAGTGCCTCGCTATACAAGTATAGCATACCGTGAAGGTGGATCAAGGTGAGGGCGAACCTGGCGAAGGGCGGCGTGGATTAGTTGGAAGCCTTACACACAAGTGCTTATCTGTAAAACAGAACTTTCCCGGAAGGATTGAGTTGTTGCAGGAAATCAAAATCAAGAACATTGCGGGTCAGCACGGAGCAGCCATGCTTTCTAGCTGTGGCGAATAGCAAGGCATCGTTCAACACCCGGCGTCGCTGGTCGCTCTTGTATCCCTGCAGCCGGGCGAGTGTACCGGACAGAATTCCCGCTTCACGCCATATTTCAGAATCAGTTGCGAGTGTGCGATGGCTTGGCCGCCGTTCGATCACCGCAACAACCTGTTCCATGATCCCGCGTGTCTGCGCATGTGCGGGGTCAAGTAGACCGCAGGTTGCCGCTAGTTCCGCTTCTGTTACAGGCGAATGCCACGCCTCGGCCGCCCGGAGCATGGCGTCTCCCCTTCGTGGAAAACGGTTCTGGAGAATGTCGATATAAACCGTGGTGTCGTACAGCAGCTTGGTGGTCCGACTGCCGGCGGACTCGATGAAGTCGAGTTCCGATTCGGGGCGCGGTTTGAGCGGTGTTCGGTGCTTTTCGGGCTTAAGGCGTCTAAGGGTGCTCTGAAATTCAGAATTCAAGGTCAGCCTCGTGGTCGATGGTGCCACGACGAGCAAGCAGCCACTCAGCGTAGTCGTCAGCGACGGCAATGTTAGCCAACGCCAGCTCGATGAGATCGGTATCAGAAACAACTCCGGTGCGCTTCTTTGCCTGCGCCACCAGGGCCTTAGGCATTCTACCCCGGACCACTTGGTTCCTTTCCCCGCGCAACAGGCCTTGCTCTTCGGCGATGACCATCACCTCACGGAGCTTACCTGGTCCGCTAATGCTCGTGCTTTTTCCTATTCTCGAAGTTGCAGATTGAGCAACACGTTTCATACTGTTCTCCTAGCTTTGCTATTCTGTAGCACACACTAGCCTTTATTGTAGCACACATCTCGACATTCATTTGGAGGTGGATCGAATCCAGCCGTGACCATCGCAAGATCCCTCGAGGGTGAATTCCTTAGCCTTCATGCTGACAGCCCACAGAACAAGCATCCCAAGCTTCGGACGTGGGTTCGATTCCCATCGCCCGCTCCATAAAGCCTGTTGATGCAGTTGGCTTTACTGGCCTCCCACCCCTAGAAATGACTTCGAATTGCTCGATTTTGGACGCAGTTGGAGTGCGCCGGGATAAACCGGCGTGAAGTCGCGAATGCAAGAGTCGTACAGGTAAGGCGTAGCGAGCCAACCTGGCCCCGAGTCATGCGCGGGTAGTCGCAAGGCTGCACGTGAAGCGTTGACAGGGGGACATGCAGGCAGGGCCATTGAGCCGTGAAAGGGTCGGAAATCAGAGTGCCGACGCTGTTCCAACATGCGGAAGGCAACACCGATGAATGCGAAGTCGCGAGCATTGATCGGGCTCTGCGCGGTCGTAGACACCTTGCATGCATGGAAACTTCACGCGCGAGAACCGGGAGGTCCCGTCAATGCCCGACACGAAAGAGTGAGCGGGCCGGTTGGAGAAGGACGTGATCCAGAAGTCCAACATGCACGTTGATGGGAAGTCGGACGGTCGTGCAGTACCGACGAAGTGCCCGAACAAAAGCGGGAATCCGCTGGCGGAGGGCGCGGAGGGAAGACGACCGGCCAAGGAGAACATCGAGCAGACGACCGCGTCCCAGACACAGAGCTGGGGTAACGCGTTGAGCGGCCTGCGCGGTGTGCGCGAAGCGGCAAAGAGGGACAAGCGATTACAGTTCACGGCGCTACTTCACCATGTATCCGTTGTACTACTTGAGAGCAGCTTCTACGCCTTGAAGCGAGACGCAGCTCCCGGAGTTGACGGAGTCACGTGGACGGAATACGAGACGGGCCTGGGTGAACGGCTGAAGGACTTACACAGCCGCGTGCATCGAGGAACGTATCGAGCGCAACCTTCAAAGAGAACCTACATTCCCAAGGCGGATGGACGACAACGTCCGTTAGGGATCGCTGCGCTGGAAGATAAAATCGTCCAGCACGCGGTGATGACGGTCCTCAATCAGATTTATGAAGAGGACTTTCTGGGGTTCTCCTATGGGTTCCGACCTGGGCGACGCCAGCACGATGCGCTCTGGGTGGGAGTCATGAGAAGGAAAGTGAACTGGATTCTTGACGCGGACATCCGGAGCTTTTTCGATGAAATTCGACACGACTGGCTCCTAAAGTTCGTCAAGCATCGCATCGCTGATCGAAGGATACTCCGTCTCATCGGAAAGTGGTTGAGAGCGGGAGTATCGGAAGAAGGGCAATGGTCGAAGACGGAACGGGGAACTCCGCAAGGTTCGGTGATATCACCGTTGCTTGCGAACGTTTACCTGCATTACGCCTTTGATCTCTGGGTCCAGCATTGGCGACAACATCGGGCGACAGGTGAAATGATCGTCGTTCGGTATGCCGACGATGTGAGGTGCTCCCCAAAATTCGGACCAGTCAATAAGGTATAAAATCGCTGCCTCGGAAAGGGAGCAGAAATGAAATCGAGGCAACGGCGGAGCTTCAGCGCGGAGATGAAAGCACGAATCGCGCTGGAGGCGATCAAGGAACAGAAGACCATTCAGGAAATCGCTTCGCACTACGGAGTGCATCCCAGCCAAGTGACGAGCTGGAAGCGACAAGCGATTCAAGGAACGCCGGAACTGTTTGCGGATCGGCGGTCGCAGCCGGACACCAGCGAGGAAGCGCTAAAGGCAGAGTTATACCAGCAGATCGGACAGTTGCAGGTGGAGCTGGACTGGCTTAAAAAAAAGTCCGGGCTATCGCGTTAGAGCAGAGGCAGGGATGGATTTCAGAGCACCAAGAACTGAGCATACGGCAGCAGTGCCGCTTGGCGGGGGTTTCGCGGTCGGGGTGGTATTACGAGGTGGAACCGGAAGCGGCCGAGAATTTGCGATTGATGCGGTTGATCGACGAGCAATACACACGGACGCCGTTCTACGGAATCCGGAGGATGGGTTGGTGGCTGGGCGAGCAAGGATACACGGTCAACACGAAACGGGTACGCCGGCTGATGCGGCAGATGGGGCTGGAAGCGATCTATGCAAAGCCACGGCTGTCGGATCCCGGGCCCGGACACCGGATCTATCCGTATCGGCTGCGCAACCTCAAGATCGATCGGCCGGACCACGTTTGGGCCAGCGACATCACCTACATCCGACTGCGGCAGGGCTTTGTTTATCTGGTGGCGATCATGGATTGGTTCAGCCGCTATGTGCTGGCGTGGGAAGTATCGATTTCGTTGGAGAGTGCCTTTTGCGTGGCGGCACTGGACTGGGCATTGACGGCGACGCGACCGGAGATCTTCAATACCGACCAAGGGGCGCAGTTCACCAGCGAGGCTTTTACGAACCGTCTCGAGAAGCAGGACATCACGATCAGCATGGACGGCCGTGGACGAGCGATCGACAACATATTCATCGAACGTTTATGGCGGACGGTGAAATACGAAGAGGTTTATCTGAAGGATTACGTCGACGTGCTGGAAGCGGTGTCCAACCTCAAAAGTTATTTCACTTTCTACAATCACGAGCGCCCGCATCAGTCGTTGGGCTATCAGACGCCAGCGGCGATCTACTTCACGAAAGAGAAACGCTCTTGAGGAGGGACGAAAGCGGGGATGCTGTAGGTCGAGCGAGTTGGGGATCGTCGTTCCTGGACGATCCTGGCGCGACATTTTTCTGTGGAAAACTAGAGCGAGGCACGAAGAAAGAAAAAAGTAGCAAAAAAGAAAGAACAGAGGGCCTGTGGAAACTGACGCTGCTGATGGGAATCCGCAAAGAGCGCGGATTCCCACAGCAGCTTGAAAAGAGCCTCGCAAAAGACGCTCGGCTTTTTCACAGTTCCCACAGGCCCAACAACAAGGATCTCTCTATAATGTATTGCAGGCAGCGATCCACCTTAAGAAGGCCAGATTTTGGTCCGAAGGATGGGGAGCACCTCAC
>Ga0193731_1000333_pt1 | contig 15974 bp, 16 predicted proteins | sample U1a2metaG_FD_144920 | JGI IMG/M metagenome (GOLD analysis project Ga0193731, IMG submission 144920) | Soil microbial communities from a riparian zone of the East river system, Colorado, United States - U1a2 | ecosystem: Environmental > Terrestrial > Soil > Riparian zone | place: USA: East River...
ATTCTGTTCCAGCTTGGGATCAGTCAAGAACCTAGGATTGAATTATGACTTTACCTCTGCCATCGCTCTCGACTCCTCTGCCTTTCTTTGTCTACATTTCTGCTCATACACAGTGAGAAATGAACCGAATGAATGTCACAAATTTTTCGTACTTCCAATAACGATCCCGTTCTGCTGCGGCTCGCCTAGCCTTCTTGCGCTCTGGCAAAGATTGGGGGCCAGAATGATCGTTAATTGCTAACGGTTCATTGTAAGAGATTTCTTGAGATCCCACGCGTTTCATGATAGCGGGACAGCTTGGATGTGGGTGGACCGCAATGCTGGCGCTCTCAAAATCGTCCGCCGCCAATATCTCTTGGCCATCTTGGCTAAAAAGGGCCAGGAAGGCCAGGAAGGCCAGGAAAGGCCAGGAAGTCCGGCGAGCAATTTATTCGCCGACATTGCCCACCATGAGTATGGCTGCACCCATAAATTATACAAGGTTATTGAAGCAAGTCGAATGATGGAAACCGTTCATAGCAGGGATAATGCCCGGGGATTGTTAACAGTGGAAATTTGTGTTTCCGATCATGTATTTTGTGTGGCTTCTCACTCAAAGCCTCGAAATATTATCTAACTAGCATTTTAAAATATGAACGGATGTGCTTCTTTTCGATGCAGTGGTGCTAGATGCGAAATATGCCATAAGAATTGTAAAAAGGAATCCAAATAAGATTGTTTGAGAGGTATCAATTTATGTGGGTCAGGGGAAATTATTCAGAGGCATGCAACATGTCAAGGAAACCTACCAGGCAACCATATCCTGTTACAGTCCAAGGTGACATAGTTTGTTGAAATGCATAAATTATAAGCCATCAATGAGTGGTGAAGCCTTGGTGTTGACGAAAGATGCTCCAAACTCTGTACAAACTACCTCAATCTGTACTGCATTGGGTGTGGCTGACTGTGGAACAACAGACATGGTTCAACATGATTCTGTATAATTTTGAAAAGTGCTGTAAGTTAGCTCTCCTTTACATATCACAAGGCTCTGAATGATTTTCATTAGCCTCACAAATTGAACAATCTCAGTTGTATGCATTTAGCCCTATTTACTGCATAGTTCGGATATAGCATTGCCCACAGCACTCCTGATATTAAACAAGGTCAGTATATTACCTTAAACATTGTCATGAACTATGTACAACTGGACCAGAATGCTTCAAGTCTGATTCCGAGTATTCTCTAAACTGTCAATGATCAACTTTGAAGCCTTTTGGTTGAAATTTTTCCAAAAGCATGTGATCATTGAGAATATGAATGAGCCCTATCTTACTTAGGTTGGTATGAGGGATCAGCAAGGCACAGGCTGTACCAGAACCCTTCACTCAAGATGAATGGATCCTGCAAATCACCTACCTAGTACTTCAAAATGGACTGGTTTGCTTCTATGAGGGACGTCATCCCCCTCCCCCCCATCAGATATGGAGCAGACAAGAAATTTTGATGTAGCCACAAATGTCTCAAGGCCCGCCATGTTCACCATGCACAAAAATCCAAGACCTTTGAGTCCACCCTGCCATCACTGGTATTCCTACTCCCAAATTTTATCATGGGGCATGCATCCCATTGACTCTTGAATCACATGAATTTTGATATACCACTCATTTGTCCACATCATTAAGATTGTCCAGGGGAATGGACACTCATTGTGTGAACATGTAACAGTAACAATGCTAGTGCTGCCAGAGTTCAATTCTGAACCTAGGTTCAAACCTGAACTTCTCTGAACTTGACCAAAGTCCAGCCCAAAGTTTAAAGATTGTAAGAATAGGATGGGAAATTAAGTGAACCATTACCTTAATAGGAAATGGTTCAGGTTCAAACACCCTAACACCTGGGACATAATAGTATATTACCTATGAAAAGAATTTGAATATTACCATAGAAAATAAATAGATTATTGTTTACAGCCATTTGAAAAAATGATGGCACTTGCCACAGATTTTCATCAAATCAGGAAAATTTGGAAATTGGTTAAAATCTGGGTCTCACTGAACTGTAAGGCCTGTTACACATCACTAATGGATACACAGCCCATATAATTAGTAAAAAAAATTTGTAGTAGTCTAATATATCAAATGATCAACTTTTTACTGCATCGAAGCCCATACACTGAGTGAGTTGATGTGTAATTTGACATGTCTCATGCTCCAATACATTGTTACCTATATCACTTTCTTGTGGGGTACAATCCTTTTGGTACTCATACAGGTGCCTCATGACCATATTCTGGATGATACTGAGTTGTTTTCTTAAAGCAGTTCAAATGCTGTCAAGCTGCAAACCTTGCACAAGAATAAAAGCTCTAAAACATAATAGCCTGTTTCAACCACTCCAAAGCACACACACAGTGCTCATATGGGCACCCATGTAGTGTAAACCTGTCCTGCAAGCAATGAGAAAGTGATACAGGTCATGACATATTGATATCAGATCATGAGATGTGTTAAATTACATGTCAACTCGCTCAGTGCATGGGCTTCAATGCAGTAAAAAGTTGATAATTTGATATATTAGACTACTACAAACATTTTTGTACAATTTATATGGGTGGTGTATCCCATAACAGTGTGTAACAAGCCTTACAGTTCAGTGGGACCCATATTTTGACCAATTTCCAAAATTTCCTGATTCAATGAAAATCTGTGGTGGGTGCCATCATTTTTGCAAATGGCTGTAATCTGTGTAGGTGTTAAATAAGTAATTACAGAATCTGATTTTGTTTATTGTTCTTTTTGCCAAATGCAATCTGATTGTGGTCGTGAAAAACAATTAGATTATTGTTTGGGGAAATAATTTAATTTTTTTCTCAAGAATTTTTGTATTTACAGACAAGATCAAAAACTAAATATGAATTCTGTTTCTGTAATCACATATTTCCCCAGAAAATATTGTGATTCTGTATATCTCCCTCAATCAGAATCCAACCCCCTTGGCCCTAAGATGGATTGGTAGGTTAAACAAAGGCTTACAATTCTAGGTACTAAGAATTTTTATCTGATAAAATTGAGATGGCGGTGTGAGTTTGTGTTTTCATCAATTTTTTGGGGGGAGAATAAGTGATTACTGAATCAGAATTCATATTTACCATTTGATATACCATAATACATGGGGGTTTATACACCGTAAACTATATACTAGAAAGTTCCATAATATACCATAGTCTTGCCATAATCGGACTTAGCATTACACATCCTTGCAGGCGCGATGATATGGAATATGGCTGTGCTTGGACGCAAATCCTTCACGAGCATTCTGTAGTCTCCCTGAGGCAGAGTAGATTTGTGTTCAACCTTTGCAAGCTCAGGATATCGTATCTGACATCTGCTTTTTATATGGGGGTTGTGTCGATAGGTGAAACTGTGGCTGGCATGTCATGTGATATCAAAAATCATGTCAATATCAGACTATTTTTGTTGTGTCTTTCCTGTTTGTATTTGTCGCCGTGTCTGCTGGCCCCTAGATGCCACCTATGTCTCATTAAAGCTGTCATTACTTATTACCACAGTATCTCTTAATGTCGGAAATCCCCCCCACATTTGATTGGTCAACACGACTTCAGTACAACTGGTATTCTGTGGAAGGAGTCAATAAGCTATGATGCACAGTTGGACCGTCTCTACCATATGATCCGCATCCATTTCAGCTATTGTCATATATCAGCAGGAATGCCCATGAACGTGCCACACTGTGTACAGTGTGTTGCATGGACTGTGTGAGCCTTCGTAACAGCTTCCCAACTGTTGAGTACGATATAGAGATTCCAGCACGATTGAGTACTCCGTAGATAGCAAAGGGACATGTGTTTGCAAAAAAAAAAAACAGGCCAATCATTTGCTGGAAGGCAACAAAGTGCTGATTGCGAGTGGCCAGGACATGCGGTCGTTGTAGAAGCAGCTTTTGGTGTGCTGTCATGATGCTCATACATGAGTTTGACAACATCATCGGCATTGACATTAGTCCATCCTTGGAGAAATTTAGAAACCATCAGTGCATGTTTCAGAGGGCGCCCAGGTTCTTTGTGAGTGGGTACTTTGAAAAGATCACGCAGAAATACACACAGCAGGAAAACAAAGAAAAAACTTATTTGACTTGGCTGACTTATTGTCTTAATGCACTTGATCAAGTACATTAAGTGCAAATTAAGGTGATTTAAGTGGCAAATTAAGCAAAAATAACTTGGCATAAGCTATGTCCTCGGATGAATTTGACTTATTTTCGGCTTATTCGTACTTATTCGGCAATAAGCGTGTCAAGTCCAAATTAAGTAATTTTCTCGTTTTCCTGATGCAGGGAGCCAGAAAGCTTCTGGACACAGTTCAAGACAGTATCCATGTCGGGATCTCGTTCCATGACATCCATTTGTGCAGATGCATCAATATGTTGAGCCATATAAGCAGCAGTATGTGTGGGAATTGTGATACAAGATATAAACGAGAAAATAGTGATAAAATCGAATATGTCGGAGCTTGAAATTGACCCATCGACAACTATCGACAAGCCCCCGCGTCAGAATGCTAACTAGCATTCTGGTAATTGGCGACTTCCCAATTCCCAACATCAACAATGCCAATATTGCAGCTGCGAAGTCTCCAACGCGGCAAGCCGACATTTGAAGCTTGAAGAGAACATGAAGATTTCCCTATCGTCGATAGGCATGCTGGGTTCAATTTCGGTGTGGAGGCATCAGTCGGTTTTTAAGTGGGCTGAACTGGGTGGTTGCAATCGTGGATTTATCCAAAGAGGAGTAGTGTTAATAGCAATGCAAGAGGTTGGCGGCTGGTTTTCCGCACGAGTCACCGCCAATGCCCGCTATTCCAACAGGTTGAGCTCAGCAGACGCGAAATTAGCGGTTATTTTTAAAGACGAGAAGTGCAAATGTTCTTGCACAAGAGGCTGATGGATACTTCGGCATGAAGTTGCTCAGAACGCCACTGCGATTCCCTTGGCAGCGCCTTTCCTTGGCACAACCTTTCTAGCAAATTCAAACAAACTCGTGGCGGAAGCGACTTCCTTTTGCCCTTCATCCCAAATGACTCACAATTGTCCTCCAGATCGTCCTCCATCCCCAGGTATGTATTTCCACCCCGAAATCTATAGTGCGAGATGTGAAAGACATAACCATTCCAAATATTCAGAAGTTCCGGTTGGATCTCAAACTGGTATTGTTTGTGATGTGTCGCAGTCGCCAGGTGAGTCTCATGTGGTGACCTGCTCATGTTTATTAATCACCTACAAGTACCACCGAGCACTCCCCGAAGGAGTCGTATTTTGAAGAGCGATACGCTTGACTCCGAAATTCAAATCAGTATCCGTACCCCTCTGAACGTCTCGACGACGATGTCTATCACAGTAACACCTAGTAAACCGAAGGTAAAAGAAACAAGTGATAGTGATGACGGCGGTTCACCCACCCCAACATCTCGCCATCCCCGCGCTGTCACCCCAACCCCCCACAAATCCCCTCATCGTCCTCGGGGTATTACACCAATGTCGTCTCCCTCGCATATCTCCTTCAGCCAATCGCAGGCACCCACGCCTAGTATTGCCCAACTCTCAGACGACATCACGACATCTCTCAGTGGCGACCCTCCCGTCATCGACAACCGGCTACTCATCTTGGATGGCCCCGAGCCAGTCTATCCTCGTGGAGTCGGCGTGACCCATTTGGAAGATCCTCTGCCGATGATTCCTAGGCATCCGAAGAAATATTATAATATTTACCGAGGCCTAAAGATCGGGATTTTCTACGACACTTGGTATGTTTGTGCACGCGCATCCCATTCCGTTCTAATATGTTGACAGGAATAATCTTGACCACTATGTCAAGCACCCTGGGCTCGATAATCCGTCATGGGGGAAGGCAAACAATTACTATGACGCTAGGTCAAAGTATAATGCCCGCCGTGATAAAAAAGTTCTGTATAGTGCTTTGTAGTTCGGTTAGCGTCATATCATGTATTTATATCGCGCAATATCTGAGCTGGGGAATGTCGTTAATGAATTGGCCTCCATATTTGGGGGAAAAAGAGCGCATTATTAAGGAGTACAGAACATTTAATATTCGCAGCGGGACCATCTGAAATAAGAACCTATTGGCACGACCGTGATCTTGACAACAATTTGCACCACCAGTAGATATGCATAATCACCGCATCACTACCCTCCCACCACCTCAGTATACGCGGTTCGTATTGCCACTGCCGCGGAGTTTCTTGGCAGCACCGCAAACATCACCTTGGCACTGCCGCCGCCGCCGAATATCACCTTGGCTCCACTGCAACCGCCGCCAGCGCTTGCGTACGTAAACCGTCAGGATTATGTACAGGCAAACGAGGTATGTATGGGCTTCGTCTCTCGTTCCATACACCACCATGTATGAGTCTAAACCTGTGGAACTCGTAGCGATTGAACTCAAATTTTCGGATATAATTTCGAAACGGGATTATGGGGGCCTAAAGGAAGGCGTGGTAAGCATATTGTGTATTCAAGCCAAAAACTCGCTATTAATTGCATTTTAGAGAGCCATGGATCGCTTAAGATCCACCGGATATGTCGGCCCATACACGGCAGTTATGGCCAGTGCACAAATCGAGCTAACCCGTGCCCTGATTCATGATGAGCCATTCAATTGGTCAATGGTCGTTGATCACGGTCAAGGGTTGCCGAATAGCGAAGGTATTAATTCATTCTGACTCGTTTAAACACGGGCCGTCTACTATACTTATCTATTTTGTTGCGATGCAGGACTGCCCAAGCCCAACAACATCAAAATTGCCCCACAGAGTAAAGGTGAGATATCTAGTTGATTTACTTTCCCTTGCATTGTCACTGAACGAAATCTATTTCAAAGGTAAGGGAAAGGTGCAGGCTCCACCGCTAAGTAAGTGGCTATGTCCTTGCGGCGAAGTTATGTGCTAAATATTTACCGTTCGCCCAACCGAAGGAGTAGCTCCATCCCTTTTGAGCCGAACATATGTGCATGACCATTTTATTTCATTGTCGGCTATTTACCTATTATTTACTAGACACGGACAGACACTTGTGACGCTTGCATAAAACGGTCAATCGCATGCGTCCGCCACACCCGCCTGGCGGCTTGTAAGGCTTGCAAAAAATCGAAGAGGAGATGCCAAACGGCGGGCACGGACAATGCTCAGTATGATGACGACTCTACCTCGAGAGATCAGCCGGAGGATGAGTCAATGATGGATGAGGAGGACCAAGGTGATCCACCTTTTGAGAACATGCCTCTCGAAACTGATCACTTCGGCGCGACAGATCCTCCTTTTGAGACTGACCGGCCACTCGAGACCGACCCTCTTGGGGCCGGTCAGCCGCGCCCATATGGGGAGACTCTCCCAGGTACGTGCAGATATGTCTTAAAGTTTGTATCTATATTTAACGGGGCACAGGAACCGAGATCCAACTGCAAATTCTCGCTTCATTAGTGCTCGGTTTTCGAGACATGCGCTACCTGCTTGCTCAGGTAATCGCAAGGCTCAGCATACTGCAGTCAACAGGACCCCCGCCAGTGCCCATGGACATGGATACGATCCACTCCCAATCAAGGATATATGAACAGATGATGTCCGCCGTGACGAACATGGCGGGCTCAAACGCTTCGCGGCCTTCACCCTTGGTGGCTTCCAACGCTCCAGGCGGATTAGCATCTCAACCTCAAGCACCCTTCATGGGGTTCTCATTCCCCAACGACAACAACCACACCTACAATACCTCAGCAACAGCCAACAACAGCACTTTCTCAGATTCTGATTTCGGATTTTTGCCATCTCAGAGTGACAATTTCATACAGGGGTCATCAGGCGGACGAAGGTAGAATTATCAACCAATGTACTATTTAATATTTGGCGATATTTCAAGAGAAGGTTGGATTTGAAATTTGAATCTGCGAGACTACTGTTAGGATATCTGAAGTTCGCGGCAGTGGCTATTAAATAATGGCATATTATGTGTATTTGATCATCTTCCCCGACGCTCATGGGGGGTAATATTACTATTGGGGTGCGGCTTGAATTAACAACTACAGGCTCATTCACTAAGAATTCCCATTTTTAGCACCTTTCTTTACTCTCTTGGTCGAAGATCCCCCGTTTACCGGCAATTCTGCATCCACTACCTTTCGCTTCCCCCCATTTCGAGTAGCAGGCCGGTCGAAGTTCGGACCTAAATCGGGTGGTTTGGCTAGGTAACGAGGCCTTCTGCCCTTTTTCTCTGGTATGAGCGGTGGAGGAACTGGTGGGGGTGCTTGGGAAGGACCAGCAACATTTTTTGGCGCCCCTCGAAATGCCGGCTTTGGTAATGGCCGCTTGCCTACTGTTGAAATCTTGGGTGTGTCCATTTTCGATCCTGTCCCCCGTGTTTTCGATTTGTTTGCCCTTTTCATCCCCGAAGAGACTGTCTCAGTGGTTTCGCGTGGCTGGCTGGGGAATGAAGCAGGCTTAACGGGCAATCTCGGCTGCTTTCTGCGGTTGTTTTCTTCGTCCTCATTTCCGTCATCCTCGCCAACCTCCGCCTCCTCATGGTTTTCACCCTCACTTGACCCATTAACCACATCCCTATCCATTTGCACCCGCAACCGATTTGCCGCCTTCGAATGTTTTCGCTTTTTTGGCACGATGCGACTGAGTATGTGACGCCGCGGAGCTGAGAAAGGAAGGGCTTTCGGTGGCACTTTGCGGTTTATCTGATGGTTATCTTCCTCTTCACTGTCCTCCTCATCGCTATCCTCGTACTCCTCCTCCTCGGATGAAAGAATCCATCCCGGATCACCTGCGCGAACACCAGGTGGTCCAGATCGTTTTGCCCCTGCCTTCGCACCGTTGCTTTTCGAACCAGCATGTTTGTATCTCGATTTGCCTTTCCCGCAAGTTTTTCCATGCGCCCTCTTAGAGCGCTTTGGAAGCTTCCTGCGGTCGGATTGCTTCTTGTAGGCTGACACGACCGAATTGCTCCCGTGATCCCAGAATCCATTGAAAGCAAAGACAGTATCAATATCCGGATCCCCTTGGCGTTCGTACCAGTACTCGAGCAGAAGCCGATAATGAGATTTTTTCATTTTGGATGGGTCACGGAACTTAAAGTCAGGGGGGAGGTACTCTGGGTCGATCATGTCGTCCTGGTTCTCCGAAAGCGCAGTCCAGTCGACAGATGTCTTTTTACCATCGGATATGTCTTCTATATTGACAGAGGATAGACGGTGAGAATATCACTTGTAATTTACAATTCACTTACTGTAGTGCGCCGCCATGAACTGTCTGACCATTGGCTCCATAACCCTCGCCATCATTTGCGAGGGGTTGTCGAGAAGCGGGAGGTTATTTTCATCCTGGTCGAATAGCACGAGCTGTTTCGTCTTTCTCTTCGTAGTAGGGAGAGACGCCTCACCCCCGTCTTGTAAATCGTCACCTAAAACTGACCGTTAGAATTAATGTTTTACAATGGTAGATTTGACGGACCCATCTGAGACTGGGCATAGTGCGCCCATTCATCCATAATACTTTCTGTTTGCCACCCCGGCCGAATATCCGCAAAGGCATTGCCACCGAGGTCGCGGTTGAAATCGTGCCTGTTGCGGGCGTTCTTGGTAAGTAAGAGTACATCGATGGCATGTAATCTTGAGCACTTACGATGCTATGCAAAGTTCACCTTTCGTATCGTTGTGTGCCTCAAGGACAATCAACCTTATGCCACATTGACGCCACATCACGCGTGCAAATTGTTTGATGTATTTTGGACCATGAAATTCCGCCATTCTTCAAAAGCAGTAAGCGTAGCGCACATAATTAAACGCTAAGTGGACGTTCCTACCTTTGTTGAACTTCGAGCGGCGGGGACCGATCAGTCCATTCATTCGCCGTTTCTTGGTATTTGGCTTGTTGATCGTCCGAAAGGTCTTCCGTGTATCTTTTTAAAACCTTCTGATAGCTTTTCAGATATTGTTTTTCCCCGGGTACTGCGTTCGAGTGATCGCGGCAAAGTGCCTCCACCTCTTTCTGATGGAGTACGCCTACCACCTGGCGGATATTCCACCGCCGAACATACTTGATAACGTCCTTTGATTTCTTGTTACGCCCATGGTTATGTAGCCAGTTTTTTACTTGCTGAATAAAATATTTGTAGCTAAGAAACATAGCAATACTCGTCAAAATTTGTTACATACCTCCTTGACTTTCGCAATGAGTTTTCCCTGAGCAAGGGGTTTGAGATGGACAACCTCCCTGGCAGCCATGACTGTAGTAACGGCCTTTCTGATGATATCTTTTCGTTCGGATTTCTTAGCTAATTTAAATTCTTCTAGCAAAGGTCGAACCAGTTCGACATCAGTTGCGGGCAAGCACTCGCTGGGATCTTCAGCGTCCGACATTCTCGATCTGGGGGTGAATGGGTAGTAGGTATGTGGATGGGAATGTGAAGATGTTGGAGCGGTTCCAAAGATCTTGGCCCGACCGGCAAGTGCGTAACACTCAGCGTAAAATTCTTGGCATCCCGGAATGGGTGTCTGTCGGCGGCGAGTGTCGCAACGGAATCTTGCCCTTATTGCTTGGCGTCGCCAACATCTAGGAATGGACTCTAACAAACTAGCGTATGTGATTCGTCGCGCGGTGCCCGGGGCAGCCTGTCAAGATGTAAGAGCATGGGGTGACATAATCATTACCAAATCTGGGATGACTCTACCTGATTTAGCACTTTTAACAAGTCTAAGCTCTGAGCATTTGACAGTACATTATCAGGGTATAAGACAGGACATTCTAGCAGAAAAATGCAGTCTCGGTACCAATCGGAGTGAGTAGTGACGAGCAAGAGTCTGTGTGGCTGAAAATCACAGAACCTCAACATTGCACAAATCCACATGTGTGCGTGGCATATATGAGTCCACTTCTGCTGAATATTGGCATATATTGCTAAAACAGCAGTGCAAGGTTGACATGTATTTAGTGGTAGGCTTCATAATTATAACTAACACCTCGGTCTTGTTGAGGTGTGCAAGACTAATGTCTCGCACGCTTTATATACAAAAGTGAAACAATTACTAGAATGTTCCGTATACACTATAACCTATAGAAAATTCTCTGCAATTCTTAATACCAGTGTACAGTGAGATATATCACTAACATTGCACTATAGTTAACGTGGTGGCTGTGTTATCGCGCCGGTGTCTATCGCGAGGTCTGTGGCTGTGCTACCACACTTGTGTCTATCGCCTGAACATACTATTGCGTCCTATATTTACAACACTCCCCCTTGGATGGGCAATAGACCAAGTCCATTTGCTAAAAATCTTGGTGCAGTTGGTGTGATAAACCCTTGGTCATGATATCCACAAGATTTTTGTGTGATGCAACATATTTCAGCTCTAATGTTCTGACTTCAACATGATTGCAAAGAAAATATCAGTGTGCTTTGTTCTTGGATAAAATTCTTGGTTGTGTGAGATCATGATAGCTGCCTGATTATCCAACCATAGTATTGGTTTCGTGGGTAGAGCAATTCCAAGCTCTTCAAATAAGTATTGGTACTGTAGTACCTGCTTTGTCATGTGGGTTGCAGCAACAGATTCCGCTTTGGTAGTTGATAGTGCTGTAGTAGACTGCTTACTTGAACTCCATACAACAGCTCCTCCTGCCAATATAGAAATGTATCTGCTAATTGCTTTTCAGTGCAGATTAGTTCCTCCATTGGCATCAACATATTGAGTAATTTCAGATGCCCAATCCTCAATGTCTCCTCCATGGGGTGAATATGTGATTCATTGTACCATTAAGGTATCTGAATATGTTTTTTACAGCTGTCCTATGTGTCACTGATGGGTTCTTTGTAAATTGTGTCAGTATTATGACTGCATATAAAATATTGGGGTGTGTCATGTGTGCTGCATATAGCAATTTCCCAACTGCTGTCACATAGTCTTGGGATGTGAGTATGTCCCCCCCTGTCTCCTTGTTTTCCTCTAGAGTACATGTTGGTCCATTTGGTGTTGACATGGCATTAGCATTTTCCATGCCAAAGTCCTTCAACATCTGCCAAATATAGTGAGTTTCAAGAGGTTCTCAATAAAAAGTATTTAAGACACAGGGTCAATTTTCTCTAATAAGGCCTTAGGTACCCCCTAAATAAGGAAATTCGGTCACAATATGGATGTAGTAGTGTAATTAAATTGTATTTTGCAAGTGGAATTTATGACAAGGGGGATTACATTATACACAACATCTTGCTATAAAAGCCACTGTTTGTATGACAACTAAGAAGTCATTCAAATTGGTTGCAGCCTATATCCAAGAACTTGTCCCACATGACATGTATGTACTTTTGACTGACACCCCAAGCTGGATCACTTCAACAGCTCTCCAGGTCATTTCAGATTGTTGCAATCTGAATTAGTGCAGTTGTTATTGCTTATCTCTGCTTGATCAGCCTGCAATCTCAGTCTGATAATTAATTTTGGCCAGCAACTTGTGCTAGGGGGTTGAGTATTGACTGTGACTGACTCTGCTGCAGCATGCATCTGCACAACTGATGGAGGGGCAGGTTGCAACATCTTGCCCTCAATTGTATTGTTGTTGCAGTTGTGATTGATTGTAATATGGAGGGGTTTGTCATTGAGGGTATCCTAGTCATCTGGTGTGTCAGGTTTACTGCCTTGTGATCCAAGAACACTACACATTGTGCTCAACAAAACTTCTGTCTTCAGTGTTATTCTAATTGCAGCATATGATTCACACAGTCTGCATTTGTACTTGTATAGCCATTTGGGCACATTCCTAGACCTATTTTCACCATATATTGATTATTTTTCACTGCATATCAATTAAAATTTCAGACATCCAAAAAGTTTCAGTAAGCCCTTGAGAGACCCACCTGACCCCCCTGCCCCCCCGCTACCCTGTGTGCAGTATATTGATCCCAAGGTACACTTGGTGAGTTTGTGAAAGCCATATTATTAGTAGATTAGAGTCAAGGGGATTTAGAGCACTGCACAGTACTTACAAAAATTGTAAAAAATGAATGCCTTGTCCGAGAATCAAACCAATGGCCTGTTATAATGCAAGCATTTTTCTCACCATTCTCAAAGAGCATCCAATCCACAGTAAGTGGAATTTGTTCCCACAGTAATCAAAGCAAAATGTCACAGATAAAATGGTTTCAAATGCTCTGTATAAGAATGAGTCTGTATAAATAGAGGACTCATAACATGGGGCACCAGTGTCTAAGTTCCAAGGATTTCAGAGCACATTACAAAACATAGGGCAGGGGTACCTTTATAGAAAAATGGAGCCCAGATTCTGTGAAAATCTGATGTGGCTGGGGTCAAAGATAGATGTCCCTCAGAAATCAGTTGCAGCTGCTGGGCAAAAGCTTTGCCAACTAATGGGAATCGAGCCATTGTACTAAAATTCTATCACATATTAAGAGGGCTGCCACCAATAACATCAACATTAAACACAAACCTCTCTCCAATGGGTATCTGTTCACAGCTTGGCCTTGTCTTTTATATTCCATGATACATAGATATAACTCTGATTTCTGCTCATGACAACTACTTGTGAGTGTGGCAATGTGAGCATTTATATCCATGCACAAACAGTAAATCTGATTATCATGCCAAACTGAGTGGTTCTGGAGTAGTTGGGCCATTGAGTGTCAGAAAAAGGGAACAAGTCAGTGACACACTGTATGTCCAGTAAATCACCATATCATGCCAAACTGAGTGGTTCATGGGTGCAGTTGGGTCCTAGAAAATTTCACAAAAAGGGGAACAGGACAGTGGCACCCTGTATGTCTTTTAACACATGCTCTAACCTTGGTGTGGGGTGTGGGAGCATTTGTATTTATGCACAAACAGTATATCTAGTCATTATATAAACTGAATATGATACATAGCTAAAACAGCTATTTTGATGGTACATAAATGGATTATGAAACTCTGGTTTCTACCCATGCCAACTTTGGGTAAGTGACAGAGTGTTACAGCTGTTTTCAAAGACAATGACAGTTGTGTGGAATTTTAGTGAATAAGGAAATTGACAGACTTTGAGAAATGTGTCAATTTCAGTGCCTTCATAGCTCTCAGGCCATAACAACTAAGTGTATTGTTGTATTAGCTTATATCTCAATGTCAATGGATTTATATTCCAAATGCATAACCACTCTAGGTTGACATGATGCAGATGCAATTGCTAAGGACAAAAAATGGTAGCAGGCAAATACATCCCAACCCAAAAAAAACTGTGCAGTTTCCAAAATTCTGGATAGATTGATTCATTGTACAGTTTGAACAGCATATTTCCTGTTGCTGGTGGCATAGTGTTGTAAAATCTGTAACACAAATGTCTGAAACAATGGCTTCAGTGTGCTTGTGGACTTAGTAGGAGAACCCTATTCTCAAAATTATTATTTCATGTCATCAATTCCATCCAGACCAACAGAGCAGACCTTGTTCCCTGATTATTTCAAGCCACCAACTTCAGTTGCACTTTTTCAAATTCACCATTGAGGACTGCATTAACTTGTGTATTATAGTCAAAGGTAAATTGAAACAGAAGTGCATACCTGGACACTGTGACCATGAGAATAACAAGAACACAGATGAAGAAGCAAAAAAAAAACTGCACAAGAGTTATTGTTAATTAGGTACATTACATAGAGATGCCAAAGTCCAGTTTGGTCAAGTTCTTGGCTGAATTTGCAGAACCAAGAACTGGACCTCTGGTTTAGTTCTGTTGTAAGGCAAACTTTGGACTCGACCATTGGTTCAAGCAATAAGCATCCAGTTCTGGTTCATTCACAGTTTGAACTGAGAACCAGACTTGAAATAATTTGTAGACACAAAATTTTTCACCTGATGGATTAGCTGCCAAAACATGTCCACTGTTGTGATATGCACACTTTCATAATTGCAAACTCTCAAAAGAATCTGCACTGCAGTAGTTTCAGCACATCATACCAATCATTGAATCCACCACTTGAGAACATGTTAATGCACCCTCTGTTGGCCCAGGGGTAGCTGAGCCTTGAGCTTGGATACATAATAGCCAAATAACAAGTCAATTTTGGATACTCTGATTGATGATGCTGTGGCAGATACCACAAGTGATCAATACGGAAGAAAAGTAAAGCAATTAACTTACCCACCACCTGCCTTTAACATTGTTTGTTAATTCAAGAGAACTTTTGATGCACACCACCACCTTAGCATGAGGAAAGAGATTGGTGTAGTCAGGATCTTAACATGGTTTGAGCTATATTGTATGTATATGATGGCACTGATACTAATCATTACTACAACCCTAAGTAGTGACACAAGGGGTGAGAAAGGCACATACTGGTAACTTTCTCTCCAGGCTCTGACTGCTAATGCAGGTGCAGTCACAGAAGCAGGCACAATGTAGTATTCATCAAACTGAATCAAGGTAACAAGTCAGAGAAAATTTTAAGGTAGGCAAGCTATTCTGAGGTCAGGTTGAGGTGTACAATATTAGTACAGGAGCTTTATCTTCACACCTATCTATCCAATATAAATTATTCACAAGAAGTCAGTTCTTTGAGGGGCACAGAATACACAATTGGTTGAACTTGACCTGAAACACACCTTTATTTGGCAGCACCCAACTGGGCTCTGGGAAGCCCCTCTAAATGTTTCTCTATCTTTTCAAAGGCCAAAATGTTTACACCTGATTTTGGGATTTTTGAAAATTTGCACTGCAGATATCTTGTCAAATGAGGGTAGACTATCAGATGTTTCCCTCCCTCATACTACTCCCCAGAGGCTACTTGCTGAGCTATCAAGACAGCAACTAGTACTCAATGCTATTAATCTTCCGGGGCCCATCTGACCACATCTCACATTGGTTCACATGAATCTGAATTTTATGGTATCTTTTTCCATACTGGCAGATCTACTGGCATCTGAT
>Ga0193731_1000334_pt1 | contig 15945 bp, 12 predicted proteins | sample U1a2metaG_FD_144920 | JGI IMG/M metagenome (GOLD analysis project Ga0193731, IMG submission 144920) | Soil microbial communities from a riparian zone of the East river system, Colorado, United States - U1a2 | ecosystem: Environmental > Terrestrial > Soil > Riparian zone | place: USA: East River...
CCTCTTGCGGAACTTTAAACCGGATAACGTGCAGCACCTGGGAAGCTATTAATTTGTCGACCTCGACTTTTCCAAGGGTTAACGAATTCCGCATTTGCATCCGGGTCGAACTGCTGTATTGCTGGTGATCTGCCCCTTCGGATTTCAGGCGTTCACGCATTCTGTCCAGCTCCTGTTCAGAGTCAAATGCGTAATACGCATATCCCCCGGCTATCAACTGGTGGGCATACTGAGCATAAATAGGCTTGCGTTCCGATTGGCGGTAGGGAGAAAATGGTCCACCCACACCCGGGCCCTCATCTATTTTTATGCCTGCCCATTCCAATGAGTTCAGTATGTACTCTTCCGCACCCTCCACGTACCGGGTTTGGTCAGTGTCCTCTATCCGCAAAATCATAGTACCCTGGTTCTGCCGCGCCAGCAGGTAATTGTAGAGAGCAGTGCGTAGCCCGCCAATGTGTAATGGGCCTGTGGGGCTCGGAGCAAATCGTACGCGAACTTTCATTTTTGTGGGGGACACCAATTGCAAAGGTAAAGGATTTTTTCCCGCAGATTTACGAAAAAGGATTTCCCGCAGATCTCGAAAAGGATGTCCCGCAGATCGCGCAGATTTACGCAGAACGGGAATTCGCTGGTCCAGTTCAAGCGTCTTTGCGATTATCTGCAAGGGAGCGACAAGGAAGGCCTTGCAAATCCACCTAAGTAAATTGATTTCCTACCGGAGCCTTCTGCGTAAATCTGCGAGATCTGCGGGACATCCTTCTCGTAAATCTGCGAGATCTGCGGGACATTTTTTCCCGCAAACGGTGGTAAATCTTCCTACATTTGTGATTTTATGACGGAAGAAAAGAGCTCGAACTTTCTCGAGGAGATCGTTGAAAATGATCTGAAGGAGGGCAGGTACACCACGATTGTTACGCGGTTCCCGCCCGAGCCCAATGGGTACCTTCATCTGGGCCACGCAAAAAGTATCTGCCTGAATTTTGGACTTGCCTTGAAGTATGGAGGGAAGACCAACCTGCGTTTTGATGACACGAATCCCGTGACAGAAGAAACCGAATACGTCGACGGCATCAAGAACGATATAAAATGGCTGGGTTTTGAATGGGCGCAGGAACTGTATGCTTCCGATTATTTTGAGAATCTTTATGAATTTGCGGTTGCGCTCATTAAGAAAGGATTGGCTTACGTGGACGACAGTTCAAGTGACGAAATTGCCAGGCTGAAAGGCACGCCAACGCAAGCGGGAACAGATGGCCCCTGTCGGAACCGGAGTGTGGAGGAAAACCTGAAGTTGTTTGCGGAAATGAGATCGGGTCGTTACAAAGACGGAGAAAAAGTACTGCGCGCGAAAATTGATATGGCACATCCCAATATGCACCTGCGCGATCCCCTCATGTACCGGATCAAGCATGCCCACCATCATCGTACCGGCAACGCCTGGTGCATCTACCCGATGTATGACTTTGCCCACGGGCAATGCGATGCGATTGAAAAGATAACACACAGTATTTGCACGCTGGAATTTATTCCCCACCGTGCCCTATACGATTGGTTTATTCAGCACCTTTCTATCTATCCCTCCAAGCAATATGAATTTGCGCGATTGAACCTGACCTATACGATCATGAGCAAGCGCAAACTCATTCAATTGGTCAACGAGGGACATGTCACGGGATGGGATGATCCAAGAATGCCCACCCTGGGGGCGGCCCGCAGACGGGGCTATACTCCAAAAAGCTTACGTGAATTCTGCGATAAGATTGGTGTTGCCAAACGCGAGAACCTGATTGATGTCGGATTGTTAGAGTTCTGCGTGCGGGAAGATCTCAACAAAATTGCGTTGCGAAAGATGGTCGTATTCGATCCCGTTAAGGTCGTTCTCATCAACTACCCTGAAGGCAAAACGGAGATGCTGGAGAGCGAAAATAACACGGAAGACCCGAACGGGGGCATCCGGGAAATTCCCTTTAGCCGCGAGCTATATATCGAACGGGAAGACTTTTCCGAGAACCCACCCAAAAAATATTTCCGCCTGGCCCCGGGTCAGATGGTACGCCTAAAGAGCGCCTACATTATCCGGTGTGATGAAGTGATCAAAAGTAAGGACGGCCGGATCAGTGAATTGCATTGTACCTATATACCGGAAAGTAAGAGCGGATCCGATGCTTCGGGCATTAAGGTGAAGGGTACGTTGCATTGGGTAAGCATTCAGCATGCTGTTCCGGTCGAAGTCAGGCTGTACGATAGGCTCTTCAAGGTCGAGAATGTGAATGACGCCGAAGGGGATTTTAAAGACTATCTGAATGAACATTCTCTACAGGTTCTTCCCGCTGTGTATGCGGAACCGTCAATCGTTTCTCCTGGTGCCCATGATCGCTATCAGTTCATACGGAAAGGGTATTTTGCACTTGACCCCGATTCGACCCCCGCAAAACTGGTATTTAACCGTACCGTTACCCTCAATGACATATGGGCAAAGGAAGCGAAAAAAGTAGTCTGAACTGGGATTTGTGATTTTAAGGATAGAAGTGATTCCCTTGCCTTGGTTGACTACAACCCGTTATCGTCTGCCAATTTTAACCTCGGCAACCGCTTAAGTACACAGGGTGATCCATCATAATCATCATTAAAATCACAATAATCACAGTTCAGACAGCCTCCGCGATTGCGATGCACGAAATCTCCACATTGGCATCCTTTGGTAGTCTGCTTACTTCAACCGTTTCGCGGGCCGGCGGCTCGGCAGGAAAATATTTTCCATAGGCCTGATTGACGAGCGGGAAACTGCCCATATCTTTTAAAAAAATGGTGCTCTTTATGACGTGGGAAAAATTCAGCCCGGCGGCTTTCAGAATTTCTTCGAGGTTCTTCATCACCTGATTCGTTTCATCGGTGATGTTACCGGTTAGGAGATTGCCGGTTTCTTTTTGAAGGGCAATCTGGCCCGAAAGAAATAAGAGATTGCCGGCTTGAATGGCCTGGCTGTATGGACCAATGGGTTCGGGTGCACTGGCGGAATAAACAACGATTTTTGACATAGCGATGGGTTTGTTACTTTTGGTCAAATATCCGAATTTCCATTTAGTTATGAACATTCTGGTGGTGGGAGGCAATGACAGTGCAAAGGAATGCCGCCATAAATTTGGCCCTGATCACACCTACATTCACGAAGAAAGTCAAAAGCAGGCAAGAGCATCTCTTGATCAATGCGAGGTGGTTTTCGATTTTTTGAATGATCTGACGCCAAATCAATTAGAATCGTATAGAGGTATTCAGGCTCCTGTTTTTATTAATACAACAAAGATCAGTTTGCATGTACTCAATCCCCCACTCACTCCGCCCCTGGCTATCCGGCAATTTGGATTCGCGGGATTGCCGACTTTTTTGAATCGGCCGGTTCTGGAAGTGAGCTTGCTCCAGCCCGAGCATCGGAAAGAATTGACGGACCTTTGTCATCGGTTGGGAACCGATTTCCAAATTGTGGAAGATCGTGTGGGACTGGTTACGCCAAGGGTGATCTGCATGATCATCAATGAAGCTTATTGTACCGTAGAGGAGGGTACTGCCACACGCGAGGATATCGATCTGGCGATGACGCTGGGAACCAATTACCCTTTTGGGCCTTTTGAGTGGTGCAGGAAAATCGGAGTAAAAGAGGTGTATGAATTGCTTGCAGCCGTTTACAAGGATTCGAAGAATCCACGGTATAAAATCTGTCCGTTGCTCAGGAAGGAATACCTGGCCGTTACCGGAATGGGATAGTGGCCCGTTTAATAAATTATGTAGCGCGAATTATGCCCATTCTGGTTATTGTAAGACATGGTCAATCGACCTGGAATCTCGAGAACCGTTTTACCGGCGAAGTGGATGTTGATCTCACTCTGCTGGGGGAAAAAGAAGCCAAAAAGGCAGGAAGGCTTCTAAGACCATACCATTTTGATAAAGCCTATACTTCGGTGCTCAAAAGGGCCATTCATTCACTGGATATTATTTTAGAAGAAACCGGTAACACTCATATCCCTGTAATCAGGACACCGGCGCTGAATGAGCGGAATTACGGAGACCTGCAGGGACTGAACAAAACGGAGACTGAGAAGAAGTATGGAGCCAGCCAGGTATTGTTGTGGAGGAGAAGCTTTGATGTAGCGCCTCCGCATGGAGAAAGCCTCAAGAATACCTACGATCGTGTTGTGCCGTACTACACAAAAGAAATAGCGTCCGACTTAAAGGATGGAAAGAATGTTCTGGTGGTAGCCCATGGCAATAGCTTGCGGGCATTGATGATGCATCTTGAAAATATACCTCAGGAAGAAATTGTGAATCTGAACCTGGCGACGGGAGTACCGAGGCTGTATGAATTGGATAATGACTTGCACATTGCAAAAACATATTATATTCAATGATTTAAAACGGCACCCGAATTCTGACTCTCGTACCACACGCCTGGTTTTCTCTGACGAGGTCTTCAATTTCAAAGGCAGCGCGTTGCTGCTGGTTGATCAACTTCAGGCGTTCTTCCGTGAGTTGGATTCCCATCGATTTGTGTGCCGGGAAATTTTGATGGCTAATCTTCATTGCCGCTTCACGGCCTACACCGTTATCTTCAATCTCAAAAATAATGGCTTCATCCTGTTCATGAATCCGGACCACCAGCGTGCCCGGGGTGTCTTTATTATAGAGTCCATGCAGAATGGCATTTTCAACATAGGGTTGAATGAGCAAGGATGGTATTTCAATGCCATCGATGTCCACCTCCGGGTCGACCTGTAAAACAAAGTTGAACTTGTCCTCAAACCGGGCCATTTCCAGCTGTACGTAATTTTTCAGCATCTCAATTTCTTCTGCTAAACTAATTTTGTTAGTTACAGAATGGGTCAGAATGCTCCGCATGAGTTTTGAAAAAGTGGACAGGTAGTTGATGGCGTTGAGCCGGTCATTTTTGGCAATGAAGAATTGAATGGAATTGAGGACATTAAAAATAAAGTGTGGGCTCATGACGGAGCGCAGCGCCACCAATTTCAATTCGCCCACTTTCTTATTCGCTTCCGCCAGCTCACGGTCATTGGCTTTTCTTTCCGTGATATCTTCAACTTGCGAGGCAAAGTGCAGGGGGTTTCCCTCGCCATCACGGATCAAGGCTACATTGAGGTTGATCCACACAGTGGATCCGTTTTTATGAATGTAGCGTTTTTCCATTCGAAAGCTTTCAATTTCTCCACGCAACGCTCGTTGTTGAAGCGCTATGTCAGCGCCAAGATCGTTGGGGTGCGTAACGTCCTGGAACGTAAGCGAAAGAAGCTGATCTTCAGGGTATCCGACGATATGGCACAACTCCCTGTTCACCTTCAACCATTTCCCATCCAATGAGACCAACGCCATTCCAATAGCGGAATATTCAAATGCACCCCGGAACTTGGCTTCGCTGATCTCCACTTGCTTCTGAACTTTGCGCAGTTCGGTCACATCGCGGGCAATAACAAGCATCCGGCCTTCCTGCGTTTTCTTGACATTGGCCTCAACGTCGATAATCGTTCCATCCTTATACATCATACGGCGATGGCTGAAGACGTGGTCACCCCGGTCGAGTTCCTTATACCGTATCGGTTGTTCTTTTAACTGCTGTGGATCAATAAGCGCTTCTATTCTTAAGCCCATTAATTCTTCCTTGCTGTAGCCAAAGGCGGTGCATAAGCTGGCATTGGCGTCGATAAAATTTCCGTTAAAATCGAGGATCATGATAAAATCCGACGCTTGCTCAAAAAGGGATCGGTATTTGTTCTCACGGGTGCGAAGGAGTTCTTCGGCTTCCTTGTAAAGGGTAATATCATGACAAATCCCCATCGCACCAATGACATTCTCACCTTCCCGTAACGGGAATCCGTAAAACCGAAGCCTTTTGATGTAGCCAAGCGGCGTTCTTACCCTCAGAGTGAGATCATATGGTACCCCCGTGCGTATTAGTTCGAGGGTAGCATGAGTGAGGATCGCACGTTGTTCGCCCCATATCTCCGGGAGAGTGGTAGTTTTAAAATTGAAAGTCCTGTCCAGACCAAAAATATTATACATCTCATCTGACAAAAACAGTAATGTGTCTTTGGGCCTATATTCCCAGCTTCCGATTTTTGCGATCCGTTGAGATTGATTAAGAATTAATTCCCGGTCAGCCGATTGCTGGAGAAGGGTAAGGAGTTTTTGATTTAACCGGTGAACCTCATCCGCCGCCTGTTGCTGAATTACTTTATTTTTATCGGCCAGGTCATCAATGAGTTGATTATTCAATTCCTCACTCTGCCCGACCAGCCGTTTGAGAAAAAAGGAACTGGATCCAATGATCAAAACGGAAATGAAAGCCCGTACAGTATTAAATTGATAAGTAGGATCGTGAAGGCCCATTTGCCAATACCCCACGCCAAAAACAGTCAATATCGGATCAAAAAACAGGAGGAATACTATCGGACCCAACAACCCGGGTACAAATAGGGACTTTCTGCGAAGATCGAACACGAGAAAGGGAAAACAACTGAAAGCAAGTATAAAGAAACGCAACCCCACGTAGGTGGAAGTCTCGAACTCCGATACTTCCTTCATCGTCTGAAGAGTTGCATACAATTGATAGGCAGGCGGAAGCCAACAAAGGGCTAGCCGGCTCACATTGATAAAGCCAAACCGGTTGAGCAGGACAGGCAAAAGAAAAAGGATGCATCCTTGCATCAAGGTGAGGGCGATCGAAAAGTTGATATGCGCGAATAAATATCTTCCGATCAGCAACAAGAGAGTAGCCCCCGCGGCTACCAGCGAAATGTAATTGGTCAGGACGATGTTTCTTTTTTCTGACTTCCCTTCAGCGTAAGAGACACCACTTTCAGTTATTCTCTTCAAGGCGGACATCCACACTAAGTTCATCAAAATAAAATTCATTTATCGGTATTCCTCCGGCTAAAATTGCTCCTGCCCTGGTGCGACTTCCTATTTGCCTAAAGGAGTAAGGGTGGCTGCACGAGAGAAAGGGCTGGATCAATGAAATGGGTTATTGCGAAGTATCGTTATAGAGACGATCGCTTCACGCTGGGGAGTAATCGTAAACTGTATCTCCCCCTTGAGCTTGAACACAATCTTCTTGGCAGCGTACAGATTAATCAGCTCCGGATAGTGGAGTATTTCGGAATACCCTAAATTGGTGTTAGACAGTTTTTCTGTCAGTGAATTACTCAGTAAGAATCCTTTTGCCCGGAGCACGAATTCGACCGAATCCCGGGACGAATGGGTTTCAAGGAGTAGTTGGTTATTGGTTACTTTCGGCTGTTGGCAGAAAAATAAAATAAGATTTCTGAGCAAAGAAAGAACGATTTCTCCATTCTTGAATACCTGGGATCGATCCGGGCTTGAACAATGAAAATGGACCGGATGATCGACGCTTCCTTCCTGAATATTCGCAACCAAGGCGTCACAAACGGATTGCAGCGTTAGGGTCTGGGCCACCGACTCGTTCCCTTTATCGGATTCTGAAAAATAGATCAACCGGTGAAGTTTGTCATCCAGTTTCCCGGCAAAGATACCCATTTGCAGGAGCAGAAAATTCATTTCTTCCGGATCCTTGTTTATTCTGGCGAGGTTGATCAGTCCCATTAAGGTTGCCAGCGGGCCGCGTAAGGCATGGGCAGAATGATAAACGAAAAGATCAAGTTCCAAGGTCTTTGCGTCAAGCCGGGATTGCATCTTGCTTACCTCATCCAGATTTCTGAATTTCAGCACAATCAGTCCATTGACCTCGGCAATCAGTCCAAGGTAGAATCCCGAGACACCAAACGGAATGGTATCTCCTATGTTGCTGCGAACCTCAAAACGCTCTTCAGCAAAATAACCCGGCTTTAATTTCTCTTTTATGAGTTCCTGAATAGTAGTGGAGAGTTGCGAAACGGGCATGCCCTGAAGTTCATCGCTCGTATAGCCTATGGTTTTTAAAATGTTCTGACTTACGGAAATGAAATTAAGGCGGTTATCCAGAATGACGGAATCCGGAAAGAGGGTACCAATCTGTTGTCGGATATCTGTTTCAGAAATGATAGCTGTGGTGATATCGTTGTATTCCTCTTTCATTCTCTCTGGTCCATTGCGGCGTGGAATCATCAGCCAAAAGTCATGAAGCGGATACCGGATTTAAAGGGAAAATGAGTAACTGGCGGAAAAAATGAGCAACTGGTTTCAAGACGTTGCTCCATTGATACGGGAAAGGAAACCCTCCTTCTTCCGTTTCGAAACGTCCAATGATTTGTCATTGTTCATAACGACATACCCTCCTTCGCCCCGCACATACTTTTTTATGCCGTTGAGGTTGATCAGGTAGGAGTGATGGATACGGAAGAAATTATGATCAACAAGCATATCTTCATACTCTTTCAATGTCCGGCTCACCACGTATTTCTTGTTATCGTCCATGATGATCTCTGTATAGTTACTGGCGGCTTCGCAATAAAGAATTTGATTCACCTTAACAAACACCAAACCGTCTGCCGTGGGTAAGGCAAGCTTATAATTTTCGGAAGACCCGGTACGGAGGTTTTGCAGGAGTTGCTGAAGGCGTTCGGTGATCGTATTGCCGATTCGCTTCTCTACTTTGACAAGGGCTCGCCGTAGCTCTTCGATATCGATCGGTTTGAGAAGGTAGTCGATGGCCGAAAACTTAAACGCTTTGATAGCAAACTCTGAATAGGCTGTTGTAAAAATGACTTCAAAATCAAACGTTTCCGACCGGGTGAGCAAATCAAATCCCGTTTCACGCTGAAGCTGAATGTCCAAAAAGACCACATCCGGATTAAACTGATCGATGGCGTGAATGGCCTCGGTGAGATTCTGACAAAGTGCCTTCACCTCAACACCTTCACAAAAGTCCTCCACCAGGATCCGTAAGCTCTCCCGGCTCTTTAATTCGTCGTCCACAATGATACTGCGAATCATAAAAACAATTAATACTATAAATTACCTTACTTCCTGAAGGAATCAAAGGTGATACAGGAACTTCTTTGCTTTTCCTTAAAATGGCAAAGCCTTAACGTATTGACAGTTAAGGCTTTTGCGAAATGGAATTGATTCGAAATGGCTTATTATTTCAGAACCAGCTCTCCATTGTGCATCCCATTTGTGCCAGGTTGAATGCCATTTTGCTTTGTGCTGCGGGCAATCAACTCCAACTCCTGGATGCGTTTCAAATATTCCTTTTCCTTCCTTCCCATTTCTTCCTGCGTGGCAGAAAGTTCTTCCATGTTCTGGCGCATTTCTTCTTCCTGGGCGCGCATTTCTTCGGCTTGCTGCTGGGTTTGCGCCAACAACCGCTTCGTACGGTCATTTACCTTCGCCGAAGAGACAGCAGACGCTACATTCTCAGCAAGCTTTTCCACGAACTCGATTTCAAACTTTTCGTATTCTTTCAGCGAGGCAATTTCAATGACACCATATACCTTTTCACTTACTTTCAAAGGAACCACTAAAACGCTGCGCGGATTAGCTTCGCCCAGACCGGACGTGATCCGCACATAGTCTGTAGGAACTTGCCGGAGATAAACGGTTTGGCCTTCCTGCCACGTCTGACCGGCCACGCCTTCCCCTGCCTCTATCCTTGTCTTAATAAACTTCTTTTTACCCCACGCATAAATCGCAGCCAGTTCCAAATGCACATCGGAATCATTCTCATCGTTCATAATGAACAAGGCGCCTTGATTGGCTTGGAGATACTTGACCAGATAGCTGATGATCTTATTGGAGAGTTCCTCAAAGTTTTGCTGATCATTTCGAAGGATTTCTCCGAAATCGGCAAGGCCTTGCGTAGCCCAGTTGCGCCTTTTATCCTCTTCTGCCGTTTTTACTAACTTGCCATGCATGTTCAAGAGCGCCATCGCCAGGACATCGTTGCGATAGTTCTCATCGTATTGAGCGGTGAGTTCGCCGTTTCCCACTTTCTCGGCAAAACTGGCAGCCGTCTTCACACGTTCGATAAGGTTATTCAATGCTTGCTGGCTTCCGCCGAATTCATCTACACCGGTTACTTCTGTTTTATCAGGATAGGTTCCCTCCGCTAATTGGACAATGTTATCCTTAATCTGGGTGGTGCTTCTCGTAAAGTTATTGGAGAACATGACCGCCAGTACCGTACCCATGATCAATTGAATCAATACCGCTAATGCGATCAACACAATGGTTCGATTCACTACTTCATCAATAGATATTTTGGCGAGTGAGGTCATCTTTATGGTAATGGGATCGAGCTTGTCCACTGCCGTTTGCAGTTTGGCTAAAAAACCCTCTTTTTCGTTCAGACCAATCGCCATTTCGGCTTCGACAATTTGATGGAACTTGGCCTGGTAGAGGTCAATGTTTTTCATAGCGTCATCAACCGCTCCCTCTTTCTTGGCTGAAAGTGAACTTTTTAAATCCTCGATGGCAGCGTTGAATTTCTCTTTGTATTGAAGGTCCTTTCGGAGGAAAAAATCCTTCTCATGTTTTCGCAGTTCCAGAATCAAAGACTTATCCGCCACATTGTCTTTTTCTACAGCGTGGATAGCAGCGCGCAATTCACCTTCGTCGCCCCAGTCCTTAAAGCCTCTTTTCCTGATTTTTTCAACAAGGGCATAAAACGTTTCGGTGTATTCGGTCAGGTGATTTTTGGTTTCCGCCAATTCCTTGGAAATATGGAGGGATTGCACTGTTTTGCTGGCGCCAAGACTATCCAGGGTCAGTTTTAACGGGAGGTCAAAGCTTTTGAACATTCGGAAATAATTGCTTTCGCCCTTCTCGAAGAGTTCCGGTTTGGTAAGATCCCTCAGGAGAAAGTTTTTTTCGGCGCGTCGCAGTTGCAGCCTTCTGATATTGACATCGTCAAAAGCGACATTGACGGCCTCATAATCAAGAATTTTATAAATGGAGTAAATACTCCAACCGGATAACAAGAGCGATAAGAACAAGACTGCGCCAAAGGCGAGCAGCAACTTGGTCTTAATGGTTTTAATCTTTTTCATAGAGAATAATTATTAGTTTAGAAACGTGTCTATTTCTTAGACAAATCGAAATTGTAATTTGCTTGAAGGAGCAGCCCTGTATTATTTTCCTGCCTTGCGCCATTGGACTTGATCAGCATCTGGTAAAAAAAGCCACCCTGTATTGCGAGTTTTTTGGTGAATTGATAACCCGGCCCAATAAAAACCCGGTTTTGGTCAGGTTTATGAAAGGTCACCGACTTTCCCCAGCTCATGAAAATTTCATCCCAAATGCTGATGTAGTACGTTTTGGGTTCAATCTTTTTGTTGTTCAATGGGATATTCACAAAAGCACGGTAACGAATGCGGAATTGCTTATTGTTAAAGCCATTGTTCACTACTTCGTCATTGAAACCCATGGAATGGGTTTGGATAAACCGTTCTTCAAACCGGAGCCGGTGGTTTACGGCTGCCCGGGAAATTTGCTGTCGATACACAACCTGCTGCCATAGTGTGCGCTCGTTGTTAACGAACGATGCAGGTTGTTTACCATACAGGTAATTCCACGTATAGGCATAGGCGAACGGCATAACCGACAGCTTCTTTGTTACAGCGTATTCAAGACCTGCACGAAGCACATGTTGCATATTCCTGCATTCCACCAGGCCCAACTGCTCTTCCACGAAGAGACTATAGTTCGGTTTAAGCTTGATGGTGGAGCTTATGAAACCCCATTGAATGGATTGCTTGACAATCTGCCTTCCGGCGGGTTGACCTTGAGCATGACCTGCTATGGCCAGATAGCTAAACGCAAGGCTGAAAAGCAGTTTACCGGCGCGCTTCATCCTCGATGAGGTTGCTGTTTTTGGACTGGATCCTGGCCTTTGAATTAGGTGGAAATACTTGGTTGACTTCATTTTGTACGTTGTTATGGGTCAAAAGTCCTTTAGTCAGGGCGGGATTTAAACCGCGAATTAGCAAGTGGGCGCTTAAATTGAGCAACCGGGGGTTGCATGTGGGTTACCTGGCCGTTTGATTCTTATCGATCTGCTCTTGCAATTCAGAATGTATTTTTATTTATTTGCTTAACAAAATATAAGGATATGCACAAGGAATACCTTGGTGAGTTTGAAGAATTGATTCTGACGATGGTAGCGGCGTTACAAAAAGATGCCTATGGAGCGGCCATTGCAGCCGAGATCGAAGAGAAGTTGAAAAGGGACGTCAACCTGAGTGCCGTGCATGTGACCCTCTACCGTCTGGAGGACAAGGGGTTCATCAAGTCGGCTCTGGGGGGAGCCACCCAGGAAAGGGGCGGGAGGCGAAAGAGAATCTATACCATCACCAGCGCGGGAATGGCCATGCTGCGGGCGATGAAAGAGACGAGGATCGATTTGTGGAAGATGGTGCCTGAACTTAAAATGGCTACAAGTTGACTGTTGCCGTCTGACTGGAACTGGCGACCGGAAACCCGCAATGATCACAAATTCAGTTTGGATGTAGAATACGAATCCAAAAAATCACAGTTCAGACAACCTTCTAATAATCTCTTTTAACACTGGTCTTCATCGTCATCTCTTTCACCAACCGATAAAGGAATTCTTGCCCTTCGTAGAAAGCATTTACCCCGATCCGCTCATCTTTTCCATGCGCCCGGACATCACCGGCTTCACTAAAAAGACCTGATACTCCATAGGTCGGAATTCCTGCATTGCGAAGGTATAGTCCATCGGTTGCTCCCGTGGACATAGAAGGAATCACCGCCACACCAGGCCATAGTTGCTGCGTGATCCGTTCAATCGGGCCCATGACATCGGGATTTAACGACGAAGGCGAACTTGGTTTAGCCGGTTTAACAGGGGTGACTGAAATTTCCTTATCGGCAAATACATTGATCAACAACTGTTTTATTTTATCAGGATCTTCTCCCGGCAATATCCTGCAGTTGACGATGGCAGTAGCGGTTTGAGGCAAAGCGTTTTCCGCATGGCCTGCATTGACCATCGTCGCCACACAGGTCGTGCGCAGCAGGGCATTATAGTTTGGCATCTCCGACAGGCGCGCGATGGCATCGGACCTGGGTGGAGCTTGAATGACTCCCAGCATATCTTCCGCAAGCTGGCCGGTCTCCAGTTTCGCTGAACGTTCAAAATAGATACGCGTACCATCGTTTAAGTTCACCGGGAAATCAAACTTAGACAAGTTGTCAAGAGCATGTGCCACGTGGTAGATGGCGTTGTCTTTACGGGGTTGAGAGCTGTGCCCGCCGCGATTTTTGACTTCAAGTTGAAAACTTTGAAATACTTTCTCGCTGATCTGAACCCGGTTCAGGATCTTTTTTCCTTCTTTTGCCATGCCTCCTCCTCCTTCATTTAGTGCATAATCAGCCTGGATCAGGTCCCGGTGATTCTGCAGGAGCCAACTCACTCCGTTGAAATCGCCCCCTTCCTCATCGGCAGTCAACGCCAGAATAATGTCCCGGTCCGGAACCACACCCTCTTTCTTCATGCGGATCAGGTTGGCCACAAAAATAGCGGCCATCGCCTTATCGTCACTTGACCCGCGGGCATAATAATATCCATCGATCTCCTCAAACTTGAAAGGGTCGGTCGACCAATCGGAAGGAAGAGCCTCCACAACATCAATATGAGCCAACAGCAACAGCGGCTTTCGTTTGCCGCTCCCATGCAGGGTAGCGACCAGGTTTCCCTTTTTTTCAGTCGGACCTCCAATAAACAAATCCTTGTCGGCATATCCGGCGGCGCGGAGTCGTGCGGCCATCGCTTCCGCAGCTTTTGTCGTGTTCCCGGCGGAATGGGTCGTGTTGATTTCTATTAGTTCTTTGAAAATATCACGCGTAAGCTTCTGGTCCGCCTGGGCAATACCGGTTTGCGAAAAAGTCAGTAGGGAAACCAACAGGATGAATGGGAAGGATCGTTTAGGTGTGTTCATTTTCTAATTTTAATTTTCAAATCTGAAATTAGGGTCATGACCGCCCGTATCCTATTTAAACAACCTCCCCACGAACCCGTTATTGAAAATTATTTTTCTCAATTCTTCAGGGTCGATAGCACCCTGGTGCGCATAGGCAACCTTGCCCCCCGGCTCCACCAACATCGTGTAGGGTAAAGCTCCCTGCCAGGCAGGATCAAGGGCTTCCATCAGTTTGTACTTGTCATCTACATTGAAGAGGTAGTTTGTGTTGGCAGCTTGTTTGTTCTTTAGGAATTTAAGGACTCTTTCTTTGTTGACGGGGTCATCGGCACTGATCGTTACGAATTCAAAATCCCGCTCCTGATAGATCCGGGCAAGGTTGATCAGGTCGGGAAATTCAACAACGCACGGCCCGCACCATGTAGCCCAGACATTGATCAGTCGCAATTTATCGGAATTGTTTTTTAGCAGATCGGCAATCCCTGCCACATCAATCGCAGACACGGTAACCGGCTCTTTCGCCCATTTGGCTTTGGCCTTATCTATCCAGTCCGTCTTTTCCGCCCATTTAACAGAGCATCCAAAGACCTTGGTTACAGCAACCGGCACTTCTTTTTTAGTGAGAACGGCATCCAGCGCATTTCTTGTGTCGAATTTGGTTTGTGTTTTGCGGGGATTCTCCTGATCGTCAATCCTTCCGTTGTAGCGAAGGATTCTCTCCTGGTCAAAAATAAAAACGTGGGGGGTAGAGACAGGGCCATATTGATTGGATGCGATTTCCGTATCACCATCAAATAGGTACGGGAAATTGAAATTCTTTTCTTTCGCCCGGATCTTCATGTCTTCAAAGGAATCACCGACGTCGCTCCAGCCGAGTTCATCCAGCCGAAGGGATTCCGGATGGTTGGGATTGATCGCCACTACCTGAACGCCCCTGGCAGAATAGTCTTTTGTCAATTGAATAATCCGCTCCTCGTAGCCCTGAGCGGTTGGACAATGGTTGCAGGTAAAAATAATGGCCAATACCTTGGCATTCTTAAACGACTCAAGGGAGTATGTTTTTCCATCGATACCCGGGAGGCTGAAGTCAGGTGCTTTTGCACCGATCGCCAGGGTTTTATGTTCAGGTTGGCTAAATGCTGATGAACAGGAGAAAACGCCAAATAGGAAGCAGACAATGGATTTTTTCATAAGGTAGGATGAACGCGAAAGATAAAACTATTTCGCGTGCACGCCATCGTCTGAACTGTGATTCTTGTCTGAACTTTGATTCTTGGGATTACAATGATTATTGTGATTGGATTTGGCCTTGATTTAAATTCTGGCAAAATGATCAAATTTCTGCTATCATTGAATCATTCCGATTGCTATCTGATAGCTATCGGGAGAATCAAAGTCCAGACATCTTCAAAAATGAAGGCCCAATTCATACCCTGGCCAAACGGCAGTGCTAAAACCGAATAAACCTCCGGTTGAAGCGGTTACGCTTCTGATCTTGTAATCTTCGGCTGTTTCCCCGGTTTCAAACAAAAAATAATTTAATGAGATCCCTGCATACACGTATGCCGACTTCCATTTTCTTCCATAGTCAAAGTTGAGCCTGTTTAACAGGTTGAAGGAAGGGTCGAAGCGCAACGTCTTATTAAGGTGCATGAGTTTGAATCCATACCCCATCATTCTCTTTTCATTCCTGGGGTTGGGCGCGATGGAGAATTTGTTGGTGAGAATTTTTTGGAATCCGTAACCGAAGCCCCACGTACGCCGGGCCGGATCGTATCCGACGACGAGAGGGTTCTGATTGAGTATTTTATTGTCATCGAACAAGGGCAGGTCTGTTAGTGTGCCGGAGCAGTTGAGGCAGTTGCCTGTCGTGCGGTCGATGTTTAGCGTGAATAATTCATTCGAATAAAACCGAAGGTAAGAATGGCTCGAACGAAAGTTCCATATGCCAACGGGTGTTCCGTAATTCGCATTCTCGTGCGTGGGACCAACACCAAAAAAATTGATCAGGCCGATTTGTTTTCCCCTGGCATACCCTCCA
>Ga0193731_1000335_pt1 | contig 15919 bp, 14 predicted proteins | sample U1a2metaG_FD_144920 | JGI IMG/M metagenome (GOLD analysis project Ga0193731, IMG submission 144920) | Soil microbial communities from a riparian zone of the East river system, Colorado, United States - U1a2 | ecosystem: Environmental > Terrestrial > Soil > Riparian zone | place: USA: East River...
GCTCCCCGGCAGGATCTCCACCCAGCCGGAGAAGCGGACGTGGAGTTCCACGCGTCGACCTTTCGGAACTTGTCCGTACGCGACATCGCGCATCAGGATGTGCTTGAACGCGTACTCGTCCTCGCCCCGAACCGTCGAGACCTCGCTGTGCAGGACGAAGTCCCGACGCTCGAGCGTCTCCAGGCCCGCGTGGAGATCGGGTGGAGCTTCCCCTTCGTCGGCGCCGAGGTGCGCGACCGCGCCCGCCCAGAAGACCGCGCCGACAACGGAGGCGTTATGCGCCAGGCGCTTGTCGCCTCCTTCGAGCCGGTCGAGCCGCGAGCTGATCAGGCCCTGGACGCTCGTCGGGACCGGTAGCTCGCCCATCTCCTCGCTACGCCAACGCTCGGCGTCGACGAGGCCGCGGTCGCGCAGCATCCGCACAGTCTCCTCGAGGAAGAGCGGATTCCCGCCTGCGTTCGCTATCAGGGACGACGCGAACCGCGTCTCGGTCAGCATTGGGTCGCCGAGCAGGTCGGCGAGCAGCGCCGCCGCCTGTTCGCTGTCGAGCGTGCCGAGCTCGATCGTCCGCCGGTGCCCGTCCGTGCCGAGGAACCCGGGCGACGTCTCGGCGAGCTCGGGCCGGGTCGAGCAGATGATCGCGAGCCGCGACTCTGTGGCATCGGTCGCGACGATGTAGGCGATCAGGTCGAGCAGTGTGGGCTCGGCCCAATGGAGGTCCTCGAGGATCAGCGCGGTGGGCTCCTGTGCCGCGAGCAGCTGCAGCATGCGACGGATCCCCCAGTGCAGCTCGCCCTGCGAGATCTCCGCGGCGGCGTACGTGCCGTGGGGTGTCGTCGGGCTGCCGATCAGGTTCGACAGCGCGGCCGCGATCGTCCGCAGCTCGTCGAGGTCGTCGGTCGGTAGCGTCTTGAGGAAGTCGTCGAGCCTGCCCGCGATCGTCTCGCGGTCGTCGCTCTGGAGGATCCCGGCGGCCGACTTGACGACCTCCGTCACCGGCCAGTACGTGATCCCCTCGCCATAGGGCAGGCATCGCCCCCAGTGGACGCGCCCCTCCTGCCCTGCGCGCCGCGCGAACTCCGCCAGCAGGCGGCTCTTGCCGATTCCCGGCGGGCCGACGATCGTCACGAGGCCAGGCCGGTTCTCGGCGATCGCGGTGCTCCAGACCTCCGTCAGCTCGCTGGCCTCACGCTCGCGGCCGACGAACGTGACGGCGTCGGCCGCAGGTTTGTGGGCCGACTCCTTCACCCCGACCGCCTCCCAGACGAGAACCGGCTCCGACTTGCCCTTGGCGGCGATCGGCTCGGCATCGCGGTACTCGATCGCGTCCCGTGTCGCCGCGTACGTCAGCTCGCCGACGAGGATGCCGTCGACCGGCGCCGCCGACTGCAGGCGCGCGGCGGTGTTCATCACGTCACCCGAGGCGACGCCCTCGCCCTCACTTGCGCGCGCGCCGACGACGACGAGCGCTTCGCCCGTGTTGACGCCGACGCGGACCTGCAAATCCAGCCACTCGTCCTCGGCGTTCAGCTCGTCGATCGCACGGCAGACGGCAAATGCCGCGCGAACGGCTCGCTCCGGGTCGTCCTCGTGCGCGACCGGGGCGCCGAACAGCGCGACCACCGCGTCGCCGATGAACTTCTCGACCGTCCCGCCGAAGTGTTCCAGCTCGGTCCGGAGACGGACATAGTACGGCGCGAGCCGCGCGCGGACGTCCTCGGGGTCCATCTGCTCGGCCTTCGCGGTCGAGCCGACGATGTCGGTGAAAAGGACCGTGATGAGCTTCCGCTCCTCGGTCGGCGGCGCCGGCGCAACAAGTGGCGCGGCGCACGCGAGGCAGAACTTCGCAATGTCCGGGTTGTCTTGGCCACAGTTCGCGCAAATGGGCATGCTGCGAGTGTCGCTCGGCCGCCCGGGCTCTGCAAGGCGCGGGCGCTTTAGTCAGAGGCCGGAACCGGCGTGCCCAAGGGCGACACATCGGTTCGTGGGGCCTTACTCCTCTTGGCCGGCTTCGCTGCTCGCGCGGCTCTGGAGCTCCTCGACCACGGTCGGATCCGCAAGCGTCGTCGTGTCGCCGAGCGCGCGGTTCTCGGACACGTCGCGAAGCAGCCGACGCATGATCTTCCCGGAGCGGGTCTTCGGCAGCTCGGGCGTGAAGACGATGTTCGCCGGCCGGGCGATCTTGCCGATCTTCTTCGCAACGTGCTCGCGGAGCTCCTCGAGCATCTCGACCGAGCCCTCGTCACCGCCTTTGAGCGAGACGAAGGCGACGATCGCCTGTCCAGTGGTCGGGTCGGCGCGGCCGGCGACGGCGGCCTCCGCGACCTTCTGGTGGTCGACGAGCGCCGATTCGACCTCGATCGTCGAGATCCGGTGGCCGGAGACGTTCATGACGTCGTCGACCCGGCCGAGCAGCCAGAAGTCGCCATCCTCGTCGATCCGGGCGCCGTCACCCGCGAAATAGGTATCCGGGTACTTCGACCAGTAGGTCTCTTTGTACCGCTCGTCGTCGTTGTGGATTCCGCGCAACATCGCGGGCCAGGGGCGGCGAAGGACGAGATAGCCGCCGCCACCTGGGCCGACCTCGTTCCCTTGCTCGTCGTAGACGGCAGCGTCGATGGTGGGGAACGGCTTCGTCGCCGAGCCGGGCTTGAGAGTCGTCACCCCCGGCAGCGGCGTGATCAGGATCATCCCATTCTCGGTCTGCCACCAGGTGTCGACGACCGGCGTACGGTCGCCGCCGATGTGCTCCCGGTACCAGATCCACGCCTCCGGGTTGATCGGCTCGCCCACCGACCCGAGCAGCCGCAGCGACGAGAGGTCGTGCTTCTGGGCGTACTCCGGCCCCCATTTCATATGCGTGCGGATCGCCGTCGGCGCGGTGTAGAGGATGTCGACCTTGTATCGCTCGACGATCGCCCACCAACGGTCCTTGTCCGGGTAGTTCGGAACGCCCTCGTAGATAACGCCCGTGGTGCCATTGCACAGCGGGCCGTAGACGATGTAGCTGTGGCCGGTCACCCAGCCAATGTCGGCCGCGCACCAGTACACCGACTCGGGCTTGACGTCGAAAATGTAGTAGTGCGTCGTCGCGACGCCGACGAGATAGCCCCCGGTGGTGTGGACGATGCCCTTCGGCTTGGCAGTCGTCCCGCTGGTGTAGAGCAGGTAGAGCAGATCCTCCGCGTCCATCGGCTCGCACGGGCATGACGCCGGATCGTCGGACTCGCCTTCGACCAGCTCGTGCCACCAGACGTCGCGGCCCTCCTTCATCGCAGGGCCCTCGCCGGTGCGTCGAAAGACGACGGAATGCTTCACGGCCGGCGATTGCTCGAGCGCCGCGTCTGCGTTCCGCTTCAGCGGCACCTTGCCGCCGTTTCGCCAGCCTTCGTCCTGGGTGATCAGGACCTCGCACCCCATGTCGTTGATCCGGTCGGAAAGCGAGTCGGCCGAGAAGCCGCCGAAGACGACCGTGTGGGGCGCGCCGAGGCGGGTGCAGGCGAGCATCGCGATCGGCAGCTCCGGGACCATGCCCATGTAGATCGCGACGGCCGTGCCCTTCTCGACGCCGAGCTTCTTGAGGCCGTTCGCGAAGCGGACGACCTCCTGCTGGAGGTCCGAAAAGGTGAGCTGACGCCGCTCGTCCTCGGGCTCACCTTCCCAGTAGTAGGCGACCTTGCCACCGTTGCCGGCCTCGACGTGGCGGTCAACGCAGTTGAAGCAGACGTTCAGCTTGCCGCCGAGGTACCACTTGGCATACGGCGGCTCCCACTCGTAGAGCTTTCCGAACGGCTCGAACCACGTGACCCGCTCCCGGCCTTCGCTCTCCCAGAACTCCTCGAAGTCGCGGTCGTAGATGTCTGGCTGTGCATTCGCCTGAACGGCGAAGTCCTCAGGTGGCGGATATCGCCGTTCCTCGAGCAGGATCGTCTCGATTGCGTGCTGCTTGGGCGCCACGCTTAGGGAGCGAGGTCGTACGGGTAATCCGTCAGCGTTTCGGCGCCGTCCTTCGTCACGAGCACCAGATCCTCGAGCCGGCAGCCACCGTAGCCGTTGCGGTAGAGGCCTGGTTCCAGCGTGATCACGTCACCTGCTACGAGTTCGCCCGGGTAGCGGCTCAGCCACGGCTGCTCGTGCACCTCGAGCCCGACCCCGTGACCGAGACCGTGGAAGAACCCGTCCTCGAGCACCTCGCCGTCGCGCTTGTGGAGCCCGGTCGGGTAGCCGGCCTCGTGGAAGACCTCGCTCGCGACCACGTAGACATCGCGCCCCGGGACGCCCGGCTTGACGGCCGCCAGCGACCGTTGGAGCGCCTCGTAGACGAGCGACTGGTAGGTGACGAGCTCCTCGGACGGTTCACCGATGACGAAGGTGCGCGTCATGTCGGCGTAGCAGGACGATGCCCTGTCTCGAGGCCAGAGGTCGAGCACGATTGGCTCGTCCGGCTTGATCTCGCCGGAGCCCATCTCGTGACCGATCGCTGTCTGCGGACCGTGCGAGACGATGAACTCGTCGCAGAGGAGGTTCAGACTCGTAAACGCTTGCTGGATCGCGATCTTGACGCGCTCGCAGGTGAGCGGCTCGCCGTCCAGGATGAGGGAGCCGTTCTGCCTCTTGGCGCGGCGAAAAAGCTCGCGCGCGGCATCCATGCCGGCCTCGGCGCCACGCTGCGCGCGCCGAATCCCGTCGAGCTCCGGTTGGCTCTTGGCGCGGCGACGCCGCACGAACGTCTCACGATCGGGCGTGATCTCGATTCCCTCGGCCCGGAGGCGGTCGGCGAGCTCGATCGGAAACGTGGCCGGGACGACGGCCTTCTCGATGCCGAACTCCTTGACGGCTCGAACGGCGGTCCCGAGCCCGACCTCCTCCATCGGGATTCCCTGCTTGACCAGGTCGTCCCAGCCAAACTGCTCCACCGCGTGCGGCTGCAACCCGTCGTGGCCCTGAACGCGCTCGACCTCGAAGGGCGTGATCACGACGTGGCGCTCGCCGCCGTGCTCGAGGTAGAGGAACGCATCCGGGACCGGGACGGGCACCTCATGGCGCATCTCCGGGGAGCGCAGGGTGTCGGCCCAGATCAGGACATCGGTCATCTGCGCGCGAAATCCTATGGATTTTTCGCGGGGGCTGGTTTCCGCCGCTCGCTTGGCTCGGAGCCGACGCGAGCCTGAGTGTCTGCGTACGTAGACTGAGCTGCCATGGACGAAGTGCTCGCCCGGGCCCAGGAGCTGGTCGACGAGTACGCCGGACAACTGGCCTCGGCGCTGCCCGAAGACGCCGAGATCTTCGATGCCCACGTTCATCTGGGACAGGACATCGACGGCTTCAGCGGCACCTACGAGGAGCTGATGGCCGTCAACGACCGCTATGGGATTTCGCGTTCTTTCGTGTTCTGCCTCGACGAGCCCGACCGCCATCCCGCCTTTCGGGCAGCGAACGACCGGACGCTCGCCTATGCGAAGCGCTCGGAGGGTCGCCTGATCCCATTCGTGCGGCTAGACCTCTCGGAAGAGCCGATCGAGGAGGCGACCCGCTGTCTCGATCTCGGCGCCCGCGGCATCAAGCTGCATCCGCGCGCGCAACGGTTCCTCTTGAACGACGAGCGGCTGGCGCCGGTGTTCGCACTTGCGGCGGAACGTCGCGTCCCGATCCTGATCCACGGAGGCCGCGGGCTGCCGCCGATCGCGAGGGAGCTCGCGGCGCTGGTCGAGCGCTACCCGGACGCGCAGCTGATCATCGCGCACGGCGGCATCGCCGACCTGCCCGCCCTCGCCGAGCAGTTCGCCGGCAAGGCGGGCGTCTTCTTCGACACGTCGGTCTGGAGCCCGATCGACCTGCTCAGTGTCTTCCGCGTCTTCTCTCCCGAGCAGATCGTCTATGCCTCGGACTTTCCCTACGGGCAGCAGCCGAGCTCGCTGCTGATCTCGCTGCGGACGGCAAAGGCCTCCGGACTCGATGAGGACGATCTCCGCAACATGTTGGCGGGCAATGCGAACCGGATCGCGACCGGCGAGCCGCCGCTCGAGACGACCGCACCGAGGGGCGGCGATACGTTCTCGCAGCCGATGGCGCTCGCTCGGATCCATCAGTACTTGTCCATGGCGACGCCGCTCCTTTGGACTCGCCAGCCCGACACGGTCGGGGTGATTGGGCTGGCGCTGAACGCCTGCTACGACCGCGACGGCTACGCCGACGAGCGTGAGCGGATCAAGGAGCTGCTGACGGCCGCACGTGACGTCTGGCGGATGCTTCCCGAGATCGAGGACGAGCCGGACCAGCGCGTCGTCACCCGGACGACGTTTCGCTTGATCCACCTTGCGGACATCCTTGCAGTGACGCCCGATGATTGAGCTTCTCGTCAACGGTCACACGCACGAGCTCGAGGCCCCGGTCGGGCGCACGCTCGCCGAGGCGCTGCGGCTCGACCTCGGGCTAACCGGCACGAAGGTCGCCTGCGGCGAAGGCCATTGCGGCGCCTGCACGGTCCAACTCGAGGGCGTACCGGTGCTCTCTTGCATCACCCTCGTCCACACGGTCGGTGACCGTCAGGTGACGACGATCGAAGGCCTCGACTGGCATCCGCTGGTCGAAGCGTTCGTCGATGCCGACGCTACTCAATGCGGGTTCTGCACCCCGGGACAGATCGTCTCGGCATCCGCGCTGCTGGAAGCGAACCCGAGTCCGAGCGGAGAGGAGATCAAACACGCGATGGCGGGGAACCTCTGCCGCTGCGGGACCTATCCGAAGATCGAACGCGCAATCCATGCGGTCGCGGCGCAAAAGGAAGGGAACTGATGGCACGGTTGATCAAGACCGAGAAGGAGGTCGAGGGCCGCTACACGGAGCAATGGGTCGTGGTCGAGGAAGATGCGCTCGAGCAGTGGCCCGAAGGCCCGCTTCAGACCGTGGGCCGGCCGGCGACTCGAGTGGACGGACTTGCGCGCGCCCGCGGCGAGGCTCGCTACACGCAGGACATCCGGCTCCCCGGGATGCTGCACACCGCCGTCCTCCGAAGCCCGCACGCGCGCGCCCGCGTGAAACAGATCGACCTGACCCCGGCGCGCGAGACGGTCGGCGTCCGTGAGGTCATCGGCCCCGACGATCTGGAACCGCTGACCGACGAGCCGAACTACGAGGGCCAGGCGATCGCGGCAATCGCTGCGGACACAAACGAGCAGGCCCGTGCAGCTCTCGACGCAATCTCGATCGAGTGGGAAGTGCTCGAGCCGCTGCTCGATGTGGATCAGGCTCTACGACAGGAGTCGTACGTCGACGATCCCAAGCGCTACGAGCGCGGCGACGTCGAGCGGGGTTTCGCCGAGGCGGAGGCCGTCGTCGAGGCGGAATATCGAACCCAGAGCGTCCTCCACAACGCGCTCGAGACGCATCAAAGCGTTTGCGAATGGGAGGGCGACACCCTTGTCGTCTACACGTCGACGCAGTTCCTCTGGGGGGTGCGCGACGAAGTCGCGGACGCCTTCGGCCTGCCGAAGGACAAGGTGCGGGTCATCTGCCGGTTCATGGGCGGCGGCTTCGGAGCGAAAGGCTCAGCCGGCGACTACACCCTGATCGCGGCCGAGCTCGCCCGTCGGACCAGGCGTCCGGTCCGCTGCCGGCTCGATCGGCGCGAGGAGAACGTCAACTCCGGGCACCGCAACCCCACCATCCAGAAGCTGCGTCTTGGGGCCCGCGCTGACGGCACGCTGACGGCGATCGACGCCGAGTACATGTGCCTGTTGGGCTGGGGCGGCTGGCTGCCGCCGACGGCCGGCCCCGCGCAGATGCTCTACGCCTGCGATCACGTACGGACGCTCGAGTACGGCCTGCGCTTGAATGCGCCGCCGATGGATGCCTTCCGCGCTCCGGGCTTCGTCGAAGGCACCTTCGGCCTCGAATGCGCGCTCGACGAGCTTGCGGCCAAGCTCGATCTCGACCCGCTCGAGCTACGCCGTCGAAACCACACCGACCACGACCCGATGGACGAGCGCCCCTTCTCCGGCAAAGAGTTGATGGAGTGCTACCGCCTCGCCGAGCCGCACTGGGAGCGGCGCCACGAGGTGCGCGCTCGCTCTGAGGGACCGTGGAAGCACGGGGTCGGGATCGCGACACAGCTCTGGTACGGGGGCGGCGGCCCGCCTTCCTACGCATGGGTCCGTCTTTCCGGAGACGGCACCGCAACCGTGCTGACGGCGATGCAGGACATCGGCACAGGGACCCGGACGGCAATGGCTCAAATCGCCGCCGAGGAGCTTGGCCTGCCGATCGACCGCGTGACGGTCGAGCTTGGCGATACGGCTCACGGGCCGTACGCAACTGTCTCCGGCGGCTCGTCGACGACGCCGTCGGTCGGTCCTGCGGTTCGGGCTGCAGCCGGCGACGTCGCTCGGCAGATCCGCGAGATCGCAGCCCAACGGTTCGATCTCGAGGAGCGCCTGCTCTCGCTCAGCGGCGGCAATGTCAATAGCGCCGACGGTGGCTCGTGGCCGCTGGAGGAGATCACCGGCATGCTCGGAGACGGTCAGATCCTCGGCAAAGGAGCCCGTGGCCCCAACCCGGCCGGAATGCGCGTCATGACCTACGGAATCCAAGTCGCCGAAGTCGCGGTGGACGTCGAGACGGGCGAGATCGTGGTCGAGCGGATCTATGCCGTGCACGACATCGGCCGCGTGATCAACCCGCTCGGCGCCGAGAGCCAGATCGAGGGCGGGATCATCCAGGCAATCGGGCACTCGCTCTCGGAACAAAGGCTGCTCGACCCGAAGACGGGCAAAGTCCTGACGCAAACGCTGGACGCCTACAAGCTGCCGACGATCGCCGACGTGCCCGAGATCGTCAGCGAGCTCATCGACGTCCCCGACGCCCATCTGACGAACCTCGGGTCAAAGGGCCTTGGCGAACCGCCGATCGTCCCGACAGCGGCCGCGATCGCGAACGCGATCCGCGACGCGACCGGCGCCGACGTGCGCTCGCTGCCGATCACCCGGGAGGAAATGCTGCGCGCGTTGCGCGAGGCGGAGGAGCGGCGGCGCGCAACGGAGCGAGTTGAAGCTGCTCCGGCCTGAGTCCGCCGAGGCCGCTGCGGCGGCACTCGGCAACGGGTCTGTCGCGCTCGCGGGCGGAACCGAGCTCGTTCCGCTGCTCCGCGACGGGATTGTTCGCGCCGAACAGCTCGTCGAGCTGCGGCAGGTTGTCCCGCGCGGGGTCGACGGAACGCGGATCGGAGCCGGAACGACGCTGGCGGAGCTGGAGGTCGACCCGAAGATCCCGCAGGCTCTGCGCGAGGCCTGCTCGCTCGCGGCATCGCCGCAGCTGCGGTCGATGAGCACGATCGGCGGCAACCTGCTGCAGGCGACCCGGTGCTGGTACTGGCGGCTCAAGTTTCCCTGCTACCTCCATGGCGGCGACGTTTGCCACGCCAAGGCCGGGCAGCACCGGGAGCACGCCATCTTTGGGAACGAACGCTGCGCGTCGGCGCATCCCTCCGACCCGGCCGCGGCGCTGCTGGCGCTTGGCGCGCGCCTGCATACAACTGCCCGCGAGCTTCCGCTCGCCGAGCTCTACCGCCTGCCGACCGATGACGACCGCAACGTGACGGCGCTCGAGCCGGGGGAGCTGATCCTCGAGGTCGAGGTGCCGCAACCGGAGGACAGCGTCTATCTGAAGGCGATGGAGCGTCGTAAATGGTCGTTCGCGATCGTCGGCGTGGCCGCGGCCCGCTTCTCCGACGGCGTCAGGCTCGCGCTGGCGGGGGTGGCACCGGTCCCGTGGGCTCTGTCTTCGGCGGACGCGCTCGAGCAGGCGACCCCGCTGCCCGGAACCGCCTACAAGGTCGACATCGCACGCGCATTGATTCGCCGCGCCGTCGAGGCCGTCGGCGCACCGGCCGGTGCCTGACGCACTCCGCCCTCAACCGCGCCTCTGCTCTTAAAGGTTGACGCGTCATCTAAGGCGTACCCAGCCTCCTCCCCGCGGCGAGCGTAGCGAGGAAAGCGATACGTGTCTGTGACTCCGGTGTGAACAATGTGAGCCATGGTCGCCGCGGTTGTCCTGGCGGCGGGAGCGTCGTCTCGGTTCGGAACTCCGAAGCAGCAGCTCCTGCTGGCGCCCGTGCTGGAGCGCGTGCGTAAGGCACCCTCCGTCGACGACATCGTCGTCGTCACCGGAGCCCACGCCGTAGATACCGACGCCCGCGCTATCCGCTGCGCCGATTGGGAGCGCGGGCCCGGCGCCTCGCTCCGCTGCGGGCTGACCGCCCTGTCCCTCGACGCTGAGGCCGCGGTCGTCGTTCTCGCCGACGGCCCGATGCTCGCGTCCGAGGCGATCGAGCGGGTCGTGGCCGCGTGGCGCGAAGGCGTAGGCGACGTCGTAGCGGCGAGCTACGGCGGCAACCGCGGCCACCCGGTCGTCATCGCGCGCGGAATCTGGGCGAGCATCCCGGACGAAGGCGCCCGGGCGCTCGAACCGGTGCTGATCCCGTGCGACGACCTCGGCGCCCCCGGTGATATCGACACTCCGGCAGACCTCCCGGGCAGGGTGCGCGGAACCGGCGCAGAATGAGAACCGCGTCCGATGTCGGTCGCGCCTCAACTCGATCTGCAGGAGCCTTCCCCGCTCGCCTCCGCTCGCCTCCAGCGAAAACTGACGGTCGACGAGGCCGCTCGCCGGGCCGGACTCACGTCCGACCAGATCGACTGGCTCGAGGCGGGCCGCGTCTACCGGTTTCCGAGTGCCGACGACGCCCTGGTCGCAGTCGTCCTCTATGCAGCCGCGCTCGGCATCGACCACGACGAGGCGCGCGGACTCGCCCGCCTGCCTGTCGAAGGCCGCCCTGAGCGCTTCCCGCGGGCCAGAATCGCAAGCGCAGGGGCGGGGCTTGTGGTGCTCGCCGCCCTGGCGTTCACGTTGCTCGGCGGCTTCGGAGGCCATTCCGAGAAACGCAAGACGCGGGCGCTCCCACCGGCGTGGAGCCTCAGCGTCGACGTCTTGAACGGCGGGGGCGACATCTACTACACGCGCGCGGTCGCGAGCAAGATTGGCGCCCTCGGCTACAAGATCAAGCGCGTCGCCAAGGCGAACCGGTTCGACTACCCGAACACGGCCGTCTATTTCGAGCCGGGCGGCGAGGAGTACGGAGCTCGGCTCGCGCAGCAGCTCGGGGTCGAGGCGAGGCCGTTGCCGGGCGGGAGGGATTCGCGCCGCCTCGTCGTGATCGCCGGGCGCCCTCGAATCGGCTGAGCCGCGCGGCGGTCTGACCGGTGACGTTCCCCGGCGAACTAGATCAGCGGCGTCCGGAGCTCGGCCAGCTTCATCTTCAGCTCGGGCGGCATCGGCTCTATCGCCGCCTGCCGGACGAAGCGTCGCAACTCCTCCTCGAATCGGTAACGCTTGCGGCAATAGTCGCACCCGTCCAGGTGCTCCTCCGCCACCGCACGCTCCTCTTCGCTGAGGTCACGGTCGAGGAAAGGTTGCAGCAGCTCCTCGCACTGGTCGCATGGATCGATCGCAAACCCGCTCATTCGACATCATCTCCATCAACAAGCGCCCGCTCGGCGAGCTCCCGCTTCAGGATTCGCCGACCACGGTGCAAACGCGACATGACGGTACCGACCGGTATGTCCAGGATTTGCGCCGCGTCGTTGTAGCTGAAGTCGCCGATGTCGACGAGCACGATCGCGTCGCGGAAATCGTGGGGCACGGCCGAGAGCGCCGAGACGGCATCGTCTTGAGAGAGCCGCTCGATCACGCGCTCCTCGTCGGGATTCGGCGCCTGCGTCGACTCCTCGAGCTTGTTGTAGAGGAAGTAGTCGCCTTCTTCGAGCGGCTGCATATCTGGAGCGCGCTGGACACGCCGACCGCGGTCGATATTGAGGTTGGTGAGGATTCGCAGAAGCCAGGCCCGAAGGTTGGTTCCCGGTTGGAACGACTTCCAACTTCGAAACGCCCGTGCATATGTCTCCTGCATCAAGTCCTCGGCTTCCTCTCGGGACGAGACCAAACGCCTCGCAACGCGGTAGACCTGGTCTGCCAGTTCGAGCGCTTCCTCCTCGAATCTGACGCGGTCACGCGCGTCCTCGGCGAGCTTTCTCGCCTCTGTCTCGGGTGCCGTCTCCCCCATCGCAGCCACCCTAGCAACGCTTCTTTTCAAGCTCCAACGGCCTCAACTACCCAGGCATTCCCGTTACGTCGGGCTGCGATGCGGGTAGGCCGAGCCAACTGACAACTGAAGGGAGCAGGCCGATGGAAGGATTTGAGGTCATCACAAGCGACGACTGCAAGCTCGGTCACGTGGCCGCCGTCCAGGGCGAGCATCTGATCGTCGAGCATGGCGTGCTCAAGAAGAGTCGGCACGCGGTGCCCCAAAACTTCGCGTACACGGACGACGCGGAGAAGACGGTTCGGCTCACCGTGTCGAAGCAAATCGTCGAGAGCTCGCCGAAGCTCGACCACGACGCGATCGACACCCAGGCCGTGGCCGAGCACTACGGGCTCGCCGAGGGAACACCGGCTTCGGAGACGGACGGTTACGACGAGCCTCTGCCCGACCTGGAGAGCGCCGATCAGGATGCGCTCCGAGCAGGCCGTGAACCAGCCGAGCAGAAACGGGCCGAGATCCGCGACGGCGGCTTCGACGCCGACCAGGGTGGCACGACGGCGGGTTACCTCAGCGATCGAGGCGGACGCTAGGAGGGCTGTGCCGGGCGGAAGCCCGCCTGGGCCATCGCGGCGAGGAGCGCTTGGAGATCGGTGCGCTCCTCGTCCCAGGTGAGGGTCACCGCTCCCATCAAGTTCGCGTTCGCGACCTCGAGGCCGTCGTGGCCCTGAAGGGCCGCGCCCAGCCGCTGAACGCAGCGCTCGCAGCGGATCCCGCTGACCTGGAGCGTTTCCGAGCGAACGGCCATCGCCCCTCAGCCTAGCGTCCGCTCGACCAGATCCGCGCAGACCGCTTCAAGCCCTTCGCGTTCGCCGATCTCGAGCTGGCGGGCGCCTTCGCAGGTCGACGGATCGAGAGCTGCGAGCTCCTCGTTGATTCCAAGCTTCTCTGCCGCGGGGCTGACGAGATCGAGAAGCTCACGCGCGAGCTCCGGGGCGCGGACCAGGCGAGTGCCGTCCGGATGGATGAGCTCGGCGCCGGTTCCGAAGCGCAGCGCCGCCCAGCGATTCTGCGCGTAGTCGCCGCGTTCGACGGGTCGAGCCTGCTCGACGTCGACTGACGCACAGAGAGCCTGCAGCAGCGCGGTGAGCGTGGCAGTGACCGCAAGGCTCGTCGGCTGGTCGGGCATTCGGATCTCGAGCGTCCCGAAGCGGGGGTGGGGCCGAACGTCCCACCAGAAACGCGTGTAGTCGTCGGCGAGCCCGAGGCCGATCAGGCGTTCGACGAAGCCCTCCCAGGCCTCGTAGGAGCCAAATGCCGGCGGCGCCCCTGCGCGGGGCAGCTGCGCCAGCACCTCGGCGCGGTTAGACGCGAGCCCTGTCGCCCGCCCGGCGAGAAAGGGCGAGTTCGCCGACAACGCAAGAACGAGCGGCAGCCACGGCAGGATCCCTTCCAGGGTCGCATAGCAGGCATCGGCGGTCGGCATGCCCACGTGGACATGCAGCCCGCTCACGCCCTGCCGGCGCGCGGAGACTCCCGCGAAGCCGACGAACTCCTTGTAGCGCGGATCGGCGGCGATCTCCTGCTGCTCCGGGTCGCTGAACGGATGGCTACCGGCGGCGGCAATGCGGAGGTCGTTCTCCTCGGCAATCCGCGCGGCGGCGCGCCGGAGGTCGCGCAGCGCCTCGTGCGCCCCGCCGACCGAGTCGCAGACGTCCGTGTTCAGCTCGACGACTGACGCGAACAGCTCGGTCTTGAGCCGCCCCGGCAGCGCGAGCTTCTCCGACTCGCCGATCAGCAGCTCCACCGACGGTGAAAGCGCAAGCGTCTCGGCGTCGAGGATCATCACCTCCTCCTCAACCCCCACGGAAAACGCTGAGCTCTGCCCAAAACGCTGCTCGATCAAGAACCGAAGGCTAATCGCCCTCTGAACGCAGCCGAACGAGCCGTCGCTAGCAACGAGCCCGCCGCGGGACCCGGTGCGCGCGGCCGAATTCCCTTCAGTCTTTTTCGGAGAAAAGACTGGAGGGCCCGGGCAGGCATCGGGCCCTCCAGTAAGCGCTCCCGCGCAAGCCGTGCTGGCTACGGCTGCTGCGCAGGAGCGCGGCCCCCAAGGGGTCAGGGGCCGTCCAGGACGATTAAACCGGCGGAGGATGGCTGCCGTCCAAGCCTGACGTCGAGAGTGATTTTTTCCGTGCCGCGATAGACCTCGAGCGAGATCGACTGGCCCGGGCTCTTCGCCGCGATCAGGTCACGGAGCTGGTCGATCGAGCTCAGCGGAACACCGTCCGCAGAGACGATCAGGTCACCGCCGACCGGCCAGCTCTCACCGGAGACAACGGCGCTGTCGTTGCCCGCGTGCAGCCCTGCAGCAGCCGCAGGGCTGCCCGGCTGCACGGTCGCGACCAGCAGGCCCCGCTTGGCGGAAAGCCTGAACAGGCTAGCGATCTCCGGCGACACGGGTTTCGCAGTGATGCCGATGAAGGCGTGCTCGACCTTGCCCTTCTTGATCAGCTGCGCGACGACCGTGCGGACAGTGTTGATTGGAATCGCGAACCCGATGCCGATGCTGCCGTCGCTGCCGTTACCGCCGGTTGCGATCTGGGCGTTGACCCCGACCACCTCGCCGCGGGAGTTGATCAACGGCCCCCCCGAGTTGCCGTGGTTGATCGGGGCGTCAGTCTGGATTACGTGGTCGATCGGGAACTGGTTCGGAGCGCTGATCGCTCGCTGAACGGCGCTGACGATTCCGGACGTAACCGAACGGTCATAGCCGAGCGGGTTCCCGATTGCGACGACGGAGTCGCCGACCCGCACGCGGTCGGAGTTTCCGAAGACAAGCGGGCTGAGCGCGCGCGAGCGCGCATCGATCTGCAGGACCGCGAGATCGGTCGATGGATCGGAACCGACGATTCGGGCCTTCATGTTGTCGCTGTTCGAGAAGCTGATCTCGACCGAGCTGGCACCGGCGACGACGTGGTAGTTGGTGACGATGTGACCGGCCTTGTCCATGACGAAGCCGGAACCGAGCGCCTGAGTCCGGGTCTTGGTTTGGGGCACGCCGAAGTCGAAAAACGGATCGGTGGTCGTCGTGACGACCTTCGTCGAGGTCACCTGCACGACACCGGGCGCATCCCGCCGGAAGATCCCGTTGATCGTCAGCGCCTTGCCGGGCGTTGCCGTGTCGAAGGAGGTCGGCGAGATGCCGCCGAGCACGGGCTCGATCTGGCGTACGGTCGTCGTCTTGCCTCCGATACCGAACGCCTCGACCCCGAGCAGCGAGACCGCGCCACCGAGAACGCTTGCCCCGACGAGCGCAGCGGCCGGCAGGAGGTTCCCGCGCGAGCTCACGCTCCGGTTATAACGCCGCTCCGTTGCAGCGCCGTTAAGCCCACTTTGCGCCTCTGTTAAGAAGCATTCGGCCCTAGACCGCGCTGCGCGCCGCGGCGACAATGCCGCCATGAAGGCGCCGGTCACCGTTGCGTGCGTCCAGGCAGAGCCCGTCATCCTGGACCGAGACGCGACGATCGAGAAGCTCGCGGCGATCGCTGCGGAAGCCTCGGGCAAGGGCGCCAAGCTGCTCGTCTTCCCGGAAGCGTTCATTCCCGCCTACCCCTCGTCCATTTGGGCGCGGGCGCTGGCCGGCTGGGACGAGCCGGGCGCGAAGGAGGCGTTCGCATTACTCGCGCGCGAGTCGCTCGAGATCCCGAGCGAAGCGGCCGACCGGCTCGGCGAGATCGCCCGCGAGCACGAGGTCTGGCTCGTCACCGGCGTGACCGAGCGTGATCCCGAGCACTCGGGGACGCTGTACAACACTCTGCTCTACCA
>Ga0193731_1000336_pt1 | contig 15893 bp, 17 predicted proteins | sample U1a2metaG_FD_144920 | JGI IMG/M metagenome (GOLD analysis project Ga0193731, IMG submission 144920) | Soil microbial communities from a riparian zone of the East river system, Colorado, United States - U1a2 | ecosystem: Environmental > Terrestrial > Soil > Riparian zone | place: USA: East River...
GCCCGGGGTATAAAATTGATTGTGAGCTGACCGGCGACAATCAATACCACGACCGGGGTGTCGTGTCGATGGCCCATGCCGGCAAGAACACCGGAGGGTCACAATTCTTCATTTGCCACAGCCGCGACAACACCAGCCACCTCGACCGGAAGCATACGGTATTCGGGAAGGTCTATGAGGGGCTCGATATTATCGATCAAATCAAGCAGGGGGATGTGATGGAGAAGGTTATAATTAAGGAAGTGGAGGTTTAGGTTCCGGGTCAGTAGGCAGTAGGCAACAGGCAGTAGGCAATGATTGGTCCAAGGGTACAGAACAATCCCTTGTATTATCCACCAAGGGGCAAGGGCTAACTCCATAACTCCCGGAACCATCAACCAATAACCAGTAACCAGTGACCAGTAACCTAGTAAAAGTCCCTGAGCGAAGAAAAGTAAACATCATTCCACCCCTCCACGATGTCCTTATAATCCGAATCCGGAATATTGGTATGTCTTACCTCCACCGAAGTTCCGCGCGGATCGGCATGCAACCGGATGGTGACGATCGACGGTTCGTGTTGTTCGCCGAAGTACCATTGTTGAACGATCTTTTTTCCGGTTTCAAATTCCAGGTTTTTTCCCACGATACTCCCGTCCCACAATGAAAATTCAGTCCCGGGTTCGGTGGACATTTCCGCCTTCTCACCCGACCACAGTTCGATGGTGAGGGGATTGGTTAGCGCAAGGTATACCTCTTCGGGGGGGACGGGGAGGATGTAATATTTTTTGAAATCCTTCATAATCCACTGGTACGTTAGTATTTATCAAATATCAATTCAGGATATTGCCTAACCGGGGCCTTGATTCCCGTCGCTGACTGTATCTCTTAAATGTGAGACCAAACAGGAGCGATAATGAGTTGTTTCTAATAGCAGAGGGATAGAGCGTAGTTATATTCATTAAACCATAATTCTCCAAAAGCTGAACATTAAACAATATTCTCGCATTTACGGGGAAAGAGTATCCAAGGCAAAATGAGATTCCGGCGTCATTTTTCTTAAGACCATTATCTGGGGAAAATTCCTCGCGAAATTCGACTTGTCCATTTTGAACGACTGTATAATTATGGACACTTTTTCTTAAAAGGCTGAAATATGGGCCAATTCCAATTTGAACGTGAGTCCTCTCGCCCAACAAAAATCGAGGCATTATGCAAAAGGATAAATAATAGTCGTCCAAAATTGTAGTTGCCGTTGTAGGTACCGGTGGTTGTAAATTCGTTGGATGGTTGTAAGAAGCATACGGTGAGGTGAGGTAATTTTCCGACGTTTTTGAACCCTTTCTTTCGAGGAGAGCAATTGCCGCGATATTCCAGTGTGTTGCAATAGGGTGAACGAATCGCGACGAAAGAAGATACCCTACTTTTGATTCATTGATTTTGTAATAATGTCCATAACCGTCTTGAAGGATTTTGCTTGGACCCAATAAGAATTCAACCTCCGAAATCAGTGGCGTTTTGCTTGCTTTCAAATTGAGGCCAACCTGACAATAGGAAATGGAAATACTTACAAGCAGCGAACTTACTGTTAAGTATAATTTCATCCTGTGTCAAATTACCAAATTTCGCAGCAGAAACCGTCCATTTCAATTCAAAAAATTATCAGAATCGGATTGAAAATACTCGCTTGAAAAAGTCAACGCAAAAACCTAATGATGAATCACAACTCGCTTGGTTAAGTAATGCGTCCCAGTGAGATTTTAAGGTAATACACACCATCCGGTATAGCTCCAAAATCAACATCGCAAATTGTTTCAGAGACCGTAGACGACCAAACCACGTAGTTAAATTGGTTGAGTAGAGTTGCATTGAGTAATTTTCTTAAAGGCCTGCTAGGATTATTGATTGATGATTCATTTTCATCAGATCCTCCTTCGCTTGTTCTCAATTGCAAGGTGCCCGAAGTCGGGTTTGGGCTTGCCGATATTTGATATCCGCACGATCCACCGGAGACATATAAAACAGAAGCAGACCCAGTTGAGCCACATCTATTGGCTAATTGCAATGCTATTGAACCACCGTTAAACGGGCTCGTCGTGGCGACCCCGAGATATCGCGTACCCTGACCATTCTGGTAATTGAAGGAATTCGACCAACTCCACTGATATCCTGTAATTCCTTCCGCATAGGGAGTATAGGCTGAATATGAGCCAGTACTATTACTACACAACATGGATGGTCCAGAAATGGAGAATTGCGAACTGTTTAGAACTCCGGCTTGACCTTGAAAATGGACATAACCGGAAGGGCAATTTTGATGATCATTTAGCTGAACATTCACAAAGAATGGACCGTACCCGCTTGGCGCAGTTAAGGACGTCGTATTCCCGGAAGTATGATGAGGATTTGATTGAGTATAAGAGCTTCCGTCAAGAAGAACTGCATCCGCCCCGGGAGGATTTGAGTAAGAAACAAACCAGTCATAGCCATAGTTGTTACCAAGCGAACTACTACACGTGACGGTCCAGGCCTCAGCCGAACATATTTCATAATTCGGACTGTTTTTGGATATAGAGGGTAATGGCGGTAAACCTTGAATCGATACTTGTAGGCGATGTCTTATACTGTCACAATTTGGAGTGCAATAAACGGTTCCTGCAGAAGTTACATTCCAAGTAATGAAGGCTATCGTTACGTCGGTGCCGTCTAAATGTCCGTTAACGACGTCCCATGCAAATTGGGTACAAGTCGGATCAGCACCTTGCAACTGGTAGGAGTATTGCTGATTCGGACATACAATCGTCGGACCAACTATTGACATCTGTGCAATAGCTGACGATGACGCAACCAATGAAAAGCCAAACAAAACCTTGATGGAAGTCTTAGTTCTGTGCATAATTTTAAGTGGTTATTTTTTGTTCGCTAAAATTCATATAAATCATATTATTGAACCACACATCAACTAAGGTCAATCGCCGACAGTGTACACATTGCCATCATTTTAGATTGTTAAGGTTTATAATTGACAATCTGGAAATTTGACAAAAGTGCAACAATGGGATATCCTTTCTTTTCACACATTAAGCAAATTTCAAGTTTGCCATTTGTTACAGTTCCAGAGATTTTTTTCACCCCCGAATTCAAAACGTTGGTCCAAGTACCACCTTGCACGGCAAAACACATCGTGAAATAAATATCACGAGGTGAACTTGAATCTACCTCGAATGTAACCGTATATGTTCCATTGGGAATATTTTGGTAAAGTATCGCGCTGAAGGGATATGATGAAGGCGGAAAAATAATAGTTAAAGCTCCGTTAGCAAGGTGATAAGTCGAGGTATCAAAGGGGATAACCGGAAGAGTGTCAGCTGCAGATTGTTTCCAGTATTTGGAAAGGATCGGAAGGGGCTCAATTTCGTTTTTGCAGGATCCGCCATTGATCAGCATTACCAGGCTTGCAAGCAGAGGCACAGCGAAAACTAGTTTTTTCAGATTGGGCTCCATAAATCGGTCCTCCGCATTTAAATGTCTTAATCGCTCTAAAAAAGTGGCTCGCAGTTTCGAACTGTAACTTTTTCGAGGCGAAGCAAATCTTCGTGTAGTTAGTATGCGACCGGGCAATTTTCAATAACAATGGTCAGGCTGTGACGAGATATTAATCACGTAAAATTTTTATCCCCGATAATACAAATCTTCACTTATCTTCGTCTAAACGGGAAAAATGTATGAACGCATTGGAGAATAAGACGATTCTTATAACCGGTGGAAGTAAAGGAATTGGTTATGGAATCGCACAGGCATTGATTCAGAAGGGAGCAAAAGTGGCAGTAACCAGCCGGTCCCAGGAAGCCGCCGGCAGAGCAGCCATTGAATTGAACCGGGTAGGAAAGGGTGAAGCGATGGGTATAGCTGCCGATGTCCGGAATCCGAATGATCAACAGCAGGCCGTCGCCCGTATTCTTCAAAAATGGGGAAGGCTGGATGTGCTGGTTGCCAATGCGGGCGTAGGGTACTTTGGTTCGATAGAAACGCTAACCGCAAAGCAGTGGCAGGAGACCATTGATACAAACCTCACGGGCATATTCCATAGCATCCAGGCTTCGATTCCGGCGTTGAAAGATTCGAAGGGATTTATCATTACCATGGCCAGCCTCGCGGGGACCAATTTTTTTGCCGGGGCATCGGCATACAATGCCAGCAAATTTGGATTGGTTGGCTTTACGCAGGCCGTTATGCTGGACTTAAGAGCCAGTGGGATCAGGGTAACCACGATCATGCCAGGTTCCGTAGCAACGCATTTCGGAGGTCATGAGCCCGTTCCCGAAGATGCATGGAAAATCCAGCCCGAAGATATCGGACAGATTGTGGTGGATTTATTACAAATGAATCCGAGAACCCTACCCAGTAAGATTGAAGTCAGGCCGAGTTTGCCGCCCGGGAAATAATAGTAGGCAGTAGGCACAGAATAATTGACAGTTGACAAGGTGCAGTTGACAATAGGGGTTCGCCAGACGAAAATGGCGGGCCATCATCAGTAGGCAATAGGCAATTCGCAGTAGGCAATGAGGGGTCCAGGGGGTACAGAACAATCCCTTTGTATAATCCACTTCCCAAGCTCTAAACGCCGAACACTAACGGCGGGACATGAGACCTGACTGATGTTCACCGCTGTGCACTCCGGTGTACATATCCGGATGATTTAGTGTTCGGTATTTTTCATAAGGTCCTTAGAACCATGAGTTTACTAAATTGGCTAGTCATTTGCACATGGAATGCGAAACAGCCGCGAAAATGAAAACTTTTATAGCACTTGTACTTTGGTTTATACTGTTCGTCATGTGTTGGCCATTGGCCTTGCTCCTGCTGTTCCTCTTTCCAATTCTTTGGCTGATCCTGCTTCCCTTCCGGATTCTTGGCTTTACCCTGGGTTTGATCTTCAAATTCATCTGCGCTGTTTTCCTCTTTCCGTTCCGGGTAGTCCGGGCGATGTGAAGAGTGCCTCTTACTACCGCGAGGCGCGGAGGCGCAAGGAAGGCGCAGAGTCATTTCTATTATAGATAAATTCGGTTTTCTGCTTTATTTTTAAAAAATAGAATCAAGCTTCCGGTCCCTTGCATAACCTCCATTAAAAATTTCCCCTGCGCCTACTTTGCGCCTCCGCGCCTCCGCGGTGGAAAAAATTTTGGGTCCGTCTTTCCCAATTAGGGACTATTTCCACTCACAAAACCTACTAATTCCTTCAATTTAGAGCCATTTGCCGGTGGCATAGCATTCGCCTAATGATAGGTGTTAAACACGAATTTGACTCCAAGGACGGCGATAAAAACGGGTTACAGACTCATACGATACGGTTGGTTGGTTTTGATTGAAAAGGGTCCGCTGAAAGGCGGCCCTTTTTTTTTGGCCGACCGGGTTCACGCAAAAAAAACTACTAAATTTAAGGTGCCCGCCAAAAAAGGCCATCACATGAAAAAAATAGTATATGCATCCGCGCTTCTGCTCTTCGCATGCGGTTCTCTCTTCGCCCAGGTGCCGTCGTCCGAGGTTCAAATCAAATCCGCTATACTGGCAGCTCCCGCCGACTTACGGGAAGCTGCAATGGTCTATGGCTACAGCGACAAGGGTGATTGGATCGTGTTAAGGAAAGGCACCAATGCGATGGTGTGCCTGGCCGATAACCCAAAGGAGGAAGGATTTAGTGCATCGTGCTATCACAAAGATCTCGATCCGTTCATGGCACGGGGCCGCGAACTGAAATCAGCCGGAAAATCACAAAAGGAAATTTTTGATGCCCGGGAATCGGAAGTCAAAAGCGGAACGCTCGTGATGCCCAAACAACCAACAACCCTTTTTGTTTATTCTGCGCCCGCCGATGGTTACAACGCACAGACCGGTGAAGTAACGAAAGGCAAATTTCGCTACGTCGTCTATGTGCCCTATGCGACTGCAGAGAGCACAGGCCTGCCGTTAAAGCCCGAAGCTCCCGGCATGCCCTGGCTGATGAACCCCGGAACGCACCGTGCGCACATCATGATTAACCCGACGGAGTAGTGGAATTGTCTCCCGCAGATCAGGCAGAATTGTTTCCCGCAGATCCGCGCAGATTTACGAAGAATTATTTCCCGCAGATCTCGCAGATTTACGCAGAATGATATTGGCTGTCAGTAGCAGTGCAAACGGTCTTTGGCTTGTACTAACACGCTACCGGGATGGTCTTTTCGAGATTTACATTTCAGAGCAAGTCTGCGTAAATCTGCGAGATCTGCGGGAGCACATGCCGAGTATTTCGCGCGTAAATCTGCGGGAAACCCTTTTTTCGATCAGCGGGAAATTCTTTTCGATCAGGGATTGTCTGTTGTTACATCCTGTGCCAACCGAGCATCGTCCGGAGTCTTCTCCAGGTCTCTGTCCAATGAATACAGGGATGCAGGATCCATCTTTTCACCACCGGCAATTTTTATTTTATCCAGGAGGTTCATGGCCAGGGTCTCTTCCTCGGTCTGCTCCTTCACAAACCATTGCAATAGATTCCAGGTAGCCCAATCTTCCTCCTCCAGGCTCATTTTCACCAGCTTATAAATGGCTTTTGTGTTGTCGACCTCGTGTTGAAATATTTTTTCAAAACATTCTTTTAAGCTTTCCGGATTGGCAGGAGGCGCGGGGATGGCCGTCACTTCAACCTCTGCCCCTCTTTTTAAAATGTATTCCAATAGCTTCATCATGTGATTGCGCTCTTCCTGTGCATGCCGGAAAAGAAAATTGGAAACACCTCCAAAGCCCTTGCGTTCAGCCCATGATCCATACGATAAGTACGTCTGGGAAGCATGTGCTTCCAGGGTCATTTGTGCGTTCAGTCCTGCTGCAAGAGTTTTTGAAAGCCGGTTGGTATTCATTGTATAAATTTTTGATGGTTGGAAGGGCGCTAGTAAGCGGTCAAGATCTCATTTACCCCTTTCTCCCGGAGCATCCTGATGGTAGCGAAGGCTTCTTCGCAATTTTTGATTTGGTTTTGAATATCCTCGGTGGTGTCCGGGGGAACAACCGCAAGAGCCAGTGCTTTTCGATGGGCGATCAGCGCATACCGTTCAATGGCTTCACTTTTGTGTAGCAATTCATTTATTTCTCCCGTATAGAAAAGATTTCCGATTTTATTCCAAAGGGAATTGATTTCCCTGGTCTCCAGCGGAAAGTAGGACGGACCGCCATAGTTCACCAGCCATCCTACCAGTGTTTTAATAGATTCCTTTGAATGACTTTCGTATTTTTTGAACAGCTTTTTCAATGGCGCATGCTTCGCCCGGATGGCGGCGGCATTGTAATGTTTTAATCTCTTTGCGTGGATTTTGATGAGGGTACTGAGTCCGCTGATCACGCGGTATTGAGGAAAGTTCTCCATGGAAATTCGTGTTGTTGTACGGTGGAGCAAAATACCATGCCAAGACCCTATCCTCCCTTTTCGCGGAAATTTGACCCCTCACCGCAACATTGTGGAAATTTTTATACGTTTTATTCCCGGTCACTTTGTTTCGCCAATTTTCAAGGCTCTGGCCAATGGCATACTCTTTTTACATGAGCGGTGAATGATTGTAAAAAGAAACCTGAAGTGGAATCTCATCCTGTTTTATACCTGGAAAAATCTTCTGTTTTATATCATTGTCGCGGTCGCCATTTATTGGGGGCATCGTGAGACCCACCTGCATTTCAACATCCCGTTTGACGCCATCACGGCGTTTAGCACAGCACTGGCTATCTTCCTGGGTTTCAAGAACAACAATGCCTACGACCGTTGGTGGGAAGCGTGCCATTGGTGGGGACTCCTTGTAAGTGACAGCCGCACGTGGGCACGGGAGTTGATCATCTTTGTCAATTCGCCGAAGAAGGAAGATCAGGCAGAGATCAAGGCCCTTCAAAAACGCCTCATCTATCGGCAAATTGCTTATGTCAACGCCTTGCGGGTTTACCTGAGAAGAAAACTGAAATACAATGAATCCGGTCAGCATGAATTGTTTGAGGTTGAAAATGAATACGGCGAGACCCAACCCTTTCTTGATCCACAGGAATACCTTGCCTTTAATAAAAAAGAAAATCCTCCGAACTACCTGCTCGAACTACATGCACGCGATCTGAGGAATGCCATCGGTCGCGGCTGGACTACCGATTATTGCTTTGTACGATTGGAAGAAACGCTGGCGGAGTTCACCGCTGCCCAGGGCGGTTGCGAACGAATTAAAAATACCCCTTTCCCAAGGCATTACAGTTTCTATTCAAGGATGTTTGTATTCATCCAGTCGGTCATGCTGCCGTTTGCCTTTGTGGAGAGCATGGGGCCGGGCATGATCCCGCTTACCGTGGTAATTTCATTTATATTCTGCTCGCTCGACCTGATCGGCGAACGAACCGAAGATCCGTTTGAAAATAGATTAGAGGATGTTCCACTGACTGCTTTATGCATTTCCATTGAGACCAACTTAAAAGAACAATGGGGGGATACGGATTTCCCTTCAAAGGCCCAGGCGAATAAGGGGATAATATTCTAAATTGAGTAACTCCGCCAGGACTCCCGGGGAAAATCTGTTGACAATAGGAGAAAAATACGCCATCTTCCATCGACTTTTAACCAATCAACCCTAACCAACAATGAAGAACAACCTTACCCGCAGATCGTTTGTAAAAACCATGGCCGTGGGAGGCCTGGGGCTCGGCATTACTACCTCAGCCAAACCGTTTAACATATTGCAGGCCTACCCGGTGAAAGATAAATACAAGGTGGCCGTGATCGGCGTCAATGGACGCGGTTCGCAACACGCTCACGGTTTTGCCCTGCAACCCAATGCTGAAGTGGCCTACGTGTGCGATGTGGATCAGCGCGCTATCGAAAAAGGAATTGATGTTGTTGTGAAAGCGGGGCAAAAAAATAAACCGAAGGGAGTAGGCGATTTCAGGAAAGCGCTGGACGACAAAACGGTGGATGCCATTTCCATTGCCGCTCCTGACCATTGGCATGCCCCTGCCGCTATTCTCGGATTGAAAGCAGGGAAACATGTTTATGTAGAGAAACCCGGAAGCCAGAATGCAGCGGAAGGTGAATTGCTTACCCAGGCTGCACTGAAATACGGCAAAGCCGTGCAGATGGGGAACCAACGCAGAAGCTGGCCGCGTGTGCGCGAAGCCATGGAAGCGCTTCATAGCGGAGTAATCGGAAAAGTATACTATGCGCGTACCTGGTATACCAATACCCGCCCTACGATCGGAACCGGAAAAGAGGCATCCATTCCCTCGTGGCTTGATTACGACATGTGGCAGGGCCCGGCGCCCAGAAAATCATTCAAGGACAACCTTATTCACTACAACTGGCATTGGTTCTGGAATTGGGGAACGGGCGAGGTATGCAACAACGGCACGCACTATATTGATGTTGCCCGCTGGGGGCTGAAGGTAGACTACCCGACAAAAGTATATTCCACGGGGGGACGATATCAGTTTAAAGACGACTGGCAGACACCCGACACGCAAATTGCGACCTTTGACTTTGAGGGTGGAAAAACGATCGCCTGGGAAGGCCGAAGCTGCAATGCCAGGAGCATTAACGGCATGGGGAACGGGATCTCATTCCATGGAGAAAATGGAACCCTTGAAGTAATAGACAATTCTTACAAGGTCTTTGATAATAAAGATAAACTGGTGAAGTATGTTGAACCGTCATCAAGCGTTGTGATCACCCAACAAGGCCCCGGATTTGATATGGACAAAGATCATTTCGCCAATTTTATCAATACGATCGGTCAGACGGATCAACTTCATTCTCCTTATTCGGAGACCAACAAAAGTGTATTGCTATGTCACCTGGCCAATATATCCTACCGCACCGGGAGAGCGCTTCACTGTGATACAACCTCCGGGAGGATTTTGAATGATGAAGATGCAATGAAGCTTTGGTCGAGGGAGTATGAGAAGGGTTGGGAGCCGACGGTGTAATAAGTAGGCAGCAGGCAAAGGGCAGTAGGCAATGAGGGGGCCGGTCGTATCCAATAAGAACTAACATGACCATCGTAACTCGCAGACAATTTATCAATAGGCAGTAGGCAAAGGGCAGTAGGCAATGAGGGTCCAATGGCTACAGAACAATCCCCTTGTATAATCCACTAGGCGCCAAAGAGCTAGGCTCTAGCCCCATAACCCCGGGACCATCCACCAATAACCAATGACTAATAACGAATGACCAACGTAACTCGCAGACAATTTATCAAAAAATCGACCCTGGCGAGCGGTGTGTTAACAGCACTACCCTTTGCTATTACGTCGAACCCGCTCAAGGATGAAATCAGGATCGGTATCATCGGCCTGGACACGTCCCACTCCCCTGCCTTTGCAAAACTATTCAATGCGGCTAACCCCATGGCAGGATTAACGGATTTCAAAGTAGTCGCCGCTTACCCGCAGGGCAGCGCCGATATTCAATCCAGCGTCGAACGGATACCGGCACATACAAAGGAGATTCAGCAATACGGTGTGGAGATCGTTGATTCAATAAAAAAATTACTCCAAAAAGTGGATGTCGTGCTCCTCGAAACAAATGACGGGCGTCCGCACCTGGAGCAATTCCGCGAGGTCGCACAAGCCAAAAACGTTCCTGTCTTTTCATCCTCGTCGCTTCGGTATATGAAAAACGTTCAAGCCGTGCGAAACGAAAACAAGATCGGCCGCGTCCTGGGTGCCGATACGTTCAGTCCCGCGACCCTGGAACCCCATCATCCCGACTTGTTCTGGTATGGCATCCACGGCGTAGAAGTTTTGTTTGCAGTGATGGGCACGGGATGCGAAACGGTAACTCGCTTTTATACTGAAGAAACGGACGTGGTGGTGGGAAAATGGAAAGACGGACGGTTGGGAACATTTCGGGGAACCCGCAGCGGGAAGCACGACTATGGAGGAACTGGGTATGGAACAGAAGGTGACATTGGTCTCGGACCGTTTGATGGGTACGAGGCATTGGCAGTGAAGATCGCCGACTTTTTCAGGACAAAAGTATCACCCGTTGATGCACGTGAAACGATTGAGATCTATGCATTCATGGAAGCGGCGGATGAGAGTAAACGCAGAGGGGGCGTGATGGTGTCAATCGACGAGGTCTTAAAGAAAGCGAGGGGGTAATGACTAAAATCTAATCCACCTCAAGCCTATACCCCTTCTCATGATAAGGAGGAGGACACCGGTAAGGAGGCTTTTAACTTCATGGATTTAAAGGTAGGGGTGTTCGGCGTCAATTACGCCGTTTTGCATTCATTTTACACAACCTTTACATCAATTTACAATTGGTTAACTCCATTTTCCGTAGACGCTGATTATGTTTGCTAACGCAATTCACACCTGCAACGTCTTAAATAAAGCTCATGAAAAAACAACCTCTCGTCCTCATCAAAAACCATTCATTCCTGCTATTTCTTCTATTGATTGGATCTTCCGTGTCAACGGCAGCTGATCCGGGAGACTCAGGGAAGTCTGTTGGCATATTCATCAATGGGAAACGCCTTCGCATCGAAGCGGACAGTCTGGCCATTAATGCAAAAGGCACCCTGACACTACATGCCCTCATAGGAGAATTGCCCATGGATGGACGGATAAAGTTCAAGGTTTGGATCTTTCACCGTGTTTTTGCTGGAAAGATGTTATTATTTCCGTGGAAAGAGGCGTACAGGAATGCCGAGCCGTCGGAAACGGTCGATCTTTCCAAAATTTTGCTAAAAATGAAGGGCGGTGATCAGCTCATTGTGATTCCTGAAAATTCTCACGACGAAATTCAAATCACGGTGGCGGGGGGTAATTGTTAGCGTTTACACAAAATGAATATTAGTCAATCCATAAAAATAATTTTATAGATTCCGAATTGCCTCAGGGCCGTCTATTCCTTCCCTTTCAGCGGAAAGTGAACGCGTACCTCCGGATGCATCGTATACAGACGATACTGCTCACCGTCGTGAACCAGAATGGGACTTGATTTATTCTCGCGCTGGATGGGATTCTTAGGATATTTCTTCCAATGTTTCAAGTCGTCTGAAATCGCCACACAACTCGTCCAGTCGTGCCAGTCTTTATATTCGGTAGCATGGTAGTAACCATAATACGTGCCTTTGTATTTGATGATCTGGTCCATGGCAAGGCCGTACTGATCATACACTTCCGGTCCCATTGTAATCACCGGTTCATCCTGCTGATTCGTCCAAAGGGTATGATCCGTTGAGGTGGCTAACCAGATCCCCCGATCATCGCGTTCATAAAAGAGATACCAGACACCGTCTTCCAGCCAGACGGCCGGCGTTCCATAAGCGCCCTTGCTCATAGGCTCTCCATTAACCTGCCTGATATCCAGCGGGCCTTGCTCCTTCCAATGGATACGATCCGCGGAGGTAAGCAGGTGGGCAATATCATCCTTGCCTTCGGCAAACATGTAATAGACGCTGTCCGATTTAACAACGCTCATGTCTTCCACCCAGCCGGAATCGAAAATGGGGTTGCCTTTGTATCGCGTCCATACCAGACCGTCCGGTGATGTGGCGTACCCCATGTGTTTTTCTTTGTTGATGTCGCGGTAGCCCGTATACCAAAGGTGGTACAGGCCGGCCTCGCGCAGAATATACCCTCGTTCGCGGATCACAGAGTCCCAGGTGTTTGCTCCTGTGCCGCTGAAAACAGGATTCTTTTCGGAAGCTGCAAAATCAATGATCTCTGATGGGTATTGCGATGTATCGGACGTCGCGGTTTCAGAATTGCCGGCAGGTTTGGTACATGCTGAAAAAAGAAAAAGGGCGATAATTGGGCAAATGAGTTTCATGGAATTTTTGAATAGGGTTCTCTGTTTGTAACTGATTTTCAGGCTTGGTAGATAGGGCGTTGGACTAAACACATAGGCACATAGACACATAGGCACATAGGTGATATAAGGGCTGCGCCACTGATTTCTATTTGTTCAGGTGTTGATGTAGTGATCATCTAACTTCAACACTTCAACACTTCAACACTTTAACACTTCAACACTTCAACACATAACCACTTCAACACAACATTTCACCTTCCCCCCAGCCACATAATCGCATTGGAAAACATTTTATTCTGTAGAGCGTCAGTCATCACTTTATCTCCATGGCCCATATTCATATACACCATTTTATACCGGGTGTTGGTCCAGACCACCGGGGTATCGCCGCCGGTGATGAAGTTCTTTTTCCCGAGGGGATAGTTGGAAGGATCCATGGTTACTAAAACCATTATGTCCTTACTCAGCCTGGGACTGGGCTCCCAGTGATACCATTCTGTAATGGGAGAGCGGAAGGTGGCGGGCAAATCCCTGGTAACGGGATGCTTTTGATTGTCGACAATGAGTTGAGCGGCAAGGGGTGGCCAATTATTGGAGTGAAAAACAGCTCCCCCCAGAAAATCAACAAACCAGGGCCAATGCGTTGACTTATCATTATAGGCGGAGACGTGGAAGCCCAGCCATGCTCCTCCCCGATTCATATAATTTTCAAACGCAAGCCGTTGTTCCCGGGTGTGAGGAAATTCATTGAGCCATACCACCACCTGGTAAGGACGTAAAAATTCTTCATTCAGATCCGCCCAGTTCGACGTCGTATCAAATGCAAAATGGTCCTTCGGCGCCAGGTCGCTAAAGAACTTGATGGCATCATGAGCAAAATCGACATGGTCTCTCTCTACGGTTGTGGTATAAAATGCAATGACGCTGAAATCTGGTTTTTGGCTGAAACCAGGGACACCTAAAAGCATGGTCAAAACAAATGTGTTAACACTAAAACGAACGTTCTTCATTCAGATAATTTTTTTGAATTTAACTATTCCACTCCATTTTCCTAAGAGGAGTTATTGGCTATTGGTCATTAGTCATTAGTGGTTTTGTCGCAAGTCGATTGGTGTATCCTGAAACCTGGAACTTGTCTTCATCCAAAAACATCCTATCTTCGGGGAGCCTTATCCTATGATAAAGAAAACAGCATTCAAAATCCTGGCGAAGATCAATAAATTGCTCCTCCCCCGGGTCAGTAAGTTCAACCTCGATCGGTTGTCTAAAGTACAGAAGGTGTTAGTAGCCTATAAATATTGGGTGACGCTTCATGTATTGGATTAGGTCGGTCTTCGGTCATTCGTCCTTGAACCAGTTAACTCCTTATACCGAATACACCGATCACTGATTACCGATCACCACCCCCTCCTACTTCCCCGCCAAATACTTCATCAACAACTCCTTCCCCTTCTTCACCGCCTCCCTCCCATTCGACTCAATCCCATACCACCCGCGGTAGCCGGAATGGTGACTGAGCTTGATCATCCTTGCAGTCAGTTCCTCTGTGGGTTGGTTCCGGTACGACATCCCGGCGGCATACGGAAGGGTCTTGAGCAGATAGTCATAGTTATCAAACTCCTGGCCTGGCTCCCGCCAATCGGGGTAAGTCCCAAGGTATGGGCTATTGACTTCCTTCATCAGTGATAGTATCCAATCACCATCGTTGGAAACACCGCCATGATTTTCGATGACCACCTTTACGTTTGCCGGTACGGCATATTCCAACAGCATGTTGTACGATTCTGCGGCCCACTTCAAGGCCTCGTTCTTCGCTACATTCTCCGGACCGCGGCAGTTGGTGCGGATAGCGTGGCATCCCAGGTAGTGCGCTACATCGATCCACTTGCGGTGGTTAATTTCAAATTGCTTCCGACCTTCCTTTGAGGGCGAACATCCGTCTCCCTCATCGTCCACCATGATCAGCACCATGGTCACCCCATAGTCCGATGCATTTCTTTTCAGCGTCTGAAGATAGCCCTCGGTAGGGACTTCAAATAACGTATTGACAAATTCGATCCCATTGATCCCAAAATCTTCTTGGGCCACTTTTGGAAAATCGAGGGTCTTCCATTTACCGGCTCTGATCTCTTCGACCAGCGCCCATTGTGCTAAGCTTATCTTCATGGTTTTAAAAGTAGCATTATCACCGCAGAGACGCGGAGGCGCAGAGACAATTTTTTTTACCGCAGCCGCAAGGGTGGTACAGAGGAACAAATCGATACTGAAAGCAAATCAAAACCCATTTTTTCTTCGCGCCTCCTTTGCGCCCCCGCGCCTCTGCGGTGAAAAATTCGCCTTCGACCCCCTCACAACCGTTAGGTTAGTCTATTCTCCGCATTTAGAACCGCATTTTTTTTGAACTCCGGGTTTCTTTTCCTAACTATGCTATGGGCTAAATCCGAAAATCTGAAAAAACTCTTTACTATCCTGTTACTGGCCATTTTCCTATTTAACGTCGGGGGATACTATGCTATTTTTTGGGGGCTGCGGTACCAGGCTAAGCAAGAACTTGTCTCACGCCTGGATAGCGACAATTATGCCAGGGACGAAACTATCCTGATCCGGATCCCGATCACCTTACCTTATCCCATGCCTGTCGGGTACGAGCGTGTGAACGGTGAGTTTGAGCATAATGGTGAATTCTTTAAGCTGGTAAAACAGAAACTGGAAAACGATACCCTGAACATCGTTTGTATCCGGGACCATAAGGAGAAGGAGCTCTTCGGTGCCTTCAGGGATTTTATTAAGTTATCCAATGACCTTCCCACAACGGACTCACAGCATGCTATCGTCCTGCTGAGTAAATTAGTAAAAGATTACGAGCCCCTTCTCGATTTAAGAATGATCTCTTGTCAGGGCTGGTGCAAAGAATTTTCAACACAAGACCGGAATACCAACCTGTTATCGCAGGACCGCCCCGTACTCTCCCCTCCCCCCAAACCAAGCCTGTCCTGATCAGGCTGTTTATTCTGCTGAAGGCCTGATCGCTTTTCAAGTTCATACAGGGTTCCCTTATGTAAGGCACCATCTGTATGCTGTTTAACCGCATCAACTTGCTTAA
>Ga0193731_1000337_pt1 | contig 15876 bp, 18 predicted proteins | sample U1a2metaG_FD_144920 | JGI IMG/M metagenome (GOLD analysis project Ga0193731, IMG submission 144920) | Soil microbial communities from a riparian zone of the East river system, Colorado, United States - U1a2 | ecosystem: Environmental > Terrestrial > Soil > Riparian zone | place: USA: East River...
GTGAAGGGTTGTCCGCACGCGCTGTGCCGCAGCCATGCGCGATTGTGATTTTCGGAGCCACCGGCGATCTCACCCATCGCAAACTTGTGCCTGCATTGTATAACCTCGCAGCCGATGGCGACCTTCCGCCAGCCGTGACTATCGTCGGCTTTGCCCGCCGTCCAAAAACTGATGACGAATTTCGACACGATCTTGAAGAAGCCATGCGCAAGTTTTCACGACAGCCGCTGCGCGATGAAATTTGGAAAAATTTTGCGGAATCGATCTTTTACCACCAGAGCGAGTTCGAGGACGAAGCTGGTTACGAGGCGTTGGCTAAACGCCTTGATGAAATCGATAAAAACCACGGCACCCGTGGCAATCGCCTCTTTTATTTTGCAGCTGCTCCCGATCAATTTGAGCCAATTCTCAAGCATCTGAAAGCCGCCGGCTTGAACCAAACCTGCGAAGGAAGTTGGGTCCGCGTAATCGTGGAAAAACCTTTCGGGACTGATCTCGCCTCGGCGCGAGAGCTCAATCGGGTCATTCACAATTCTTTTAGCGAAGAACAGACATACCGGATCGACCACTTTCTCGGCAAGGAAACCGCGCAGAACATCCTTGTGCTGCGCTTCGCAAACGCGATCTTCGCGCCACTTTGGAACACGCACTATGTCGATCAAGTCCAGATCACGGCGTCGGAGACGCTCGGGGTCGAGAATCGTGCCGGATATTACGAACATGCAGGTGCGCTGCGCGATATGGTTCAAAATCATCTGCTGCAACTTCTCTGTCTGGTTGCGATGGAACCGCCTACGGACCTCAGCGCAGACAGTATTCGCGATGAAAAAGTCAAGGTGGTGCGATCGCTGCGTCATTGGTCCCGCGACGAAATCGCCGTCAACGTCGTGCGGGCTCAGTACGCCAAGGGCGCTATTAACGGTGAGCCAGTCGTCGCTTATCGGCAGGAAAAAAACGTCAATCCCGATTCGCAAACCGAAACGTTCGTAGCATTACGGCTCTTTATCGATAACTGGCGCTGGGCGGACGTGCCGATTTATCTGCGCGTCGGAAAACGACTCCCCAAGTCAGCCACGGAGATTTCCATTCATTTCAAAAAAGCGCCGGCAGTCTTGTTCAATAAAGACTTGCGTGCGCTAAACGTCCTCGTTATCCGCATTCAACCAGATGAAGGAATCTCCTTAACGATTCACGCCAAGGTGCCCGGCACAAGCTTTCGCATCGAACCGGTGAAGATGGATTTTCATTACGGAACGTCTTTCGGGAAGGCGAGCCCTGAAGCGTACGAACGTTTACTGCTGGATGCAATGAGCGGTGATGCCACGCTCTTTGCGCGCCGGGATGAAGTCGAAGAAGCATGGACTTTCATCGATCCCATTGAAGAGGCGTGGCACGCGAAGAAAGATGCGCCCGAACTGTATTTTTATCCCGCTGGATCGTGGGGACCGGAAGCGGCAGATAATTTGCTCGCCCGTGACGGGCGGGCTTGGAGAAGATTGTAAGGATGCCTGCTACTGCTGAAACATACTCGTTAGGCCTTTCGGTCGAGATCAGCAAGATCGACCAGGAGCTGAAAAAACTCTGGCAGGAAAGCAAAGGCGCGACCCGCGCTTCACTGGTTAATCTTGCTGTTTACAGCGAGGACGCGGGCTCGCTGAACACGAACACGCAGTTGATGGCGAAGATCACCGAGAACCACGCCTGTCGGGCCATTGTCATTGAAGCCGATTGCAAGGCACAAGAAACTCGCGTGGAAGCCTGGATTAGCGCGCACTGTCACGTTAGCAGCGTCGGGAGCAAGCAGATTTGTTCGGAACAAATTTCATTTCTGCTCAAAGGCGGTTGTACGACCTTGCTGCCAAGCATAGTTTTTTCGCATCTGGATTCCGATTTGCCGTTCTATCTCTGGTGGCAGGAAGAGTTCATTGACCCGATGGATTCGCAGCTTTGGACATGGGTCGATCGAGTGATCTATGACAGCCAGAGATGGGAAGATTTTAACGCGCAAATGCGTCTATTAGAATCGGCGGAAGAGGAAGCCAATCAACGCATCGTTTTTTGCGACTTGAATTGGACACGCCTCGATAACATCCGCTTCGCGCTTGCGCAGTTTTTCGATCATCCCGCCTCACATCACAATCTTGCCAAGATTAACCGTGTGCGAATTGATTTCGGTCCGCGTTTCCGATCGACCGCCGTCCTTTTTGCCGGTTGGCTTGCGGCACAATTGGACTGGCAAGCTGGGAAAACGGATGTGCCCAACAAGCTTTCATTCGTTAGTCCCTCTGGCTCCAAGATCGATATCGAACTGCGCGAACGGCCTGGAGAACCGATTGGTGAAGTCGCGGTGACAACGGCCGACGTGGAATTTCTCGTCACTCACGCCAAGTGCGGGGACCTTTTGGAAGTTTCACGCGGAAAAGCGGGCGAAAAACGCATGCCACAGTTGATGCCCGCAGGAAAAAACGATCCAGTCAGCCTGATGAGCGAAGAACTGATGCGCGGCGGGCCGCATCACGTTTATCTGCACGCGGTCAATCGCGTCCGCGAGTTGTTGTAGGACGGGGATCCTTTAGCTGGGCTTTTTGTCATCCCGACCGCAGTGGGGAGGAATCTCTAGTTTCAAAATCAAACAGCTAGAGATGTCTCGACTTCACTCGACACCACACAGGCTCCCATTTAACCGGCCCGAAGAGCACTAAGCAACGCACACAAGTCGCGCGCGTTTTTCTCGATCGAAAAGAGTTTTTGCGCGCGCTCATGGCCAGCTTGCCCAAGCCTCTGCCCCAACGACCGGTCGTTAGTTACTTTTTCAATTGCTCCAACGAGCGCCATAGCATCCTCCGGTTGCACAAGAAAGCCTGTCTCATTCTCAACGACCATCTCTGGAATCCCGCCGATTCTGGTCGAAACAACCGGCAAGCCGGCGGCCATCGCTTCCATGATTACTGTCGGCAGATTGTCCATGCCACCCTCGGCTTCCGCTACGCTTGGCATCACAAAAACGTTCGCACGCGCGAGGTGCTCCCTTAGGTCATGTTGCGGCTTGGCGCCAAGCAATTGAACGCGCTCTTGCAAACCTAACTCCTCGATCTGCGCGCGTAACTGATTCTCAAGCGGACCCTCGCCAAAGATCTCGCACCGAAATGAGATTCGGTGTTCAATAAGCAGCCCGCAGGCCCGAATCAAATTGGCAAAACCTTTTTTGGCAATTAAACGACCAATCGCAACGATCAATGGCGGATCAAAAGAAAAATTCGCGTGGCCGAATTCCGCCAAATTCAATCCATTGTAAATGCGATGGATTCGATCCGCGCGTTCCGGAAAACGTTCTCGGAGAAACTTCTCCGAGTAATCGGTTTCAGTAATGATTAGACGCGCTGTCTGGATTAGTTTCTCCAGACCGATCTCGAAATTCCTTGGCGCAAAAATGTCGTTTGCGTGCGCGGTAAAGCTAAAAGTGATTGGAAAAAATTTGGCGACCCAGAACGCGGTGCGCGCCGCCATCCCGGCGAAGTGTGCATGAACGTGGTCGATTCCCAGGTCTTGCAGGCGCAACCCGACATAAACGGCCTGATAAAGGCGAAGAAAGTCGGTGCGCCGGCCCCACTCATCGAGAGCAGCAATGATTGCTGGACTGAGTCTTCTTTTTTTTGAAGCACGCTGAACTTCTTCCAGCATTTCCCTCTCCTCAGGCAGGTAATGCACGCGCCTTACAATGCTCGTGTCCCAATCCTGGGCCGGTTCGTCTTTCGGGTTCCGGATTGAGAAAATTGGCGGTGTAATGCCTTGACGATAAAGCTCCGCAACCTCGCGATAGCAAAATGTTTGTCCAAACGAGGGAAACCGCTCGAAGAGATAAGCGAAGGCTGCCATTAATCAGAATAACTCGGCAAACAACAACTACTCACTTTCGCGTTTTACCGGAATCGGTTTCCCCTTCTCATCGACAGCTACGAACGTAAAGACACCGTGTGTGACGCGAAGCTCTTCGCCAGTCATATAACGCGTTACCCATACCTCTACAGGAATCGTCATCGAAGTTCGACCGATCCTTTCTATCCGCGCATAACATCTGACGGTGTCCCCTACCCTTACTGGCTGAAGAAAGGACATCCCTTCCATCGCAACGGTCACAACGCGCGTCTTAGCGGTTTTCGCCGCAAGAATTCCGCTGCCCAAGTCCATTTGTGAGGTTACCCATCCACCGAAAATGTCGCCATTGGGATTAGTGTCCATAGGCATGGCAATCGTTTGGATAACCAATTCGCCTCTGGGTTGCTCGGGCATTTGGCGCGAAGAATAACACAAGTTATCTAAAATCTGTAGGGGACAGCATTGTCGTTCGGCGGGAAGCCAACGGCCTCCCTACAAGATCAGCATGCAATCGCCGTAGCTGTAAAAGCGGTAACGTTCGCGAATTGCCTCCTGATAAGCGCGGAGTAAAAACTCGCGCCCGGCAAACGCGCTCACCAGCATAAGCAAAGTCGAACGCGGCAAATGAAAATTCGTTAGAAGAACGTCGACGGCCCGAAACTGATATGGCGGATAAATGAAAATATCCGTGGAACCTTCCTGACCGACCAGGTTTCCATCGGTGCGCTCTGCGGACTCCAATACGCGGACCACGGTCGTCCCCACGGCCACGATCCGCCCGACGCTGTTGATTCTCCCTGCAGCGGAAGGTGAGATAGAAAACCGCTCAGCGTGCATGCGATGCTCGGTAACGTTCTCTGAGCGTACCGGCAGGAACGTGCCAGTCCCTACATGCAACGTCACAAATGTGTGCGGAATCTCATTCAAAATCTCAGGGGTAAAGTGAAGACCGGCAGTCGGAGCCGCGAGCGCTCCGGGCGCGTGTGCAAAAACAGTTTGATAGCGCGCCGCGTCTTCGACGTTGCTATCGCGTCGGATGTACGGAGGCAATGGCATCGAGCCGCCGGAATAAAGATCGATATCTTTGTTTAACACCACGATGCGCTCACCCTCGGGGGTGATTGTGTCGACGGACAAAGTGACATTGTCGATTTTTACCATCGCGCCGATGCGCATTTTACGACCGGGGCTGACAAGACATTTCCATCGGCAAGGAGCAAGACGCTCAAGGAACAAAAACTCAACCGCGCCGTCGTCGGAGAATCGCCGGGCCGGCAGCACCTGGGTATCGTTCAAAACAAGGAGATCCTCCTGCTGAAAAAAGGTTTTTAGTTCGTCGAACTGTCGATGTTCAATTTCTTTCGAATTACGGCGCAATACCATCAATCGCGAGTCGTCCCGATGCTCGGGCGGCCGCTGTGCGATCAACTCCCGAGGCAATCGCTGTGCGATCAACTCCCGAGGCAATTCGTAATCGTAATCGCTCAGCCGTGCGCTCATCTGCTGACTTTAAGGCTACCGTAACGCCTGATCCTTTGCACAAATGGAAGAGAACGATCTTTCACTTTTGTTCCCTCGTAAGGAGGCGCATATTTCCCGTGATGGACTCAACAAACCGCGACGCGGTTGACGAACTGCTTCAGACCTACGGTGAAACAGGTGGCATCAATTACCTTGCCGCCGCTGCCAGCCTGCCCTCGCGCCTGGCGATCGAAGCCGCATGTGCTGAGTTAATGAGCCTGATGTTTCCAGGTTTTCGGAGCGAAGCACTCGTGAGCTCGGAAGATCTCACCGACATAACTCGCGTTCGCGTCAGACGTTTGCACGCACGATTAAAAACAGAAATTTGCAGAAGCCTTGGCAAAATTCCGCCCGATGAACCAACAGAAGCAAAGGCAGAAGAAGTGTTGAGCGCGTTCCTGAAGGGCTTGCCGGCCGTGCGTCGTCTTCTTTGGACAGACATCGACGCGGCTTACGAAGGCGATCCGGCTTCGAAAAGTTACGAAGAGATCATTCTCGCTTATCCCGCGCTGGAGGCCATCGCAATTTATCGGATGGCGCACCTGCTATACGATAAAGTTCCTCTTATTCCGCGGATCATGACCGAATGGGCCCACAGCCGTACGGGCATCGATATTCATCCCGGTGCCGAAATCGGCTCGCATTTCTTTATCGACCACGGGACGGGCGTAGTCGTTGGAGAGACTACCAAAATCGGATCGCACGTGAAACTTTATCAAGGCGTGTCGTTCATTGCGCGCTCACTCGGAGCGGGGCGAGCGTTGCGGGGGCAAAAACGTCACCCTACAATTGAAGACGGCGTTTGTATTTATGCGGGAACCACGATCATGGGTGGCGACACCATCATTGGCGCCCATTCCACCATTGGCGCCAATGTTTTTCTGACAAAGAGTGTTCCGCCGAACTCGCTCGTCTATTACGAAGAAAAAGACGTTGCGATTGTGCAAAAGCGAAAGAAGCCGATTACGACCGCACCCGATGAGTCGCGAATGAATATGCGCGCACCTCGCAAAGACGCCGCTACAACACCGGCGAGCATGAGCAAAAGTAAGAGAAAGAATAAGATTACGAATCGATGATCTACCTCGATTACAACGCAACAACACCGCTTTGCGACGTGGCGCGCGAGGCGATGCTGCCGTATCTGGATCGGCTTTTTGGGAATCCATCGAGCGTACACGCAGCCGGGCGAGAGACACGCGCGGCCATCGATAATGCGCGCGACAAACTGGCCGCATTGCTACGGGTCAAACCGAACGAAATAATTTTCACCAGTGGGGGATTTCACCAGTGGGGGAACGGAATCATGCAATCTCGCCGTGTTCGGCCTCGCGCGCTGTCGCATGCAACGCGGCGGTCATGTGATCTCGGCCAAGACCGAACATCACGCTGTACTAAACGCTATCGAACATTTGGAAAAACAGGAAGCTTTCGAAGTAACCTGGCTGAATGTTTCGCGCGACGGAATAATCGATCTCGATCAACTTGCCGATGCCATCCGGCCTGAGACGAGACTTGTCTCGATCATGAATGCCAACAACGAGACGGGCGTGATTCAACCGATACGCGAAATTTCACACATATGCCGCGAGCGCGGTGTTCTGTTGCACATGGACATGGTGCAATCGTTTGGGAAAATCGATGCCGACCTTTCCCTGGTCGATGCCGCCAGTTTTGCCGCGCACAAATTCTACGGACCAAAGGGCGTTGGATTTCTTTTCTTGCGCAGTGGTCTTTCGATCCAGCCGATCATGTTCGGCGGCGCACACGAAAATGAGCGGCGACCCGGAACAGAAAATGTCGCGGCAATTGTGGGAATGGCAGCGGCTGCGGAATGGACCTTGCGTGGCTGTCAGCAAGAACAGGAACGTGAAGCTCAATTGCGCGACGAACTTTGGACACGAATTGCGGAGAACGTACCGGACGCAAAACAGAACGGCGCGAACGCGCCACGGCTGGCAAACACGCTGAACGTAAGCCTGCTGGGAATCGATTCCGAAATGCTGCTTATTGCGCTCGATTTGGAAGGCGTCTGCGCATCTAGTGGCTCGGCCTGCATGGTGGGATCAGTCGTTGCGTCACATGTTTTGCTCGCCATGGGTCTGCCAATGGAGCGCGCGCGTTCCGCAGTCCGATTCTCGCTCGGTAAATGGACAACGGCTGATGAAATCAAGGCGGCTGGAGACGCGATGCGGAAGATTGTTGATCGCTTGAACACGCGAAAGAGCGCGTATGCCGTTGCTTAGGCAGCTCGAATTCGCCTTTGGTCGCATAGCTGTTGCGGGGATACCCGGCCGCCTCGGCGCGTCCTTGGATGCCGGAATCAACGCCACCGGCTACAACAACGCCGGGCGAAATCTCAATCTCGAAGAAACGGCCCGCGATTTATTGCGCGCCAACGGAGCGGATCGAATCGCGAACGAGCTTCGCGTCGAATGGAATTCGCGCCTGAAAACAGCTGCCGGACGCGCTGATTACGGCGAGAAACTGATTTCGTTAAATCCGCGGCTATTTGAGCATCCGAGCGAAATCGATCGAACCCTGCGGCATGAGCTGGCGCATATTCTCGCCCAATTTCGCGTCGGCCGTCGGAAGATTTCACCTCACGGCGTTGAATGGCAGCAAGCTTGTATCGATTTGGGAATCTCCGATGAGAAGCGCTGTCACAATCTGCCGTTTCCTGCGCGAACCTCCGCCGCGCGGTTTGTCTATCGCTGTCCGAATTGTCGTCAGGAGTTTCCGCGAGTTCGCCGCGTGCGCCGCGCAGTCGCCTGCCTTGCCTGCTGCAACAAGCACAGCGGCGGGCACTTCGATCCGCGGTTTCGGCTCAAACTCCTGAACTCGTGTAAGCTTGTCATGTGAAATGCAAACAGTTGTCGAACACGGTTGACTCCAGCGATTGGTTAGGTTTCCGGCTCCGCAACATAAGTGAGGTTGAATCGTAGGTTCTCAATTAGTTCGTGCGGCGTCTTCTGTTCAACCGGCATCGCCCGGAGTTTGTCGACGCTCTCAGCGACAGTGCGGCGACAACAATCGCGCCAGGATTCGCCCGATGAACGGCCATCAGTGGTCCAGGACCAAACGTCGACGGACCACCACCTCGCTGCGGGATTAAGCCGGTCCAGCTCTTCTCACCGGTGATGAGCCAAACCTCACCTCCCAGAATCGCTTGGCCAGAATCGCGGAGTACGTGCAGCGCCTGCTCAATGTCCTGCCGACGCCAGGCTAACTCGCCGTTGCTGGCGACGAATGCTCCGGCAGCGGGAACATCAGAGGCAGGGCTCATGAAACCTAACGCTAATTAGACGAAAATTCGCAAACCAAAGCGAACATATGTCGCCCTTTTCTCCGTATTGCCGATCGATTTCCGCGCGTTTCTTGTCCTGCTCAATTTCGTAAAGCTTGGCCTTTAACATTTTCATCGCCAGCTCACGATTGCGCGCCTGGCTGCGCTCGGCCTGGCAGGCGACAACAATTCCACTCGGCTTATGCAAAATCCGCACTGCCGTTTCGACTTTGTTGACGTTCTGTCCGCCTTTGCCGCCACTGCGAAATGTGTCGATCTGAAGATCGGCAGGATTAACTTCTATCGGCGCTGTATCAGCAATTTCGGGAACGACATCCACACTGGCAAACGAAGTGTGTCGCCGCTTATTTGCGTCGAACGGTGAAATACGAACCAATCTGTGCACGCCACGTTCGGTCTGCAGATGTCCATAGCCGTATTCGCCCGTCACCAGCAACGTGATCGATTTGATGCCGACTTCTTCACCTTGTTGAATGTCCACGGTCTGAGATTTAAAACCGCTTCGTTCGATCCATCGCTGGTACATCCGCAGCAGCATATCGGCCCAATCGCACGATTCCGTGCCCCCAGCGCCAGAGTGGATCGTGACAAACGCATTCGCACGATCGTTTTCACCTGAAAGAAACTGGCGCAGCTCGAACTCATCCAGCTTATGAGCCAGGCGGTCGTGTTCCGTCGCGACTTCCATTTCCGCATCAGCGCGCGCGGTGGGATCGCTTTCTTCCGCCGCCAGCTCGTGTAACGCCCCGAAATCTTCGATCTCGCGTTCCAGTTCTTGAAACGGGTTGATCAGCGATCGTAACCGCGAAACTTCTTCGACATCGGCCTGGGCGCGTTCGCGATTCGACCAGAAATCAGGCGCGGCCATGCGCCCTTCGATTGCGGCTAGATCTTTCTGCAGCTTTTCGACGTCAAAGAAACCTCCGCAGCTCGCAGACACGCGATTTCAAATCCTCGGCATCGGGGATGGAGACTTCCGTTGGCATGGTAAAAAATAATTCAATTCCCAGCGAATCGCAAAGGTGTGAAGACGCGTGGGCTGCGCTATCCTTATTTGCGCGTAGAACTGCCAGGTTTCGGCTTAGCAGCACGCGCCACCTCGAGACGGAAAATCGTTTCGCCTTCTTTCATCAGATCGAGACGATCGCGCGCAACCGTTTCCAAATACGTCGAGTCAGTCTTGAGCAGATTGATCTCGCGCGTCTGATGTGCGAGCAGATTTTGTTGTTCGTTCACCTGCTGTTGCAGATTGTCGATCTCCGCACGGCTCTGTATTAGTTTCTTGTACGGCGGGACGAAAAGGCTCACAATTATCAGCCAGATCGCCAGGACCAGCAGAACCTTGAGAGTTCGGTTCAGTCGCTGCCAAACGGTGGTTTCGCGGCGCGCGCGGAAATCGGCGTAAGTCTGATCCACTTAGGGGATTGTAGCGCCGTATACCGCTTTGTCACCAAGTTCTTCTTCAATTCGCAAGAGCTGATTGTATTTGGCGATTCGATCGCTGCGGGAAAGCGAACCGGTTTTGATTTGACCGGCATTTGTCGCCACTGCGATGTCGGCAATCGTGGCATCCTCCGTTTCGCCGGAGCGATGACTAATTACGGTTGTGTAGTGATGTTTCTTTGCCAAATCGATCGTCTCCAGCGTTTCAGTCAGCGTGCCGATCTGATTCACTTTGATTAAGATCGAATTCGCCACTTGCTCGGCAATTCCCTTCCGGAGAAACTCTACATTCGTGACAAAAAGATCGTCGCCCACAAGTTGAATCTTTTTGCCGAGTTTTGCAGTAAGTTTTTTCCATCCCGCCCAATCGTTTTCGGCGCAACCGTCCTCGATCGAAATGATGGGAAAACGCGCGCAAAGCCCGGCATAGTACTCGATTAGTTCGTCCGCGGTTTTCTTTGACCCGTCCGATTTGTTAAAAATGTAAACGTTGTTTTTGCTGTCGTAGAACTCCGAGGCAGCAGCATCCAGCGCGAGAAATATCTGTTCACCGAGAGTGTAACCCGCCGTCTCAATGGCAGTCGAAATTGATTCGAGGGCGTCCGCAGCGGAACTGAGGTTTGGCGCAAATCCCCCTTCATCGCCAACCGCCGTCGAAAGATGGCGATCTTTCAGGACCGACTTCAGCGCGTGGAAAACTTCTACGCCATAACGGAGCGCTTCAGAAAAACTTGGCGCGCCGCGTGGCATAATCATGAATTCCTGAAAATCGATCGGCGCATCCGAATGCGCCCCTCCGTTCAAGATGTTCATCATCGGCACCGGCAAAAGTCGCGCTTCCGGTCCGCCGAGATACCGGAACAACGGCAGATTTTCCGCTGCGGCGGCAGCGTGCGCCACTGCCAGCGAGACCCCGAGGAGCGCGTTTGCGCCCAGGTTTTTCTTGTTAGGGGTGCCATCGAGTTCGATCAACTTCTCGTCAATCTTCGCCTGGTCCAGAACGTCCCATCCTTTGAGGACCGGCGCGATCTTATCGTTAACGTTGGCCACTGCTTTTTTAACGCCTTTGCCGCCGAACCGGTCTTTGTTTCCGTCGCGCAATTCCCATGCTTCATGTTCGCCGGTGCTCGCCCCACTTGGCACCGCAGCGCGACCGAGAGTGCCGTTTTCAAGGCGCACATCAACTTCAACGGTGGGATTACCGCGCGAATCCAAAATTTCCCGAGCATGGACTCGGCTAATGGTAGTGCTTGCCATATTCTCTGCGCGGACTAGAACAGCTTTCCGTATACGAGGCAAATCACGTTCTAACATGCTCGGCCAATTCTTCTGTCACACATGCCTTCTTCGCGACGGCGGAAAGCGACCAAAAAGAAGCTTCGACAGCCGAGCGAGATTCATATTGGCAATTTCGCTGGGCCACGCATAGTCTCAGCGATGATTCGTTTAGCCGGATTAGGCGTGATGGTGTTGACGGGTGGGATCTTGGTTGCCGTTGGCGCAGAGACCGGGCGCCTTCCCGCCGACCAACTGACAGGGATCTTGGTTGCCGTTGGCGCAGAGACCGGGCGCCTTCCCGCCGACCAACTGACAAAAGCCGTCAGAAGCGATTCGATTACTATTCCAACGCCGGGCGAACTTTTCACCGCGCTTGAAAAATCCGGTAAGATAAACTGGGCGGGCCAATATCGTGGACCAATTCCGGTGACCTACAGTAACCGCGCACAGATCGCCCTCAACCTCGGCGGTTTGATTGCTGATGGTTTTATCGCCGTGGAAGCAAAGGACGGTCAGCAAGTCAAAAATATTGGTTCAGACATCATCAAACTCGCAAAAGCGCTCGGCGTCAGCGAAAAGCTGCTTGGTCGCGGGAGTAGCATCAACGAATTTGCCGAGAACAACGAATGGGACACGTTACAGGAGGAACTGGAAGCGACGCAGAACGAAGTGAAATCCTCGATGCAATCGCACGCCGACCAGGACCTGGTAATTTTGGTAACGCTCGGCGGTTGGATCCGCGGCACGCAGGTGGTCACCTCGGCGATCGTCCAGAACTACAACGAACAGAGCGCAAAAGTTCTGCGACAGCCGGCGCTCGTTCATTTCATGCAGTCAAAAATCAACGAAATGTCACCTGAATTGCGCGACGGGCCATTGGTCAAAGATGTCAGTAACGAGCTCATCAGATGTCAGTAACGAGCTCATCCAAATTGAAAAGCTGGTTTCGTTTCCGGAAGGCAAGACACCGGATGTTGAACAAGTGCGAAAAGTCAACCAAGCGGTCGGCAAGGTGATGGAGCAAATAGAGAGTAAAGAAGCGCCAAAATGAAACGGAGTTTGCTGATTCCATTATTGGTTTTTGTGCTGACTATCAGCACCACCGTGCGCGGAGACACGGATGCCGAGGTGCAGGCGCGCAAAGAGGCCCTCGATGTTGCCGCAGCATTTTCAAACGATGGTTTCAAGATCCGAGACGGACATTGGTGCGGCGTGGTCAAACCGCATGACCACTCGCTACTCGCGGTGAATCTCTACGCAGGGAACCAGTATTGGTTCTCCGCCAGCGCCACGGAACCGGCAAAGAAAATTGCGGTCAGCGTCTACGACGAGACGGGGAAACCTGTGACTACAGACAGCTACGACAATGGAGAAAGAGCTGCGGCCGGTTTCGCGCCGACGAGCAGTGGTCAGTACTTTGTCTCGATCGATCTGCTTGAAGGCGAGCAGGGCACCTTTTGCCTCGTTTATTCGTACAAATGACCGATGTCGCGTGTTCGTGCGCGCTGCGTCTGGCATCAGCTAATAACATCAGCAGCTTCACAGCAGGCCGATGACTCCGCTGCAGGTTTTCTATGAGGGAAATGTTCAGGGCGTCGGGTTTCGCTGGACCGTGCGTGACGCGGCCAAAGGCTTTGATGTAACCGGGTGGGTCCGTAATCTGCCGGATGGGCGCGTGGAACTTCAGGTTAATGGAGAAGAAAATGAGGTGCGCGCGTTTCTCGATCGCATCGCAAACGGAAAACAAATTGGAAAAACCGGTTACAGCCCGCGGCTTTGAAATTCGCCATGACTGATCCAGCGGTCGCGGTTCACGGACTAACGAAAATATTTCCCGTTCCTTTTCATCCCGCTCGCGGGATTGTCGCCGTAAAGGACCTCAACCTTCGGATTGAACCGGGTGAAGTATTCGGCTTGCTCGGACCGAATGGTTCGGGTAAAAGCACAACCCTCAAAATAATTCTGGGGCTGGTTTCGGCAACGCGAGGTCGCACGGAAATTTTTGGGCGTGACAGCCGTCTCGTGGAAAGCCGGGAAGCCGTCGGTTTTTTGCCCGAGAATCCGTACTTCTATAAATACCTTAGCGGAGAAGAAACGCTGCGTTTCTTTGGGCGTCTTTGTGGGCTGCGCGGCGCTCGTTTAAAGAAACAGATAAACGAATTGCTCGAACTGGTTGGCTTGACCAGAGCGCGCAAACGGCGACTCGGGACCTATTCCAAGGGCATGTTGCAACGCATTGGCCTTGCACAGGCATTGATTCATGATCCCAGATTGGTCGTGCTGGATGAACCAACGGCAGCTGTCGATCCAGCAGGTTCACGGGAGATTCGCGATTTGATTCTCGACCTGAAGCGCCGCGGAATCACCGTTCTGCTCTCGTCGCATTTGCTCGCGCAAGCACAGGAGATTTGTGACCGGGTTGGCATTCTCGCAGATGGCGTGTTGGTACGCGAAGGGCGTCTCCAGGAATTGATCGCTATTGAAAATCAAACCGAGCTCGTCATCGCCGACGCGTCCACTCAGCTCGTCAACGAAATCGAATCGATGATCAACCGGTCAAACGCGAAGCTGATCGAACGTCGAAAATCGACGACAACGCTGGAGAGGTTGTTCCTGGAGGCGACAGCTAGAAATGACGAAGCACGAACGTCGAATGACGAAGGAGTGACGAAGCACACATGACAAACGTCGAAGACGCTTCAACACTCCAACGCTTAAACGATTCAACGACGGCGAAACCGCATTGCGCTTTCTCTTTCTCGCGGGTTCTCGCGATTACGTTCAATACGCTGACTGAACTGACGCGCCTGAGAGTTTTTTATGTCTTGCTTGTTTTCGCCCTGCTCTTGATTGGCAGCTCGGTCTTCATGGCGCAGTTCTCGTTTCAACAGGAATTTCAAATCCTGAAAGACGTATCGCTCGGCGCGATCTCGATTTTTACGTCGCTGCTGGCGATCGTTGCAACCGCGCGACTGCTTCCGCAGGACATCGAAGACCGCACCGTTTACACGATCCTCGCCAAACCCGTGCCTCGCTTTGAATACGTGCTCGGGAAAATCGCCGGCGTCCTTCTGCTGCTGGCAATCAGCACGCTGGTGATGAGCGCAGCATTTCTCGTGGTGTTGTATCTGCGCGAACAGGCAGTGATTCACGCGACACTGCGGCAAATGACCGGCGCACCACCTGAACAACTTGCCGATTCGCTCCGGGCAATTCGATCATCGGCCCTCAACATCGATATCTATCATCGGCCCTCAACATCGATATCTTTCCAGGAATAATCATTATTTACCTGAAAGCATGCTTGCTTGCCGCACTCACGCTCTTCGTTTCAACATTTGCCTCCACGAACATTTTCACAATCGTGGTGATGGCTTGCGTTTATTTCATTGGTCATTTGCAGGCGACTGCGCGCGAATACTGGCTACAGGAACACAGCAGTGGGCTGCTGACCCGCATTTTTCTCGCAATCGTTGCGCTCCTGTTTCCGGACTTGCAGGCCTTCAACCTGGTGGATGATATCGTCGCCGGCACCGCCATTTCGATGACTGTTTTTGCCAAGACAGCACTACTAGGAATTTTCTATACAACGATTTACACGCTGCTGGCTGCGTTCGTATTCTACGGGAAAGAGTTATGATGCGGGCCCTTATAGCGCTTGCGATCTTGGTTGGACTTGGCGGAATCAAGCTACCAATCGAGCACGACCTGACGGCGCTTCATCGTCAGGAACATTTTCGCGACGTTGAATTTAATCTCGATCTTCGCGAAAAACTTGGCCAACTCGGCTTCGTTGCTGCCTTGAGCGGATTTCGAGCGATCGTCGCTGACGCGCTTTTTATCCGGGCACACGTCGCATGGGAGCGCACAGAATGGGGCCGGATCTTGTTATTGTTCCGGCACATCACAACCCTCCAGCCCCGGGTGCTTCTGTTTTGGGACACGGCCGCGTGGCACATGGCTTGGAACGCAAGCGTGGCGGCGATGAACGACCCGACCCAGCCGCGGCTTGCGCTGCGAGTCAAAGCACAGCGCGAATATTTCGCGCTCGGAAAAGACTTCCTTGAACAGGGAATAAAAAATAACCCTGATCGCCCTCAGCTCTATGAAGCGCTTGCCCGCCTGTACAAGGAGAAATACAAGGATCACCAGCGCGCTTCCGAGTTTTACGCCAAGGCGGCGGCCTTGCCGGATGCACCGACGTTCGACCGGCGTTTCTCAGCCTACGAGCTGGCCTACTGCGAAGGGCGCGAGCGCGAGGCATATGAACGCTTGCGCAGCCTTTATGATGAAGGGCCGCAGGAACGGCTGCCGACTTTGATCGCGCGGCTGAAATCTCTCGAAGACAAACTCACGATCCCGCAGGATCAGCGGATTCCTGATAAAGGCCCTATCGGCAGGTAGTCAAAAGGTCGAGCGGTTGGAAAAGAAGCTTTAATATGTCGAGCACG
>Ga0193731_1000338_pt1 | contig 15869 bp, 9 predicted proteins | sample U1a2metaG_FD_144920 | JGI IMG/M metagenome (GOLD analysis project Ga0193731, IMG submission 144920) | Soil microbial communities from a riparian zone of the East river system, Colorado, United States - U1a2 | ecosystem: Environmental > Terrestrial > Soil > Riparian zone | place: USA: East River...
CAAAGCACCTGGTTCCCGATTATCGACCGCAACCCGCAAAAGTTTGTTCCGAATATTTTCGAAGCGCAGGAATCCGATTTTCAGGTCGCGACGCAGAAGGTATTCCGGTCGGCCAACTATCCCTCTTATATTCAGTTGCCGGTTGTCAGCAAGCAGTAAACGGTAAGGCTGCATTTCGTTGTGTCCTTTGTGCCTTCTTTGTGCTCTTTGTTTGTGCCATGATGTTCTTTTAAAGATGATGAAAAGGTGGCTCATCGACAACGTCGTACAGGCGGGGTTGTCAAACCACCCTGCGCTGCTGAAATCGTAAGGTTTTGGTCGTGAACGGACAGGGAAAAGCCTTGGAGAACGAGGCAGGTGAGTGTCCAGGAGATGAACGCAAGTGAACTGCTGATGAAGTGACGAAATCACGTAAGTCGCAGGCAAAAGCACCTTTTGCAAAGGAGGTGTTAAGAATGTAGCGGACGACCTGACTATACTGGCTACATGCCTACCGCCATACAGGCAGCATGACTTGGACACAGGCTTTAGAAGAGAACATGGGAGATCCTGAGAGAGGAACTTATCCAATTGACCGGCTACGAGGGTCCTATAGGGCCAGGTCTCACAAAAGAAAACGGGATAAGCTTTCAGGAAGTCGGACTAAGCCATAGTAGCGAAGAAGTTCCTGTAATGGGGATGGAGCGAAGGGCTTGGGTTATTTCAGTGACAGACAGTTAAACAACTTTGAAAGAGGATGATTTAAAATGGATGTACACGTACCAAGGACAGTGCCCATCACCTATGAGATGGTCGCCAAAGCGTATCAAACCGTAAAACAAGGAGGGAAAGCATCAGGAATAGATCATGAAAGCTGGCAAGACTTTGCCTTGAAGGGAGTAGAGAAACAGTTGTATGTTATATGGAACAGACTAGCCTCAGGGAGCTACCATCCCCAAGCGGTAAGAGAAGTAGAAATACCGAAGAAGGATGGGAAGTTTCGCAAGCTGGGCATTCCAACGATCCGTGATAGGATAGCGCAGGAGGTAATTAAGACGTACATGGAGCAACGAATTGATCGACACTTCCACGAGAACTCTTATGGATACCGGCCGATGAAAAGCAGTCATGAGGCAGTAGAACAAGTGAGTAAGAACTGCATAGAAAGCGACTGGGTAGTAGACCTTGACATTAGTAATTTTTTTGGTGAATTAGATCACAGCCTGCTGCAAAAAGCAGTAGAAGCGATGATAACGGAGAAATGGGTAATGATGTATGTAGACCGCTGGTTAAAGGCGAAGATACAAAGAGCAGATGGGACGCAGTATTCAACAGAAGGGAAAGGAACTCCACAAGGTGGAGTGATCAGTCCGTTGCTGGCCAATCTGTATTTGCACTTTTCCCTAGATGAATGGCTTCGACAAAACTATCCAACCGTGAAGTTCGTCCGATATGCTGATGACATTGTTTTGAACTGTAAGAGTGAAGCAGAGGCAGAAGCAGTATTGACAGCGATAAAGCAAAGGTTGAGTGAGGTTAAGCTAAGGCTGAATGAAGCAAAGAGTAAGATTGTATATTGCAAAGACTACCGAAGAAAGGGAAATCATAAGCAGGTACAGTTTGGCTTCTTAGGCTTTAGTTTTCAACCCAGAGCGGTACAGAGTAGACTCCAGCCTGGCACAAGCTTTACAGGATTTACAGCAGAAATCAGTGTTGAGAATCAGAAGAAGATAAGAGACACGGTGAGGACCAGTGTAAACTGGTGCGACACTACGATGGAGCTAGCCGATATAGCAGTGAGCCTTAATAGTAAATTGAGGGGTTGGATAAACTACTTTGGATTGCGGGGCAAACGACACCTGCGAAACACCATGATTTATGTTGATGTCAGGCTATTGAAGTGGCTGCAACGGAAACACGCGCAAGGCCTTAGAGCCGCGCTTAGACACCTAGCAGCTATTCAAAAAGCTCAGCCTAAATTGTTTTACCATTGGGAAAAAGGCTACTGTTCCAACGTAAAGGAAATGACACGAGCCGTATGAAGCGAGAGTTTCAAGTACGGTTCTGTGAGGGGCTTGAGGGTGAGACTCCCTCTTGCCTACTCGGCGACCTTTTGTTCTAAGAAACTCGCATGCTATGGACCGAGCCAAACTTACTGAAACACCCTAATATAATCCACCACCATCCTCTGCGGAAAGACCGTAGTCCCATCCGGACTTCCCGGCCAGTCTCCGCCTACGGCAACATTGAATAGAAAGAAGAACGGCTTTCTCAATTCACTTACCTCATCCGGCCGGATATCAATGGTCTTGTAGGGGACGTCATCCATGTACCAGGTGATCGCCGTCGGGCTCCATACAATAGAAAACACATGGAACTGGTCTGCCAGAAGGTGACCATCCCTTAGTCCTTTATGACCCCCGTAGGAAGCATGCGTACCGACGCTGTCCCAATGCGCCGTACCATACACGACACTGTCCTTTCCACCACCCCCGATCATTTCCATGATATCGATCTCACCGCATTGGGGCCAACCAACAGTAGCAACGGAAGAGCCCATTGCCCAAAGAGCCGGCCATATTCCCTGACCTTTTGGAAGGAGCGCCCTGATGTCGACACGTCCATATTGAAAAGCCTTCTTGCCTTGGGTAGTCAGGCGCGAAGAAGTAAAGTGCTTGTCGCCAAAATTTTCCTGTTTGGCGTGAATGATCAGGTAACCATCTTTAACCGTAGTGTTCTGTTCCCTGTAAAACTCCAGCTCATGGTTCCCCCAACCATCGCCGCCGGTTTCATAATTCCAGTCGCCCGTGTTGAGATGGTCGCCGTTGAATTCATCCTGCCAGGCCAGCGTCATGCCCGCATAGTGATCTGGCGTGGAGTAGCCGGCGGTGGGTATGGGAGGTTCGGAGACCTGGATGGTGTTGCCTTTGCAGCTTGAAAAAGCTATGAGGATGGGTAGAATTTGAAGGAATGGTGCGATGTTCATAGAATAACAAATTAAAGATCATAAATAATAAACTCAACATCAGGGACGCTCTACTAAGGACTCAAGACCAGGGACTCAATGTAGGAATAAATTCCGGCCTTGACCTGTTGAAATAGCGTTACACTTTGATGATCGGTGTGACTTATCCTTATTTTTGAGTCTCAATCAGGAATATGGTAAAGACAGTCAGGAAAATCAGTTCCGGGAAAAAGAAAAGAACCATCCTGCTTGTGGATGATCATCTTTTATTCAGGGCCGGATTAACGGTCATGATCCTGCATTCACTACAAATTATTGGAACAACCCAAACTATAACGCGAATTATTGGGATGGATGGGGGATGTACAATCCTTCAGGATCCAGCGCTTCAACTACCCATAAGGCATCTGCATTGGACAAAGACGGTTCTGCGTGGTCGTTGAGTCGAATTACCACACCGTTGGGCTCAACCATCGATATTAGCTATGAACGGGATGCTTATTCTACTATTTCAGGGCAAACAATATTGGAAACGCCAGTGGTCTGTGGCGCACCTGCTTCGGGCTACTACCCTGACCAGAACTTGTTATGGAATTTGACGGTAGGCAGTCTTAATCCGTTTCACCAAGGTGATGTTCTACGAATCGATGGAAACGTGAGTTATACTTGCGTCATATCACCACCTCCTAACTATACTCCTCAGAATTTCTCTACGAGTGTACATTATTCGGGAGATTACACAGTACAATCGACAGGATCAACCACCGTCAATCTTGGATCTAACTTTAGAAACATTACCGGTTGCAATACTTCTCAACCCATGTCGATTGATAGCGAGGTGGGAACAATTCAACGGATTATAACGAATAAGAAAGGTGGGGATATTCGGGTGGCGTCAATTGTTTTAAGAGACCAGAATCAGACGTATAAAACCCGCTATCTCTATAGCAACGATGATGGCACTCCATCCGGGGTAGTCGCTCAAGAGCCTGGATATGTCAAGAGTTCGCCGTATGATTATGATGGTATTCCAGGGTATCCGATGACTCCAGTGCTTTATTCTAAGGTAACGGTTCTTTCCGGTAAACTATCCACTGATGCTGATTATAATACAAAGGCCGTCTATGAGTTTGAAACTCCGAATTTAAATATGGTTGTACAGAATGCAGACAAGATTCAATTTGATGCGGATGTTCTGACGAATTACCATGTGCGGTCACTAAAGAATGAGATCTCAGATTATACTTCCAAAATTGGCGCCTTTAAGTCACTAAAGACATATGATCAAAGTAATAATCTGATTTCTACGACGAGCAGCATATACACAAGCCAACTGCTGAATCCAGGTGGGGTTAACAACTATCAAGGATATTTTTCAAGCGGAACGCTTATGTTTGAACGAATGGATGGCTCGACAACACCTACCGGATTTGAGAAAACCAATCGGACCACTCAAATAAAATACCCATATACGCTACAAAGTATTGTGACCCAAAAGGATGGCTTTACAACCGAAACCGACAACATAGCGTGGGATTTCATTTCTGGCGAAGTGGTGGAGAAAAATGACATAAGCGCCTTGGGCGTCCGAACAAAAAGTATTATTACTCCCGCCTATAGAGTTTTAAATAGTCAACAAACGCCGCTTTATGCTACGATGGGACCAATAGCATCTGGTGTTGGGAACAAGAACATGCTTGCTCAGCCCGCTGCCAAATACAGTTATCTCTTGGATCCAAATGGTGCGAAAGTCGCGTTGCTCGGAGCCGAAATTACGACTTGGAAAAATGACTGGGGCTACCGGGATTTCGACATCCCTTCAAGCACATTTTCAGATGTTGCGTCGGCACCCCAAACTAATGCATGGCGCCGGCAAAAGAATTTTATTTACAAAGGGGTTTATTCCGATATGCTGAACGATGGGAGCTTAAGCTTGAGCACGTTCACTGATTTCAATTTTTCTGGGAGTAACTCCAGCAAATGGCTTCAAACAAGCGAGACCACGAGATATGATCATTTCTCCATGCCAGTCGAATCGTACGATCCGGTCAAGCTAATCTCAAGCAGTACCAAGATGGACTTCAACAACAAATATGTTTTTGCTACGGCGTCAAACGCCAACTATTTCGAATTTGCTTATTCAGGAGCCGAAGAAGGTGACAATTCATTGGTGTTCTTTGGTGGTGAAGTGGCCAAGGCAAATGGTTCGGTTATCTCCGGAGTCCAGGGAACCGACACCCATACAGGTCAGTACGCTATTCAACTCACAGCCGGGAATAAATCATTTGTATATAATTATCCCTCTGTCCCTTCATCTTCCCCTCTAACTGTTAACAGGACTTTCCGGGTAAGTGTGTGGACCAATTCGATCAACGGTACAATCTATTATATTCTCGATGCCGGTTCGGGTGGAACAGAGCAGCCTGTCTTTCCCGTAAGTACGCTAAAGGCTGGCAACTGGTACCAGATCAATGCCGAGATTCCCGTCACTACATTGAAGTCGCTTGAAGTAGGGGTAAAGTGCCCGATCGGTACAAGCGGCACCGTCAATTTTGATGATTTCAGATTCCAACCAAGAGATGCAGCACTTACTGGAAACGTTTATGATCCGGTCACGGGCAGCCTAACGTTTGTATTGGATAATCAAAATATGTTCACCCAATATGAATACAACGATCAGGGACAGCTTATCAAAACCTACACCGAAAGTTTTAAATACGGGAAGAATCAGGTTTCGGAGAGTAAAACAAATTACCGCAGAACAAATATAGATCAGTAGTCATAAAATGCTCGGTCAGATAAACTTCACGGACATGATAATTACAACATGTAGACCTTTAAAACTTAGTGCAACCCTTTGGCAATATTCGAAATTGATTTTATTTTTAACCGCACTGGCGAGCAGTTCGGTGCTTCGCGCCCAGGAGCTATCCTTGCAGGCCGATACAGTACGTTGGAGTGCGACCGGCTTTGAGGATTTGCTATCCAACGTTACTGCAGAGGGTCCTTGCCAATTCATTACTTATGGTGACCAGCGCGCGGATTGGGTTCAGGACAATGGTAATTTTGTGATATCTTTTGTAGCCAGGACTGTTTCCGGTTCATGGCAAAATCTGAATTCCAACGGTTCGGTCACCCTCGGATTGGCTTTCGATGCGTTGACAGGACAAATTGTTCTTAGCCGTACTGATCTGGGAATCACGGCTGAAATTACGATTAACGGAGGTTCAGTTCCGATCAAGAATTCTTATTCCATCTCCTCAATTGAAAAATTATGAAAAAGACGACGGGTCTTTTGATATTGGTTATTTGGTTTCATTTTGGATTCGCCCAAATCGGCGGCCCTTCGACAGGTGTTGTGGGACAAAGTGACTCCTTCACTTACCACGATATGACTACGTATCCTACGTTCAGTTGGACCGTTACCGGTACTGGCACCGGTACGGTCACCAGTTCGACAAGAGTCGGCCTTAATTACATTGGTGTGATATACTGGACCGGCCTGGGTCCCTGCGTGGTGAAATTCATTGGCAACGGCAACATCCTGGGACAGATGAATGTCACGGTGTCCTGTCCGACTGTCACTACGCCAAACGCAACGTTTTCATATCCAAACGGAACCACGGCATGTGGGAGCGTGCCGATCAATTATTCAGGATCCCCTCCCGGAGGAACAACATGGTATTGGCAGACTACTACCACAGGAACGTCCCAGGCAAATTCTTCCAACTCTTTTATAGCAACTAATACAGCCAGCAGCCAGGCCTATTACCTCAGGGCTTATTCTTCCGGCTGTTGGAGTTCCTCTATCTCAACCTCAAGCGTAGCCGCACTCGCAATGCCCCAAGACCCGACTCCCCTCGCAACGTTAACAGTTACTTCAAATACATGCGGCCCAAAGACAATTACGGTAAGCGGTACTGTACCGAACGGAGAAACCTGGAATTGGGAAGGAACAAACTCGAGTGGAACAACCATTAATACAAGCTCAACATACCTTGCCTACACTTCCGGTACCTATTATTTGCGGGCCCTCAAAGCCACTAATGGATGCTGGGGCAATTCAGCGTCAAAAGCGGTAACCATTGGCGACCCTCTACAACCAACCTCCCCTACGACCACTACCTATGCTTGCGGCCCTCAAACCCTTACCAGATCTGCCCCTCCAGGGGGAGAAACCTGGTATTGGCAGGGCACGAATTCTAATGGAACGAGTACGACAAGCTCTGCAGTGACATATCCGGCCCCTGCCAGCGGAACTTATTATCTAAGGTCTCAAAACTCATCAGGGTGCTGGAGCCAATCCTTAGCTTCTATTGTCGTTACTGTTAATAATATCCCGGCCGCTCCCGCTTCATTTTCTTCCTCCACTAATACTTGCGATGTTAAGACATTGACTCGCGGCAATCCCTCGGACGGTACTACATGGTATTGGCAGGGGACAAACGCCAGCGGACAGGATCAGTCCATCGGAGCGGCTGCAACAACCTATATTGCTTCGGTCTCCGGTTCAAATATGTATTATTTGCGAGCTTTGTCAACAAGTGGATGTTGGAGTCCAGCAACTGGGGTTTCGGTTACCGTGAACCTCATTCCAGCACCACCATCGAATGCCGCCTCAACAATTAATACCTGCGACGCAAAGACACTAACGAAAGGCACACCGCCATCAGGTGTCGGGTGGTACTGGCAGGGCACCAATGCTTCTGGACAGGACTATACGAGTCAGGTAGCTACAGCTCCTACCTATGTCGTGACCACTAATAACACGTATTACCTAGCCGCTTATAGCACTGCCGGGTGTTGGAGTGCGACTTCAACACCTCTGGTGGTTACTACCTACCCGGCTGACTTAACTATTTCGTCCTACGATCCGGTCAATACTGTTGTTCAGGCGACACATTCGATCCGGCTTTTGCCCGGTTTCGCGAGTACCGGAGGAACATTCAATGCAAAGATCGCTTTCACTGCTGAATGTAACGACTATGTCAATTGGACTGAGCAGATCGGCTACGATCAGAATCAACAACCGGTTGCAAGGAGCAGAACTTATTTTGATGGACTGGGGAATACATTGCAAAGCCAGTCAATGGATTATCTTTCAGGAAAAGTATGGGCGTCCCAACCATTGTATGATAACCTGAATCAAGCTTCAGCATCAACGCTTCCGGCCCCCATTATTGAAAGTGACTTTCTGCTCAAAAAGAATTTTGTTCAAAATGCCGCCGGGCAGTGGTATTCCGCAGCTGATTTTGACGGTCCCATTGGCAGCGGACCTGGAGAACTTAGCAACCCAAATGCGGTCGGTAACCAACTCGGTACTCTCGGCTCCTATTACAGCAGCCAGAACAACCTGGAAACGCAGACACCGACAACAAATTTTCCCTATTCCAGGAGCTATACGCCACCGGGGCCTGATCCAATTACCAGTACTACTGCCGGACCTGGCGATCAGCACAAAATGGGGAGTACGCACGAAGTAAAGTCAGACCGTTATTTGATCACTGCCGGTGATTTGGATACGTATACTTTATTGAAACATTATTTTGCTTCATCTACTTTGAATTCTCCAGACCTTGTAAATGTGGGCAAACCTGTATCGAATGTTCCAAATCAATTTTTGTCCAGTGGAGCGGTGACCGTTAGCACCTCGGCCCCGTATGTCGTGGTAACGTCCAACACAAATTCAGGGACTCCCGGCACCTTGCCGATCGTGGGCAACATTACTGTTACCCCCGGCAGTTGGTACACCTTTAAAGTAAAGGGATTTAAAGCTTCGGCGCAGTCTGCAAATCTGGCAGTGACCACCTCCACCGGAACTAATATTGTATGGCCAGGCCCTGCCCTTCCGACGTGCGGAATTCCTAGTCAAGTATGGGTTTATGTTACCTTTCAAGTACCTGCAGGAGTTACTTCAATCAGGGTTGGCGTGCTATGGAGTCAGCCTGCGATAAATGATGCATTTTATCTAAGTGACGCTGTCCTACAGCTTGAAGCACCGCCTCCTGTTACTGGTTACAAATACATTAACACGGATCCCGACGGCAAAAAAGTTGCCTCCTTTGTGGATGCGGACGGACATACTGTTGCGACCGCACTGGCAACCGGCAATCCCGGGTCGTTCACTTATGATCAATGGAGCTATAATTATTACAACACTGCCGGACAATTGGTGGCAACGATTGCCCCTAACGGTGTGATTATTAACAACCCTTCATTGCCCAACTTTGTAACCTACTATAGATACGACCAGCTCGGCCGCCTTATCGAAACCACTTCACCGGATGAAGGGACATCACAGTTTGTTTATAGTACTGATGGGAAAATTCGGTTTTCCCAGAACCAGGAACAACGCAACGCACCTACGAAACGATTCTCCTATACGAATTATGACAACATAGGCCGCCTGATTGAATCGGGAGAATATAGTATGACTGGCGCGAACTATTTTGTCTTTGAACCGAACACAACTGCCTGTGCAGCCCCGACAAGTGTGCTCAATATCCTGGATAACGTTGGATTTTTGGGTGTTACCCGGAGAAAACACAATTCCACGCAAGCATGCTATAGCGACACAACTTTTATCGAGTATGACCGCACCCCTTCTGCGCTACTTTCCGACATTTTTTCAGTCGATGGAAATCATCCTTCCCAGGCTCCACTTTATGCCCTGGATTGGCTTTATGGTCAGGTTTCAATGACCAAAAATGCCAATGCCACCACATGGTATAGTTATGACGAGTTTGGGCAGCTAGCCTGGTCCAAACAAATTATTGCTGGGCTGGGAGCAAAGACGGTCGACTATACTTACGATTATTTTGGGAATGTTACGCAAGTAGGTTACCAAATTGGTCAGCCTCCCGAAGCCTTCTATCATCACTACGACTACGATGTTAACCAGCGGCTCAAGGCAGTATATACAAGTTTCGACGGCTCGAATAAGACATTGCGTGCAAAATATTACTACTACCTTCACGGCCCGCTCAAGCGTATGGAATTGATGAACGGTACCGGAAAGATACAGGGCATCGATTACGTATATAATATCGATGGCTCGCTTAAATTTATCAACCATTCAGACCCCACTCAGGACCCGGGTGCCGATGGGATCTCCGGCGCCAATGCAGGTTTCCTGAAGGATGTATTTGGTGAGACGCTCGACTACTATTCCAATGATTACACCGGGACAATCTCCAACGCCGGGGGTAGCCCAACATTCCCTGCCGGATACAATGACCAGTTTGGGGGCTTGGTAAAATCACAGCGCTGGCACAGCCAGCCCGACAATCACGTGCAGCGTGCCTATGCCTACAACTATGACAATCTAAATCGCTTTACTGCCGCAAACTGGGGCAGCATCACCGGCGCCGCCGGAAGCTATGCGTTTGCGCCTTCTGCGCAATATCCTAATGCCTACAAAGAAGCCATCGGAGGGTATGACAAGAATGGAAACATTTCCTCCCTGACGAGAAATGGCGAGCTAGGGAACAGCCTGGCCAACTACGGTTATAATTATCAGCCCGCAACCGATAAGCTCACTTCCGTAACCAACAGCGGCAGCAATTTGCTCACGTATCAATACAACACGATCGGTCAGATGACTCAACAGGGCGAGGGGAGTAACACCATGAAGGTTAGCTATAACGCTTATGGCCTTACCAAAAATATCACGGACGGCAGTGACAAGCTTAAGACAAGCTTTGTTTATGACGACCGCGGCAACCGCTTGAAGAAGATCACCTACCAAAGCGATGGCCTAACCGTGCAGCACACTACTTACTACGTAAGCGATGTCGCAGGTAATATGATATCAATATACGAGCAAGACGGAACAGGCGCAATCTCACAGACCGAGTTACCTATTTACGGGGCTGGCCGGATTGGAGTTTATAAGCCATTGATGGCTACGGCTTTCTATGAGGTCAACGACCACCTGGGCAATGTGCGCGGCGTGATCGGCAAACCTGTTCCCTTGGTTTTCCCGGCAGGTTATGAAGATGGCAGTATGACAACGGAGTCTTATTACTTCAATCCCAGCTACAGTAATGCCGTTAAGATCAATTCGACGCTCTACAATCATTCACCAGGCGGAAGTAAATCGCAGCGTTTGAGTGCAGCCAGTCAAAATGAGATCATCGGGCTTGCCAAGTCGTTGAAAGTGATGCCTGGTGACACGGTTAACCTGGAGGTCTATTGTAAATACACCGCGCCCACTAGTAATGGAACGAATGTCGGTGGGTTGATACTGGCTTCCATGAGTAGTGCCTTTGGCGTCAGCGCCAACAGTACCGGGGAGGCGCTGAGGGCATATCAAAGCCTGAATTCCCTCAATACCAACAATTTGTTGATTACCGCGGGCTCAGGCGTGAACGATGCCGTACCACATGCCTTCCTGAACTACATCCTGTTTGATCAAAACTACCTGGCATACGACTTTGGTTTTAAGCAGATCACAAGCGCTGCACTGGAGAACGGCAGCGGAGTTCCGCATGTCTACCTGACCTTGCAAGCCAAACCCAGCAAGCCAGGTTATGCTTATGTTTATTTAAGCAATGAAAACTCCGTGGCGGCTGATGTTTTCTTCGACGACCTGACCATCACCCACCACCGTTCTAGGATCGTTGCTGGAGCTGACTTTTATCCCTTCGGCTTGGCTATGGAGAACCGGGAGATCACCGAAGAGCCTTATCGGTTTGGGTATCAGGGACAGTATGCTGAAAAAGATCCGGAGACGGGATGGAATGCTTTTGAGTTGCGGATGTATGATGCCAGGATTGGACGCTGGCTTTCTGCCGATCCATATGGTCAATTTGCGTCCCCATATCTGGCGTTAGGAAACAATCCTGTAAAAGGTACAGATCCTGGTGGCGGGGCTTGCTGCATGGACTTTGACACGATGGGCCAAGAGTTTGGGGAGGCTGCGCTAAATGCTGAGGGCGCTGCCTTCGCGGGCGACATTGTGTTTCAAATGAATCTTCCACCACAACCAACGTTGATAGGTTCTAGTCAAAAAATATGGCAGGGAGCGGATGTGGATTTCGGAAGAACCCCCAATTTCATTAAAACAATTACTCTTCCCGAAGTTGAGATTAATGGTGTTGGAGGCTACCCGGGAGTATCTGAACCATCTCCAGAGCCAGTTAATTTTTTGCTCTCCGAGCCTAGTTTTGGTGAGAGCTTAATTCCTTTCTGGGGATCCGGGCGTGAAGCGGCAGCAGCTTTTAATGCGGGCAATCATTGGACAGGGGCAGGATATACAGCACTTGCTATTTCTGATGTATTTTTGGTGAAGGCGATTGCCTTTGCGGCAGTTCGGGGCGGGGTAAAACTAGCTGCGAAGGGGGTAGGTCGCGTTTTTTGGTCGGGAGGTAAAGAAGCAATGACGGCAGCAGCCGATTTTGCAAGGGCGTCCGGAGGTAAGACTTTAGAAATGACTACAGGAGGGAAAATTATGACGACACTCAATCCTATTTTACCAAAATTCGTATCACGACCGATTTGGACAGGATTATCGAAAAATTTTGCAAGAGGGGCAAGTGGCCAAGTTAACGTATTCCAAAACGCATACGGTGTAAGTATTCATAGCACTTGGGTGAAAGAATATAAAATATTAAACCGAAGAAACATAGATATAATGTATCATAGTGTTTATCCTTGAAACAGCAAATCAAAGTTGATATGATTACAATAAACAAATTGAAAATTTACGTAGGGTATAGTGGTGATCTTGATATGTGGACCAGGATGTCCAAATCGGCCCAAGCCGAAATAATCTCAACCAAAGACTGGTATCAAATTGACGATTTGCTTCAAGATATTAAAATTGTCAAAAATGGCCAATCTTCTCCTCAATTCGCAAATAGGTTAAACGAGAAACTCTTGGAACTTTGCGAAAACGAAGAAGCGATAAGATTCCTAAAAGCAATCGTTAAGAATGATAAATGAGTACATCGACGACCGTGGCAACCTCATTCGGATTTTGGGGATGATTGGCTTAATGTTTTCGGATACGCGCGAGCAATTTTTTGTCGGCTCGGAAGTATTGGTTGGAAATGATTACTGCATTGCAATATTTCAGGATGATGTTAGGTATTTTGATAAGAACGATAAAAGGGTTTTAACAGAGCCAAAAATAAAAGAAATAATTACAAAGGTTTTAGAAATACTGAAATCGAACAACGTGAAAGCACTATTAATGTAGTGGATTGTAGATGGCCCGGACACTTCTGATATTATTGCTAATTTTTCCTGCGCAGAACGGACTAAAAAAGAGGAATCAAAAAAGGAAAGCATATCACTTGCAAAAGAAAAGCCGGAGGCAGATGAGTTAAATCAGCTTGAAACAGATAAAGCAAAAACAGTATTCAAAACTCTTGACTTATTGTCGGACAAAGTTCACATAAAAGTGCCTGAACTGATGCAGCCAATGGAAGCGGAGATGTTCCGGTTAAAGTATCCAATGGAAAATGCAGAGACCACCATAGCCTACGGCAACGAAGAAGGCACCGTGACTTTACTGATCAGCCCAAGGCAGGATAAAGCCGCTCAACACGACTTGCCGAAATACCAAAAGATGCTTCAGAAGAGCTTCGGAAAGAATCCATCAATAGATGTTAAGAAGAACGAGATCAAAAAAATCAATGGCAGGGATTTCATCTTGATCGAGATGGTTACGCCTGCTAGGGATACGCGAGTTTACAACTGGATCTTTGTGACCAACTCCGGGGGGCGTTTGCTGATGGGCACCTTCAATTGCACAGTCAACCTAGTTAACGAATGGCAATCGCTGGCCGAGCAAATTTTAAGTTCAGTAAAAGTGAAAGAGTAGCGCGGGCTATTATCTCAATCAAAATGAAAGGGATTTTTCTGTTCAGCCTTATAACCTTCGGAATGACCTTCTCAGTATTGTCACAATTCCGGCAGGATTCAATCCGGCTCTCCAAACTTAAACCCGACAGCGCACTATTTCGAAAAATGCAACAAATAGATTCTGCCCAATCCCATGTACGGCATAAACTCGATAGTATTACCGGGTTATCCCAAAAAATAAATCACATCACCGATACCTTAAAGCCAGACCTCTCGAAATATAAGTCAAGGCTTGATTCGATAAGTGGAAAGCTGACTCATCTTACCGATAGCTTAAAACCGGATCTTCAAAAATATAGTCGCAAACTGGATTCTATTAAAGGCAAGTTGACCCATCGGATCGATAGTCTAACGAAGCTGAATCTTCCCACAGCACAATACGCACACGTGCTGGACAGTATCCATAAAGCTGGCCCAATCAAAGACGTCAAGCTGGCGGAAGCTAAACTCGCCGCGCTGGAGAGGAAAGTCAATCAGCCTTTCAATCAAATCAATTCAGGGATTAAGAAGACGGAAAGCGCAATAAACGAGAAGCTTGCCCTGATTAACAAGGAGGCAGGAGGAAAGGCAAATCTTCCGGGAAATACAAACCTGCCTACCGGACAAACAGGTCTGCCTACCGGCCAGACAGGCTTGCTTAATCTTCAGGTACCTAGTTTGAATCCCGGCCCTTTACCCAATGCCAACCTTAACCTTCAATCGGGATCGCTTCCCGGAATTGACGATCCATTGAACAAGACCAATGGTCCTGGAAACACAAATCTCCAGGTGCCTGGAGTAAATCCCGGGGCCCTGCCGAACACCAATCTTAATCTTCCAGCAGGATCAATTCCAGGAGAACTGAAAGATGTTGGAAAAGTGGGAGGAGAAATAAACAGTCTCACCAGCGCCCCACAAAAGGAATTTAACCAATTGAAGAATGAAGTAAAATTGGGCCAGGTTGAAAATGAACTCAGCCAGGTCAAGGGCTACTCAAAAGATCTGAAGAACCTCTCCAAAGGTAATATTGACAGCGTCAAACAACTAAACGGGGCCCTGGAGAAGAGAGTGATGCAGATGGGCGATATGAAACAGTTTCAGGCCGAGACGAACAAGCTTGATCAATATAGAAAATTAGCGAACAAGGAAAATGACCCGGAGGCAATGAAAAAACTGGCATTGTAAGAGGCTAAGAAACAGGCCGTCAATCACTTTGCCGGTAAGGAGAAGCAAGTGCAGGCAGCGATGGCACAAATGAGTGGCCTGAAGAAGAAATACTCCAGCCTGGCAAGCCTGAAAGATATCCCTAAACGGATACCCAACGACATGCACGGCAAGCCGCTGATAGAACGTATTTTACCGGGCCTCACGTGGCAGTTGCAAAAGAAGAAGGAGGTTTTGGTTGATATCAACCCGCTGGTAGGCTATCGCCTCACAGGTAGATTCACTGTCGGAGGGGGATGGAATGAAAGAGTAGGGATCAGGCACTCTCGCATTACACACTTTGACCGGATCTATGGTCCCAGGACTTTTGTCGACTTCAAAATAAGCAAGGGCTTTTCCGTGCGAAGTGAAGTGGAAAAGATGAACACCTTTGTACCTGCTTTAGGATTGACCGGACCAAATGATGGCTCCAGGCAATGGGTATGGGGAGTATTTGTGGGGGTAAAAAAGGAATATAAACTTACCAAATACATACGGGGCAATGTCCAGACGATGTACAACTTCCTGGACCGGCGCTACAACATGAGCCCCTATGCAGACAGGATTAATGTGAGGATGGGGTTTGAATTTCCGATGAAGAAAAAAGTACATTCGGATCACCATGGGAAATGATCGCCTTCATGGCTTAGGGTCTACTTAAATTCGGGTCCATTGGAAATAAAACTCTAGAGATGACAAAGGAGTACAAATGCGCCCCGGTGTATTAAACAAAATCAATCCCTATGGAGTCAGCGACCACCTGGGAAATGTCCGGGCCGTGATCGGAGCGCCTCATACCGATGTCTTCCTGGCCACAATGGAATCGGAGGTCGCCACGGCGGAAGACAAGCAGTTCAAGAACATAGCTCCCCGG
>Ga0193731_1000339_pt1 | contig 15861 bp, 18 predicted proteins | sample U1a2metaG_FD_144920 | JGI IMG/M metagenome (GOLD analysis project Ga0193731, IMG submission 144920) | Soil microbial communities from a riparian zone of the East river system, Colorado, United States - U1a2 | ecosystem: Environmental > Terrestrial > Soil > Riparian zone | place: USA: East River...
CACCTGTGAGCAGCAGCGCACCGGGCACAAGCAGGAGAAAGAAGTAACGAGCCTGAGGTTGGTAAGCTACTTTTGCGTTGTATTGTATAAAACCTGCGAGTAATCCCGCCCCGATCGCGAGGAAGATTGAAGCGGCTTGCCACGTCACCACGTTGGATGGGCGTCTTCGTGTAACCCATAGCGCAAACACACCGATTGCCGCCAGGACGCTCAGACTAACAAGGACCAGGGCAGCGGTGTTGCAGAAATGGTAGATCCCGTGAGGTAGCGTAATATCATTCCAGCCAAAGCGTCCCCAGAGGTTCTCCAGGGTATAGTGCGCAAGATCGCCAGCGGTTTGTGGCTTGCTGAAATCAGCCTTGATGAAGTTCCCGGCGACCACGTGGAGTTCGGCTTTTGTGCCGCTGGGCTCACCATAGGTGACGAGGTTGCGCACAAACCACCAACCACAGACTAAGGCCACACCAAGTGTCGCCCCGGCAATCATGCCCAGGCCACGTTTCAGCCAGTTAGCCAAGCCTAAGACGCTGGGCCGTGCCTGAAACATTCTGAAAAGAATTACCAAAACTAATCCTGGTATCAGCACAATCGCGGTCAATTTCGATAAAATGGCGAATCCAAGCATGGCCCCCGCCCCAAACAATCGCCCGTCGAATTCTGGATCGGCCAGCGCACGAACCCAGATATAAAAACCTGCTGTCGCCGCCAGGTTTACCGCACTGTCATTTGCGGCATGCGCGTTAGTAAAACAGAATTGGGGCAGCAGCGCGGTGACGCCTGCCGCGGCTACGGCCAGGACCGGCGCATCTGGGACGAGTTCTCTGATCGCCAACCAGCAGAAATACACGGTCGCGGCTCCAAACAAAACGGAGACCAGCCTGCCAATGTACAGGACCGTTTTGGGCTCAGGTGGAGCGACGTGAGCAACTAACCCTGCGATAACGTAATACAGAGGTGGCTGCACAGACTTATAGGGAATAACAAGATAGTGGTCGTTCACAGGCAGTTCCTGACGGACCTTCCTAATGTAAGCAACTGTCTCCGGGTCGCGTGGCGGCCAAATTACCTCCCGCGCGGTATTGACTGCCGGCTGTAAATGCATCTCTGGAAGAATGTGTTGTTTGCGCACCTGCATGATCGCCTGGAGGTGGCCAGGCTCATCTGGAGCGTCGAGTGGCCGTATCACGGCCATCCATACCAGTCCAAGACAGAAGTTAATCACTGCCAATATGAATCCAGGCTGGCGGACAAAACACGAAATCGTGCGCATGGCTAAGTCACACAATCGCGCCGCCGCAGCTTGATCCCGCTCCAGCAGTGCAGCCGAAACAATGATTACCGGTCATGATCGGGCGATTTTCAGTGTTTGCCGGATCGACGTCCCACAGAAACACTCGTGCGCCATCATTCCATTGCATTCCAAGCTGCTGGTTAAAGTCACAATCGTAAACTTCGCCGCGCCAACCCACGCTGAGCGTATTCCGACACATCAAACCATTAATGGTTGCAGCGTTAAACGCCTGGACCAGCAACTCCATGTATTCATCAAGTTTATTGTTACGCCGCAGATAAGAAGCGAATCGGCCGATGGGAAGATTCGTGAGCGTGTAGAGGTTGTTAAACACGATTCCGAAATGCTTTTGGAGTTCGCGCTTGTAATCAGTCTCAAGCTCAGCTTGCGACGGCGGTAAAAATGCGCCCACAGGATTGTAAACGAGATGCAGCGGCAAGTGCGCATCGGTTCCGTAGCCTGATGAGTTAAGCAATTGCAACGCAGCGATGCTGCCTTCAAAAACGCCTTCGCCTCGTTGCGCGTTCACATTTTCGGGCGAGTAGCACGGCATCGACGCAATAATTTCCACTTTGTTTCTTGCTAGAAACGGAGCGAGGTCTTCGTAACCGCGCTCAAGCAAGATCGTCAGATTGCAACGATCAATCACATGGCGGGTAGGCTGCAACGACTTCACCTGCTCGATGAAATAGCGAAAATCCGGAATCATTTCCGGCGCGCCGCCGGTAAGATCGATTGTTGGGATTTCCGTCTTTCCGAACCAACCAATGATCCGATCAATCGTCTCGCGCGACATGATTTCCTTGCGTTTCGGCCCGGCATTCACGTGACAATGCACGCACGTCAGGTTACAAAGCTTGCCCACGTTCACCTGAAGAATTTCGGAGGGCCCACGCCGGAGCGCGATGGAATAATCCGCCAGTTTCTGCGCAAAGCGATTCGTTCCTTGCTGCCGGAGAACGCTTTTCTTTCGATGCGCTTCGATCATTTCTCACCTTAGCCGCGCGCCTTATGCCTGCAAAGCTACAATGGAAGACGGCAGCGTTTCTTGACGTTTGATGAGTTAGATTTCAACCTCGATCAATGTCGTGCCTTCAGATTTTCCTCAGTGAGTTGCATTCGTGGGAATGGCTCGGAATTCTCCTGGCGCGGGTAGCTGTTGGTTTGCTGTTTTTTCTTTCTGGGCGCAGCAAGCTTTTTGTTCCTCAACGACGAGAACAGATGCGCCAACAATTGAATGAAGCGCACGTTCCTTTTCCAGAGTTCAACGCTGTGCTCGTTTCCGCCGTGGAATTTGGGTGCGGCTTGCTGCTTATCCTTGGAGCACTGACGCCTCTCGCATGCGCGCTGCTCGCCTGCGTAATGATTACGGCCATTACGACGACCGCAATTCGCAATGTCAAAGCATCATCGCCGCTTAATTGGCTTTCGGAGTTTTTATATCTCCCCGAAGTTCTTTATCTGGTGATTCTAATTTGGCTTTTTTTCTCGGGGCCAGGGTGGCTCAGTGTAGATTGCTTGCGCGCCAGTAAGTAAAAGCGATGCGAAGACGCATCGCACTCCAACTCCGAAAGCGTTCTCGAGTCCAGCACTTCGTGCGAAATCAAGGCAAACGCCTGCACGGTTTTGCGATAGCTTGGGGAGTGCGCACTGCCTGCCCGCCGTGTGCGGGTGTCCCCCGCGTCGCTTTCGCGGTCTGTCGCACGATACGCGAATCTTTAATCGATCCTACTCCGTCAACTTCTGCGCGGGCTGGACGGCCCGATCCGGGACTTCACCGTTCGGCAATCGCCATGCGCGTTGCTGACGAAAAGGTAACGCGAAGAGTTTTCCAAGTGTAAGTTCGTGTTCCTCGCGATAAGCGGCGACACCGATCGTAATGGCGTCCTGCGGCACGTCGCGGCGCAACGTGCGGTGAAATTTATCCCACCAGCAAAAAATCGTGCCCCAATTGGAATTGGTCTCACGCTGCACGATCGAATGATGAATGCCGTGCATACGCGGCGTGACAATGATCAGATTCAAAATTCGTTCGAGCTTTATTGGCAGACGCCAGTTGGAATGGTGAAAGAGCGTCGCAGCCTCGAGTGTGATGAAGAACACGAGTAACATTATCGGGGCGATCCCGAAGACCGCGACCGCAACCGAAAGAAATCCAACCGAAAAAATCATTTCGCCAAAGTGGAACCGCGCGGCAGTGCTCACGTCTAGATCGAGATCGGTGTGATGCACGTTATGAAAACGCCAGAAGACTGGTACCATGTGATTGGCCCAATGCCACCACCAATATGCGTAATCCAAAAACAGAAATGTGGCTATGACAGCGGCCCAACCCGGAAGACCAAGCCAGTTCAACAAGCCGATGTGCTGCTCTTGCGCCCAGATGGCTACCGCAATTGGAATTGGCAACATGGCTAGACGAACGACAGCGAACCCTGGAATCGAGAGGACGAAGTTGCGCACGAGGCGATGCAGCACGCTAAAATGTTGATGTCGCAGAGGAAAACGCCATTGCAGCAAGAGCAGCGCCAGGAATACGCAGGCCAGCAGCGGCCTCCCGACATAGTCCATCAATGGAATTTTTGGCATTGGATCGGTAAAAGAGTTTTGAATGGCCTATCGCCGCGCACAATATAATGTCGGGCGCGACCCAAAGCGACGCGAGGACGCGTACGCACTCCCAAAGCTTGCGCGAAACACGACGAGGCTCTTGGGAATTTTGCACGAAGTGCTGGCCTCGCGAAAGCTTTCGGAGTTGGAGTGCGATGCGTCCTCGCATCGCTTTTCGGCCAATCAACGACGTCCTAGGCGCCGATGCGCCGGAATGTGAACGTGGTCTCGGGCTTGATTACTTCGCCATTCATCTCCAGCAGTGGATAAACGAGAAAATTAATCGGGCCGCTCGCCGGCTCCGGATCAACCACCAGATCACGGCCTTTCGTTAGTTCGAACCGGTTAGCAGGATTGTGTCCGAAGTAGTAATCAGCCAGCTTTGGATTCTTCCACGCTTCGCTGATATCCACAGGTACCCAACGTCCATCCGCGAGAAATTCCGCCCAGCAATGATAGCCCTCGATCGTGCCCTCGTTCTTGTCGGCAGGAATGGTGGCGCCAATAGCAAAACGAGCCGGTATGCCGATGCTGCGCGAGAGAGCAATGAAGTAGGCGTGAAAATCGGTGCAATTGCCGGTGCGCACATCGCAGGCGTACATCGCGTCGCCACGGCCCCAGCCAGTTCCCGATTTGTCGTAGCGCATTCGAGCGATCACGTGATCATAGAGCGCTTTCGCTCGCTCTAAATCGTCGGTTTTTCCGGCGGCTGCCTTTTGAGCGAGCGTCTTGAACGTTTCATTGACGGGCACCAGCATTTCCGGGCGCAAGTAGCGCGGAGCTTCAGCCGCGTCTGCGTGGTAGGCTGTTTTTTCTTTGCGCACGACGCGATATCGCAGCTCGATCGTCTTGCCGCCGTCTGAAGGCTGCGGATGCAGCACGCAGATATCATTGCCATAGTCCCGGTCTTGAACCTTTTCCCATTTCATTGGGATATTGAGCTCTTCCTGGATGACAGTTTGAAAGGCATCGGTCTTGGCCAACGGTATCCAGACGCGAGCATCGCCTTTGATCTCAGGAAGTTTAACTCGATAGACGAACTCGAATTGATCCGTGCCTTTAACGATGCCTGGATTGTCAGCAGCGCGAGTTGCAACTGCGACTGCCAGGAAAAATACCAATCTCGCTATCACGATTTTGGAAGCGTTAAAGCGCATACTCTTTTGGGATACCGTCCGCGAGCTCAGCTCGCGGGCGTTTTCTGCCACGCGCCGTTCTCTTCTTTCCAATTGTAAAGTGGTTTGCCGTCGATCTTGTGAACGGATGTCTCGGTAACTTTCATCTGGCCCGGCTGGCCGGTCAGAAAGAAATCAATATCGTAGGTCTTGCCGTCGGTTCCTTTCATGTCCACACAGGCGAAGTATTTGCCGCCGCCGAGATCCTGCAATCGATCATCGTGTACTTTTGTCAGATCGAGAGACAGATCCTGACCTTCGTGTGTGACGCGAAATTTTCCGTCGGGACTCTCTTTGCTTTTCGCGGTGATATTGCTCTTTATGCCGGTGGAAATATCAGCCGTGCTCACTCGTTTCTCGGCGGCTTTCCCTTTTGTCGGGTGCTCAGGATGTTCCTGAGCGTTGACGTTCGCTGCCGGCGTAAAAAATAGTGTAAGCGCCGCTGAGATAATGAGTCTTGTGATCATATGAATTCCTCCGGTTGAACCTCGTTTGTTGTAATTCGTTCCGCGATAGTTTTCTGCATTAATCAAAAAAAACAACCCGCTTGCTTTGCTAAACAGACGCGTCGTGGAAACAATTTCGAGTACCTAGTTTACAATGCAGTTCTCCATTGTCGTTCCGGTTTACAATGAGGCGCAGTTGATACGCTCGTTTCTTCAGCATTTTCGCGAGCGAGCGCCGGGGGCCGAAGTTATCGTCGCGGATGGCGGAAGCTCTGATGGAACGCGTGATCTCGCGGCTGGGCTTTGCAATCAAATTGTAGTGGGTGAGCGAAATCGGGCCGCGCAAATGAACCTCGGCGCACGCGCCGCGAGTGGCGACGTTCTTTGGTTCGTGCACGTAGATGCCGAAGTGCCGAAGGGAAGTTTAGCTGAAATTGCGCGCGTATTGGATGACAGAACCGTCGCCGGCGGCTACTTCCGCATTCGCCTGCCACCACACCCGGTGTATCGGCTAACGGACACTTTCGCGCATTATGCAGGCTTGCTGCTCCGAATGCGATGCGGCGATCACGGAATGTTCTGTCGGCGAACTGCATTTGTTAATGTTGGCGGATTCCCAGAGGTGCCTCTGATGGAAGATGTTGAATTTTTCCGCCGGCTTCGCCGCTGCGGCCGCGTGGTGTGTAGCGACAAGCGAATTGTGATTAGCCCTCGCCGATATGAAGCAATCGGACGCGCACGCCTGACTTTCTCCTACGGCCTCATCGCAGCCCTTTATGTTTGCGGCGTGCCGCTGTCGGTACTCGACACAATCTACCAACGCGCTTGTTGCACTGCGCGCCATGAGATGCGCGATCGCAACGCCTGATCCGTTCCTTAGTATAGGGATTGCAAATCAAAAGGAGGAAATCATGAAAATAACAAGTTTGATTGTCGCTTTGCTCGCAGCTGGAACGCTCACCGCGTTTGGACAGGAAGGAACAGCCCAAGACATCAAGCATGATGCGAAGAAAGCAGGAGAGAAAATCAAAGAAGGAGTCGAAACCGTCGGCGAGAAAACCAAGCACGCGGCGGAAACTGTCGGAGAAAAAACGAAGGACACCGCAGAAACTGTTGGCCGAAAGACCAAGGAAACCGTCGAATCCATAGGTGAGAAAACGAACCAGGGCAGCAGTACAGCTCATAGCAAATCCACAAAAAAAGTGAGGAAGACGAAGGCAGAGGCCGGAAGAGCGCTCAAATCATGAGCCTAATGCGCCGAGCCCGACCGATCACTAGTGTAGTGGGATACAACACTTCCTTACTTTACAGGTTAATTCGCCTCTCCCTTCCCAAGGGAGAGGCGAGCGAGAACACGGCGATTTTGTCTGAACTCATGCAAAAAAGGACTTGTGACGCACTAGACTAGAATCGAACTGCATGGAGATCGCCGCCACGAATTGTTAGATATTCCTTTCAAGTGCACACGACCAGAGAAATTGCAACTTTGTTCGTTTCCGACTTGCTCGGACTGAGTGAGTGAGTCCTATTTGCGCGACCAATGAACGGTTTGCGCTTGGGAGTTAACATCGATCACGTCGCGACGTTACGGCAGGCGCGTTATGCGACCATGCCGGAATCGAAAAATGCAGAGCCCGATCCGATCCTGGCGGCTTCAATTTGCGAGCGAGCCGGCGCTGGCGGGATTGTTGCACATTTGCGCACTGATCGCCGCCACATTCAAGAGCGAGACATCGAACGCCTGCGCCAGAACATCATGACCAAGCTGAATCTGGAGATGGGCAACACGGAGGAGATTGTTGATATCGCGCTGCGCATTAAGCCAGAGGAGGTCTGCCTTGTCCCAGAAAAGCGCGAGGAAGTTACGACCGAGGGGGGGCTCGATGTTATTGCTCAACGCAAAGAGTTGGAGCCGACTATTAAGCGGCTGCATCTTGCGGGGATCCGCGTCAGCCTTTTTATCGACCCAACTTTGGAACAGGTGGATGCCGCCACCGAACTCGGCGTCGCGATGGTAGAGCTGCATACCGGGGCGCTCGCGAATGCGTTCACAGAGAAGATCCAAAAGCAAGAACTGGAGCAGTTGCGGGCAGCCGCGTGCGCAGCGTCGGAGTCACATCTGCAGGTCAATGCTGGCCATGGTATCAATTACAAAAATATTGTGCTCATTAACGAGGTTGCGTGCCTGACGGAATTGAACATTGGCCACTCCATCATCTCGCGCGCGATGTGGGTCGGACTGGAAACCGCTGTAAAAGAAATGCTCGCCGCGATGGCGAATTATCCCGGATGAGGTGCGTTCCAGCAATGAAAGCGGTGCGAAGACGCCCCGCACCAAAGGCGCTTCGCGCGAATTGCGAACACGAGATATCGGTTTTGCGAAGCTTTTGGAGTGCGAGCGCGTCCTCGCGTCGCTTTCGCGTGTGCTGGGTATTGGTTGCGAATTCAATAGGTTTATGAGTGTCCTAGGCATCGGTGTCGATTTTGTCGAGTGCGTGCGCATTCAGCGTTCCGTCGATCGATTCGGAGATCGTTTTCTGCACCGGGTGTTTACGGATGGTGAGATTGAATATTCGATGTCGATGAAATATCCGGCGCGCCACCTGGCTGCGCGCTTCGCCGGAAAGGAAGCGGTGTCAAAGGCGTTCGGGACCGGGATAGGCAAATCGATGAGCTGGCGCAACATCGACATTAGAAAAAAAGAGAGCGGCGAACCGTTTCTGGTTTTTTCGGGACCTGCCGAAGAGCTGGCGGCAAAGCGCGGTGTCACTTCCGCGCTAATCACGCTTAGTCACACGGAGCATCACGCGATGGCATCTGTTGTCCTCGAAGGTGCAACCTCTCAGCCGGATTAATCAGCACATCTCCGTTCCCTTTGAGACCCTCCATCCGCATCGCGGTTGTCATCATTGCTCTCGCAGCAGCGGCCGCCGTCGTTGTTGGCGATTTCGTGCACCGCGCCGCGGCGCGCAGGTTGCGCGAAGCGATTCTTGCAGAACTTCAGCCGGTCGCCTTGAAGAATTGTACCTTGAAGCGCTTCGGCAGCGCCAATGACGGCGGATACCTGATGTGCGAGAATCTGATTGAGCCCCTCGATGCAGCGTACTCGTATGGTGTTGGCACGAACGACGACTGGGGATGCGAGGTGTCGCGTCGGTATCACGTCCCAGTGCATCAATATGACTGTTTTGATCCCGCACGGCCAACCTGCAACGGCGGCACGTTCGTGTTTCACAACGAATGCGTCGGCGATCGGCCCGGCTACCGGGAGTCACGTTTCTTCGATACGTTGGAAGACCAAATCAAGAGGAATGGCGACACCGGCCGGCGCTTAATCATCAAGATGGACATCGAGGGCGGGGAATGGGATTCACTCCTGGCAGCCTCGGACGAGCTGCTCGCATCGATTCCGCAGATCACGATGGAGATGCACGGCTTCGACGATCCGAAGATTGTCGAGGTGCTCCGGAAGCTGGAGCGAAACTTCTATCTTGTGAACCTCCACTTCAACAACTGGTCGTGCACGTCAAGGGCCGCGCCGCTGCCCGCGTGGGCGTACCAGACGAACTGGGTGAACAAGCGCATCGGTGTGCCCGATCCGGCGGCGCCCTTTCCGGCACCGATGAGTCCGCTGAACGCGCCCGACTCACCGACATGGCCCGATTGTCAGTTGCGCACACGACGGTTGCAGCGCTGAGGGTTCACGTTTGGAGTCCCGCCTTTAGGCGGTTTCGGTATACGCGCTGCATGGGACCGCATAAATGCGGAACTCCTAACGAATGCCGACCCCCGAACGGCACAAGGTTTGGAGTTCCGCCTTCAGGCGGCTCCACGTAATCTCAATCCATGTCTGCTCCGCGCTATCTCTGGCGACAGCTCGACGAGAAGCAACGCGCGGAGTTGCTAGCCTGGCGCAAGACGCGCGGCTATCCGTGGCATTCGCCGCCGCACCGGCCGAACTTTGGACATCTGCGTTTTCTCATCTAGGCATCTTGTTTCGAGCATCGTCATTACATCGGCCACAGCCTGGAGCGCATGGACAATTTTTTGCGCGATCTGCTGGCTGTGTTCGCGACGCACGCGGGCCAGACGTTTGCGTGGTGCATATTGCCGAATCATTATCACGCGCTGGTGGAAACGCCTAATGTAAAAGCTTTGCTGCGCGAGCTGGGATTGTTGCATGGACGCACGGCGCATACTTGGAATGGCGAGGAGCAGGCACGCGGGCGAAAAGTTTTCTTCCGTGCTGTCGAGCGGGCGATGCGGTCAGACCGGCATTACTGGGCGACGCTGAATTACGTGCATCACAATCCCGTGCGCCACGGTTACGTGGCGCGCTGGACAGATTGGCCATGGAGCAGCGCAACCCAGTATCTTGCGCAAACGGGCGCTGAAGAGGCGAAGCGTATCTGGCAGGAGTATCCGCTGCGCGACTATGGAAAGGATTGGGACGAGCCGGGGATGTAAGACCGCATAAATGCGGAACTCCGAACCCGAGCTCGCAAGAGCATTGAAAAGCAGCGCGCTTTCCGGCAATAAGGACAGTGATGGAATCTTTTCGGCAGATCATGGATATCGTCGGCACCAGCGTGGATGGCGTAGGTGTGTTTATCGTTGTGGGCGGCGCACTCTTTGCCACGGTGCGCCTCGCGCTTCGTCGCGCGCACGGCGCCGGCAATTATTACGTTTGGTACCGGCAGGATGTGGGCCGCGCGATTCTTCTTGGCCTGGAATTTCTCATCGCCGGTGACTTGATTCGGACTGTGGTTGTCGCGCCGACGATGCAAAACGTGGCTGTCCTGGGGTTGATCGTGTTAATCCGCACGTTCCTCAGCTTGTCACTCCAGTTGGAAATCGAAGGCAGACTGCCGTGGCAGCGCGAACCACAGCCTCAAGCGGTGGATCAATAAGAACTAAATTCATTACATGCGATGGCGCGGCGGGGGAGTGGCTCCCAATGCGCCGACAATGATTACAATAAGCGTTCCGATGCAGAGTTCGGCAATGACGTTGCGCATTAATTTGCGAAGAACGTCGCGTTGCTTCGCATTCTGTTCATTCACGAGAGCAAGCTGTGGCTTGAAGCGCAGAAGATTGCACGCGCCAAAACCGATCATGATAACAAACAGCAACACCTTCAGCATAAGCAGACGTCCGTATCCGGTAGTGACGAGTGCGCGCAAGCTGCCAACGAGAAAATAACTGTTCGTCAGCCCGGTTGCCGCGAGCGCGGCCACAACGAGCAGGCTCAAAGCAGAAAATCGACGAGTAATTGCACCGGCGGCAAGCAGCAGTGACAGCTCACTTGATCTGCATGCTTGGAGTAGAACCAATGTCAGTGGCAGGAGACCTCCTGGCCAGAGACCGGCGGCGATAAGATGCGCCGAATCAACGGTGAGATGGATCGGGCGCTCAGCTCCAATCGTCGCTCCCGCGTGTCCGGCCCACGTAATGGACGCAAGAAGCGTTGTCGCAATGATCAGTCCAGCATATTGCCAAGCGCATGAACTCCACAGAAAGGCCCGGCGTTTCCGCCGTGCAAATAAGTTCGCGATTGTAAACAGGAGCATTAGACCGAGGCGCCATGTCCAGAGTATTCCGAATTGCGTTTGTGTGATCGTAACGTCAATCGAATCGATGTTTGGCATCTCCCGCAAACTTCCGCCGGTCATTCGTGCGAGAACGATCCAAAACCACACAATGCCGGAAGCGATTGCGGCAAAACCACTCCACACCGCCAGCAATCGAAACTGCTCGCGCAGCACTTCCATGTGCGGCGAAGCACTTCGGTCAGTCTCCCTCAACGCAGGTCTTGCGACGAGTATTTCAAATGCGAACAACGACAGGAGAATCATGCACGCGCCGATGTGCACAGCGCGCGTGATAATTAGCAACATGTGTTGAAGCTCTTTGCAAACACGCTGCGTTACTGCGCAATCTGAAAAGTGAAGTCGCCGTTGGTCCGGTGCGTATCCACCGACACCACACGCCAGACTACCTTGTAGCTTCCCGGTCCGAGCCGCGGCAATGAGACTTGGAGAAGCGAACGATTAGAGGGATCCGAGTGCGTGTCTTTTTTGTCGACCTGTTTTCCGGTCGCATCGAAAACTTGGATACTGCTAAACCGAGGTTCGATTGCTTCGGTAAGCCAAATCCGCACCGCCGCTGGCGCAGAATGCACTTTGCTTCCGACAGATGGATCGGAGTGCTCCAAAAAAGCATGCGCACTGACTCGCGAAGCTGACAGAAGTACCACAAGACAAAAGAAAAGGATGCGACAAAGCCAGTTCATTTGTTTCCTCCGAATAGTGGCCGGCCGATCGTGTGTGGAAAAAGGTCGTCCAGAAAGAAATGTAGTTGTGAGATCACGCCGACGTTATTTCCTGTGTGTTCGTTGATCGGAATCACCGCCTCCATGCCAACCTGAAAATATTTTCCCGCCCAGATCACACCCGGATTGACTGTGCCGGTAGTTGGACCGCCTGGGCCGCGATTTAGCGGAGTTTCCATTGCGAACTCCACGAGCGGAATCAATCGATCGACCGGCGCTGGCAAATGCATGTCCTGCACCTGCGACTGGAGATAAATCACGCTGTACTCCAGCGCAAAACCCCACTCCAGCACGTCAGGATGTCGCTCGATCTCAATCTCGCGTTCACGGGTTTGGTCATTCACCGTGATACTGCGCGTGCTCGCGCTGGTTGGAATCGCGATGGCGGCTACGCCCGTGAGCGCGATCGGCTTCAATGACCGCAACGCCTCGGGTAAATCGCCGAAGCCTTTACCGAAAAGAATCGCTGGCGACCATGTACTAAATGAGTCTGCGCCAATCGAGCTCGAGCCCGTGCCGCCAATTTCAACGTCGAGCCCGACGGATACAATCGCTTCGTGCGGGCCATTCTTTAGGAGCTGATATTTTCCGCCCAGTTCCAAATTGCCGAAGCCATTTGTCGTCTGTCCTTCGTGTGGATTCAGCACGCTCAGGGTCTCGCCGATTTCAATAGCGAACTGAGGCGTAATGCGTTTGGCGATATCCACAGAAATGTCGGTCTCGCGCGTGCCGCCGTCATCCGGCGTTCGAATCGTGCTGATGGTTGGAAGTGAAAGTTCGTCGGAGACAAACGGATCGTCCGTCGAAAGCGTCGCCGGGAAAAATCGCGCCCCAGCGAAGCCGTGGCCAAAAGCGTGGCTCGTCACGCCGAGCTCGCACACCGCGCAAACGAGCGAAAGAAGTAGAGACAATCGTTTGATAAATATTCCTCCATTTGTGATGGGAAAGCGCCCGCTCCAGGGCGTGACGATTCCCCGGGGTTGCGAAAGGGAAAGCTGCGAACCGTGCACACGCACGGCGTAGCCGACTCAAGCGCGAACTAAGCAAAAAGGCGAGCGCGGTGGCGGAACGGGCGGCGAATGTCCCATTTCAAACGAGAAGCAATCACGTATTGCGTATTCGAACGGAACGAACGGATGCGTAATTCGATTCGCAAGAGGTGCACAGATCATATCGATCTTCGGTGACGCTGACCGCAAATCCTGTTTCTTCTCCGAATTCTTGCCTTTGCTGACCACGTTACAAAGCGAGCAGGGATGTGCGCCATCGAACGTTTGAGCAATCGCCTGACACAACGGCGCGCGCTTGGAGTAATCAATCACCATTGTCGTCCACGCGAGCGATTGCAAAGCGATCCAATGCAAACCAATCGATAAACAAAGCGCACTGATCGTGGCGATTCGGCCGGCGCAGTGCAACATGACTGCGAGGCTAATCACCGCCTTGTTTCATGTCAATCAGCGCTGTATGCCGATTCCCAACCTTCGCAGATGAGCATGGGAATAATCGCGAGCGAAGCAAGCGAATCGATCCACCAGCAAGTGTGTCACTGCGTTGAGAGCGAGACTAAGCAAGATCGGTGCAGTTCTTATAAAACTTATGAGCGCATCAGTTCGCAATTCTATGCGCCATCATCGGCCCGAGACAATGGATGAGATAATTTCGAAACGAGGCGTGATGCGCCGATCGTGTCCCTTGGCCGCCGCGAATGAAAAGAGGCCATTGTGTGTAAAAGCCTAGGGACAGCCAACGCCGCCTCGTTTAACGAAATAAAGATGAAAGGAGGCTGTTAAATGAAAAAGCTACTCCGTTCAACACTTGGAACGCTCGTGGTGGCAGGTTTACTGGCAATAACGCCGCCGATGTATGCTCGTGGAGGACATGGCGGTGGTCACGGAAATCGCGGTGGCCACGGTGGTCATGCTGTCAAACATGCCGCCGTTGGACATATGAAAGGCGGGCACCATGCTCTTGCTATGCGCGGTGGCCGTGGCAACAGTCGTGCGGTGTTTACGCGTGGGAATGCGCGCTATGCAGGACGCGCGTATTACGCGACTCGCGGCGGGGGCTGGGGAGGCAGTTACTGGTATCCGTCCTCTGGATATTCCGGGTTCAGCTATTACGGCTCGGGCTACGGCTATCCGTATGGCGGATATTACGGTTATCGATCCGGTTGGTGCTATGATCCGTATTACGGATATCGTCCGTGCGGATCTTATCCTTACCGATACGGGTACCGGCCTTATCTGGGCTTCAGCTTCGGTGGCTATTAAGTTAAATCAGCACCGTTGACGTCAGCGGGCCGCAGCAATGCGGCCCGCTTATTAATCTCTCACGCCGATCCTATTTGGCGCACGCAGAGCAAGGCTCTCCGGAAATGGCGGCGCGGGCTTCTTTGATAATGAACGGGATCAGCGCCAGCGCAGCGACACTATCAAGCCACCACCAACCCAGAATTCGCGTGGCCGCGAGTCCGACGATCAACACGATCGAGAGATAACCGCACACAATCGATTCGACGGCGTCTGCGCGCAGCGCACGCGAGTTCAGTCGCGCGGCAACTCTCAATTTATAAACCGCGAGAATGGGCATCCCGACCTTGGCAACGACACCAATCAGAATGCCCCAGACACTTTCGTGGGTGTCAGTAACTCGTTTGATGACAAAAATTCCATAACCGGAATTAAAGAGCACATACACAACCAGCGCATAAAGCGAATATCCAACCCATCTAGCTGCGCGTCGCTCTACGGCTTCGACGTGTTCCGACGTTGCGGCGCCAGTCGTTTCAACTCTGAGCCGCCACAACAACACGCCGCCACTGAAGAGCTCGATTAGACTGTCGATGCCGAATGCTTCCAGTAACAGACTTTTCGAAGCCCAGCCGAGGAGCAAAGCCGCCGCTCCTTCAATCGTCATCCAGCCGATCGTGATGTACGTCAGCACGAGCGCAAATTTGAGATTTGCAGCTCGTGGCGTTGCGGCGTTGAAGCTATTCGCTGTGACTGAGGGCATATCTGATGGGCTGCTCAGGTATCTCACTTGCCCGGTCTCGCCGCTCTACCCAATCGTACAACACAGGCAGGAGAAGCAGTGTCAGGAATGTTGAACTGATAATTCCGCCGATTACGACCGTGGCTAATGGCCGTTGCACTTCTGCACCTGCGCTGGTCGAGAGAGCCATTGGAATAAAACCGAATGCCGCTACAGCCGCGGTCATCAGAACCGGCCGCAGGCGAGTTAAAGATCCTTCGATCACGGCAGACCGGGCATCGAATCCACGCTCGCGCAGTTGATTGAAATAGCTAATCATCACAACACCATTAAGAACGGCTACGCCGCTCAGAGCGATGAAGCCCACAGCAGCAGAGATGCTGAACGGCATGTCGCGAAGCCATAGCGAGACGATGCCGCCCGTAACCGCGAGGGGGATGCCGGAATACACAAGCAGTGTTTGTCGAACGCTGCCGAACGCCATGAAGATCAAAACGAAAATAAATGCGAGCGCTGCCGGCACGACAATGGCAAGTCGGGCCTTTGCTTCGCGAAGATTTTCAAACTGGCCGCCGAATTCGATTGTGTAACCCGCTGGTAATTTGACCTGCTCACGCACTTTCGCGTCTGCCTCTCGCACCCAGCTTTCGACATCGCGGCCACGTAGATTCACCATCAAAGCGGCGCGCCGTTGTGCTGAGTCGCGCAAAATCGGCGATACCGTTTTGACGCGTTGAACATCCGCCAGTGTGCCCAGCGGCAGCATGCCAGAGTCACCGACACGCACGGGCAACGCACGGATGGCGTCGAGATTTTCGCGGTCTTTCTCGGGAAGCCGGACTACGATATCGAAGCGCCGGTTGCCTTCGACCATCGTGCCGACAGTCTGTCCGCCCAGCGCAGTCGCGATAGTCTGATTCACGTCACCCGCGTGGAGATTGTATTTCGCGAGCACATCGCGCTTCACTCTGATCTCGAGCATGGGTGCGCGGCCGGTGGTTTCGTACTCCACTT
>Ga0193731_1000341_pt1 | contig 15837 bp, 10 predicted proteins | sample U1a2metaG_FD_144920 | JGI IMG/M metagenome (GOLD analysis project Ga0193731, IMG submission 144920) | Soil microbial communities from a riparian zone of the East river system, Colorado, United States - U1a2 | ecosystem: Environmental > Terrestrial > Soil > Riparian zone | place: USA: East River...
ACAGAGGGTGGCCGTAAAATCAACCATCACATATCAGCAATAAACAATCAAAAATCCGTCACGACTCTCCATCAGGAAGTTCTTTCATTTGATATGCTTTCAGGTTGGAAGACTATGAACCAGGAACTACTCCCACAACGATCCTATACTCCGGGCCAGTCACTCCGGCAAGATTGACGGTGCGGAACAACCTTTCGCTCTTGTCTTTTCCCAATTCCAGTTGAATAGAATTTGAAATATCCTTCCATTCTCCATCCGGAAGTTCTTTCATTTGATATGCTTTCAGGTTGGGGGTATTGGTGTCCAGGTCGATGTGCGCAACATCACCTTCGATTTTCGTAACCATGGATATGGTGTTCGGGGTCCATTCTATTGCGTTGCGGTCCGTTACCAGGATCATGAATTCTGTGTGATAGGCCCAATGGGGCTTCCCATCCCATATCCACGTATGCGTTCTAAAGTACTCATCGGCATACATGTTCAGCTTGCTCAGGTCACTGCTGTTGCCGGGCCAGCCGGTAAACCGGTTATTCACGGATTCCCATTCGATCCAGGTATAGGTCTGAGCGAATTTTTCTTTTGTCGTTTTGACGATCTTCCCCGCTGCGTCGGCGACTCCATCGTCGTCAATGGGCACACGGGCAGCACCTTTCACCAGAACAACATCGGCGACTTTGTTCTTTAAATACTCATCGCGAATTTCCAGGGCAGACAAGGGTATACCATTTTTCTCAAAATGATGATTGTACTTCGCATCGGATAAAAACCATTTCTGATACTGATTGCTCCAGATTTCGTTGATCCCATGATGGCCGTCCGGACCTCCCTTTACGCCCGGGCCGGCACCCAAACATCGTGTGACATATCCATAGGCATTCATCACTGCATTCTGCACGATCATATAGTGTCCGCAATGGTAGCCATGACCTTTTATGGCAGCGTCGAGGATCTTGTCAGGATAACCCTCCCCGGGATAGTCCTTTTCAAAGTCGCTGATTTGAATGACCCTCCTGATCCAGTCGCGGAGGAGGAGCATCCTCTTAAATTCATCCTGCTCGCCATGGAAAATGGTATCCAATTGATATTTGTCTTTCAATGCCTGAAATTTTGGAGAAGACAGGTCCTCAAAGGAAAAAAATGCGGTATTGACCCTAAACGGCGGATTGTCCGGCTGTGTAATGGATAACGTTTTCTTTTTGCCGCAACCCAGCAACAATAATGTGAAAATGAGAATAAAGAATTCTATTTTCCATGCTTTGAAAGTGTTGGCCATAGACAAATTTAATAAAAGAATTTATGCGAATGAATTCGAGTTGCACCGTTAATGGATTTGGGATTGAATCTTTGGCCCGGTTGCGGTATCTTTACCTGAGGGCTCAGGATATGAAGAAATGGCTGATACTATCAATGGTGGTGGCGCTCTCCGTGGTCACTTTTTTCGTGACCAACCGCAAAGCCATTGATTTCACCACGGAAGTAAAACCGATCCTGAACAAGAACTGCATTGTCTGTCATGGAGGGGTAAGGCAAAAAGCAGGATTCAGCTTATTGTTTCGCGAGGAAGCATTGGCTAAAACAAAGTCTGGTAAACCCGCTATCATTCCAGGTGATCCCGACCAAAGCGAAATGATCCGGCGCATTACGTTGGATAACCCGGAAGACAGAATGCCCTACCGGCACGATCCCCTCAGCAAAAAGGACATTGACATACTGCGCCGTTGGATAAAGGAGGGAGCAACCTGGGGCGAACACTGGTCGTATGTTCCGGTTAAAGAGATTCCTGTTCCCGAATCGGGGGGCCGCTGGGCAAGAAACCCCGTTGACAATTTCATAGAGCAAAAACTCACGGAACAAGGCCTTGAACCTTCCGCCACAGCGGACAAACAGACACTGCTGCGAAGGGTAAGCCTGGATCTCATCGGTATGCCGGCCTCTGCCAGTCTCGTTAAACAGTTTTTGAGTGACAACACCGATGGCGCCTACTCCAATCTGGTTGATTCCTTGCTGGCTTCTCCGCACTTCGGCGAAAAGTGGGCTGCCCTTTGGATGGACCTGGCGCGCTATGCCGATACAAAAGGGTATGAAGCAGACCGCGGCAGGACGATCTGGAAGTACAGGGATTGGTTGATCCGGGCATTCAATAACGACAAACCCTATGACCGGTTTTTAACTGAACAATTGGCCGGCGATCTGCTGCCGGACGCCACCGATGCGGAATACATCGCCACGGCGTTTCACCGCAACACCATGACGAACGATGAGGGGGGAACGGACAACGAGGAGTTCAGAACGTCTGCTGTTCTTGACAGAGTAAACACCACCTGGGCTGCCGTGATGGGTACCACGTTCAGCTGCGTGCAATGCCATAGCCATCCCTATGATCCCTTCAAACACGATGAATACTATAAATTCGTGGCGTTCTTCAACAACACGCGCGATGAAGATACCGGCGAAGACTACCCTCTGCTACGGCAATATGAGGATACCGTGGAGCTGTCACGGGTGGTGAGTTGGGTAAGACAAAATGGATCTGAGGAACAGGCCAAAGAGAGTTATGCATTTTTGAAAACATGGCAGCCTGCATACAATGCCGCAAAGTGCGATAGTCTTGTTCACTGTGAAGTCAACAGTTCCCTGGTCGACTTCCGCAATCACGCCGCATGCCGTTTGAAAAACGTAGACCTCACCAACAAAGATCATCTCCTCTTTCGTTATGCCGGAATAGCAGGCGGAGGGATATGGAAAATTCATATTGATTCTCCCACTGGCAACGTGATTGCCACAATCCCATTGCCACAGACAAAAGGGTTCCAAATGACGGAGGCCAGCCTGAAGGCGGTGAATGGAAAACACGATCTTTATTTTACGTACTCCAACAACAATCTTAAAAAGGTTGACGATAGCGGAGTCATCTTCGAATGGTTTGCTTTTACGGAAGATTTTCCCGGCAAAAGAAATCCCGGCTATCAGGCAATGAAGAATGCATACTGGAAATTGCTGACGGCGAATGTGCCCACAACACCGGTGATGGTGGAGAGCCCTTCCGATATGCGACGCGAATCTTTCGTATTTGAGCGCGGCAACTGGATGGTCAAAGGAAATAAGGTAGAGCCGGATGTTCCGCACTCTCTTAATCCTTTTCCACAGGAAGCTCCAAGGAACCGCCTGGGATTGGCAATGTGGCTAACCTCCCGGCTAAATCCGCTCACGGCCAGAACCATGGTGAACCGCATATGGGAGCAACTGTTTGGGACCGGTCTGGCGGAAACCCTTGAAGACCTGGGCTCTCAGGGCGCGCCACCGACACATGTTGAACTGCTGGATTGGCTGAGTTATCACTTTATGCTGGAGGATCACTGGAGTGTGAAAAAGTTAATACGCACGATGGTGATGAGCGCCACCTACCGGCAAGATTCAAAAGTTACTGCCGATCTTTTGCAGAAGGATCCCAACAACAAATTTTATGCGAGAGGTCCGCGGGTGCGGTTGTCAGCCGAACAAATCCGCGATCAGGCCTTGTGCGTCAGTGGATTGATGAGTAATAAAATGTATGGCCCAAGTGTGTTTCCTTATCAGCCCCTGGGCATCTGGACTACGCCTTATAACGAGGCAAAATGGACTCAAAGCAAGGGAGAGGACCAGTACCGCAGGGCCTTGTACACCTACTGGAAACGTTCTGCTTCTTATCCTTCCATGGTGGCCTTCGATGGTGTATCGCGCGAGGTGTGCTCTTCCCGCCGTATCCGGACCAACACACCGCTGCAAGCCCTCGCCACATTGAATGATTCGGCTTACGTTGATATGGCCAGGCATTTTGCCGATCGGATGCAAAAGGAAGCAGGCAACGATGTGAAGAAACAAATCGGCAGGGGATTTAAACTGGCGACTCTTCGGACCATTGATGACCGCAGCCTGCAGGCGTTAATGAAATTGTACAACATTGCATTCAGCCAATTCAAGGACAATACCACAAAACGATCAGGGATGTTGGGGAGCGCAGACATGCATGCAAAACCTGAAACGGCGGCATTGACCGTTGTCGCGAGTGCGATTCTGAATCTGGACGAACTCGTAACAAAGAACTGACTGATGACACAAAAGGAATTGCATAATCAACGTCTTGTAAAAGAAGCTCAGGAAACGATCATGGGCAAACAGACCCGGCGTCATTTTCTTAAAGAGAGTGCGATGGGCCTGGGTGCCCTGGCCCTGGGATCATTGGTTGGAGGGTGTGGGACCAAATCATCTCCCGGAACCTTGTTTGATCCTGCTCATCCGCTACTTCCAAAGCTGCCTCCCTTCCCTGGCAGGGCAAAGAGTGTTATCTATCTGCACATGGCGGGGGCGCCGTCTCAACTGGAGTTATTTGATTACAAACCCGAACTGATCAAGATGGATGGACAGGCATGTCCTCCCTCGTTACTTGAAGGCAAACGTTTTGCATTCATCCGGGGCATACCCATGATGCTGGGGCCACAGGCAAAATTTGCACAGCACGGCGACTCCCGTGCCTGGGTGAGTGACAGGATGCCGCATCTCTCAACGATTGTTGATGAATTGAGTTTCTTACGAGCGGTGTCCACCGATCAGTTCAATCATGCCCCTGCCCAATTGATGGTGCATACCGGCTCGCCGAGGTTAGGCCGACCGAGTTTGGGTTCATGGGTAACATACGGATTGGGAACAGAGAATCAGAACCTGCCAGGATTTGTGGTATTGACAAGCGGTGGCCACAATCCCGATGCCGGTAAAAGCGTATGGGGAAGTGGCTTTCTGCCGAGTGTGTACCAGGGCGTGCAATGCCGGAGTGAAGGGGATCCGGTGTTGTTCATGAAAGACCCGGCAGGGATGGACCGGGACTTACGGAAGGCCTCTATTGACGCGATCAATGAGGTGAATCAGCAGGAATATGCAGTCTACCAGGATCCTGAAATCCTGTCGCGCATCTCACAATACGAGATGGCCTTCAAGATGCAGATCGCAGGACCGGAGGTGATGAACATCAACGACGAGCCGCAGTACATTCATGATATGTACGGTACCAAACCTGGCAAGGCTTGTTTTGCCAATAACGTGTTGCTGGCGCGAAGACTCGTTGAGAAAGGCGTTCGCTTTGTGCAGTTGTTTGACTGGGGTTGGGATAGTCATGGCTCCAATGTGATCGAAGCGCTCGAAGTGGGGTTCATCAATAAATGCAGAAGTGTCGATAAATGCATTACGGCCCTGATCCTCGACCTGAAACAGAGAGGCCTGTTGGAAGAAACATTGGTAGTCTGGGGCGGTGAATTTGGCCGGACCCCGATGCAGGAAAACCGGGACGGAAGGAAGGCGCCTTTTAAAGGAAGAGACCATCACACCGAAGCATTTACCATGTGGATGGCAGGAGGCGGCATTAAAAAAGGAGCTTCATACGGAGAAACGGATGAAATAGGATACCATGCCATCAGCGGAAAAGTAGAGCCATTCGATATTCAAGCCACCATTCTTAATCAACTTGGATTTGACCACGAACAGTTCACCTATCCTTTTCAAGGAAGACCGTTCCGGTTGACCGACACAAGAGGAAAGGTGATTACAGATATAATCGGATAGCATTGGAAGTTAATCTCCTGCCGATTCAATCATAAAACAAATCAACCACCCGGTGCCTTCATCCCTTCTGGAATTTATAGGCCATTTTCACCCGCTGCTGGTGCATTTGCCCATCGGCATTTTATTGATGGGCTTATTGATGCAATGGCTATCGCAAAATGAAAAGTACAGGCCCGTGCAGCAGGCGATTCCCATGGTATTTTTATGCGGAACGATTACCGCCCTTCTGTCAGCAGTAACCGGTTACCTGTTATCCCTGACCGAAGACTATGATGGAAAATTAGTGAACTGGCACATGGGAATGGGCATCGGCGTCGTCGTAATTTCATCCCTGCTATATGCTAAAGAGAGGAATATCAGATTGGCCATGGACAAGAAACTTTTGTCTATTGGATTACTCCTCCTGATCCTGATCACGGGGCATTTGGGTGGTTCCCTTACGCACGGCTCCGATTACCTTACCGATCCGTTGACCCGTATTATCTATAGCGATAGCACCGGAATTGCAACCATCAAACCTGTCCCCAATGTGCAGGAGGCACTCGTTTACCGGGATGTGATCCGCCCCATACTTCAAACCAACTGCTTTGCATGCCATAGTGCCCGTAAGCAAAAAGGCGGACTGCGCATGGACGATAGCCTGATGTTGATGAAAGGCGGAAAAGATGGCAAAGTCATAGAACCGAACCATGCCGATGACAGTGAAATGATAAGGCGTTTGTTATTGCCCGTGGACCACGATGACCACATGCCGCCAAAAGAAAAGCCTCAGCCAACGGAGAGCCAGATCGATTTGATTCATTGGTGGATAAGCCAGGGGGCCGGTTTTACAAAAAGGGTAAAACAACTAGGGCAAACGGATAAGATAAAACCCATCCTGCTTGCCTTGCAGCAAGTCTCCCTTATTGCCAAAATGCCAACCGATATCCCGGAAGAGGCTGTTGTAAAAGCCGATGAGACCGCGATGGGACAATTAAAGCAGAGAGGCGTTTTGGTTTTGCCCATTGCCGCAAACAGCAATTACCTGATGGCGAATTTTGTGACCGACACTGTGATCAACAAGGAAGATCTTCAATTGCTGCTCGCCTTAAAAAAACAGTTGGTTTGGCTGAAGATGGGATTTACCAATGTCAGCAACGAGCAGATGGCCGTTATTGGACAATTAACTAATCTGACAAGACTGAGCCTTGAGCATACCTCTGTATCTGATGATGGCTTGAAACCCTTGCAATCCATTCAAAACCTACACTATTTAAATCTGGTTGATACGAAGGTCACAAAGGCCGGTGTCTTGCAATTAAGCGGGTTAAAATCACTTCACTCCTTATTTCTCTATCAGACAACCATCAACCAGGCAGATTGGGCAACGTTAAAAGAAGCATTCCCAAAAACGCAAATTGATATTGGTGGGTACACCGTGCCCACGGAAGTGAGCGACACCACCGAGGTGAAAGTAAAGCGATCATGAGGACTGATCTCAATATGAAACCGTCAACCACTTCAACACTTCAACACTTCAGCACTTCAACACATTAACACGTCAACACATCAAATGAACCCGCCCATAAATCGTAAAGACATCCTGATCCTGTTATTCCTGCAACTTGCTACCCTGCTCTGCTGTAATGGCCAATCAACTGAATTGTATGATCTTGGTCTGAGTGTGATACCTTATCCGCAGGAGGTGACGGTCGGAGGGGGGAATTTCGTTTTGTCCAAAGGAGTGATCATTGCAGTTGACAAAAATGCATCTGCAGAAGATCGATTTACAGCCGAAGAACTTGCCCGTACACTTAAAACGGATTTTGATATTGATGCTTCGATTCGTGCCCAGTCATCGGCAGCATCAATCGTACTGACCCGCAAAGGAGCGGAGAAGCGAGTTGGAGAGGAGGGGTATCAATTATCGGTTTCACCCGGGCAATTGCTGATCAAGGGGAGCAGTGCAGCCGGTCTATTCTATGGCGTGCAAACGTTCCTGCAGCTCATTAAAAAGGCTAACGACCAGTACACAGTACCGGGGCTGAGAATCAGCGATTGGCCGAGTATGAAAGTACGCGCTGTTCACTACGACACCAAACACCACCAGGACAAAAAAGAATACGTTGAAAGTTTCATCCGCGATATGGTGCGATTCAAGATCAACATGGTGGTGTGGGAATGGGAGGATAAATTAGCCTATCCTTCTCATCCGGAGATCGGTGCGCCCGGTGCCTTTACGATAGCGGAGATGCAGGCATTGACCAACTATGCGCGCCAATACCATATTCAGCTCGTGCCGTTGGTTCAGGGTTTAGGTCATGTGAGCTTTATATTAAAGTGGCCTCAGTTTGCTCGCCTGAGAGAGATTCCATCCTCCAACTGGGAATTCTGTCCGTTAAAAGAAGATTCGTATAAATTACTTTTTGATCTCTGGAAAGATGCCATCCAGGCCACACCCGGATCCCAATACCTTCATATCGGCAGTGACGAAACCTATGAACTTGCTCAATGTGCTGCCTGTAAAGCAAAGGCGGCGGAAATTGGTAAGAGCGGGGTATATCTTCTTTTTGTGAACAAGGCCGCTGCCTATTTAAAGTCGTTGGGCAGACAGGTTATGGTTTGGGAGCCTCCCATAGGCTGGGAAATGAATCGTTCCCCTGCATCCGGCATCCAACCTGAGAAAGGCCTGGTGCTCACGGAAAGTTACAGCTATGAAAAAGCTGACTTTGCGTATGCGAAAAAAGCAAAGGCGCTCGGCTTTAAGGTTTTTGCTTACGATCCCAATCCCGGAATTGAACACCTTTTTCTGCCTTACTTCTATAAAGAGGAAGACGGAATAAAATCAAAAGGGAGCCTGGAAAATTCCTATGAATTTCTGAAATCGGTTTCCACTGCCGGCGTTTTTGACGGCCTGATCAGCACGTCCTGGGATGATTCCGGATTGCACAACCAGGTGTGGATGCTGCGTTTTGTCGCCTCGGCTGCATTTTCCTGGAATGGACGTGAGCCGGCCCGGGACGAGTTTGTAAACTCATTCTTCAAAAATTACTATGGCGTAAACGCAAAAGACATGCGCGAGCTGTTTCAATTACTGAATGAAGCAGCCTTTTATTATATGTCAACCTTCGAGCGGAATGTCTGGCACCATGGCGATATCGGAAAAACGCACCTGCCCGATCTCCCGAGAGGAGATGCATTGGAGTATGATCCATTCTGGAACCGCGAGTATAGCGGGATGATCAAACGATCTGCGGAAATGGGTGAAAAGATGCAACGTGCGATTCATATTATTGATGAAAACCTGAGTTCCAACATCAGGAATGCCTATGACTTTGACGTCTTCAGAAGCATCGCCCGGTTAACCTGGCATACGTCAAGGACCTATGAAGATCTTGCTGAACTCGAGAACCTTATTACGCAGGCACACAAACGGCATTTCGAAGATCACCTTAGCGCCTATCGCTATCTTGAAAAAGCGCGGGGGCGGATTGAGCAAAGCCTGGAGCGAAGGAAAACTATCTTCAATGAACTGGTCGCTATCTGGGAGAAAACAAGGTTGCCGAAGGGATTGTCCATTGAGGGAAAGAACTATTTCTTTCAACAAGACCGGGCCCGGCACTTTGCCAACCGGCTTCCGGATATGAACTACCTCATTTATGACGAACGGCAATTAGGAATGGAGGAGTACTTGGTGAAGTTGAACGATTACATGGATTATTACAAAAAAACGTATTTGTAATCTATTTGTTCAGAGTTGAAAACGCATCGTGCTAATAATGCAGGTCAAATCTTCCTTCCGTAACCCTCACAGTGTCACCACAATCAATACTGCGAACTTCAAACGCAAATGTCCCGGCAATAATCTTGCTTTTAATATCCAAATTCAGAAATGTTACATTTCCCGTCAAAACCGTGTCATAAAAACAAACATGATTGGTGACTGACCTGGTATACTTTCCATAAAGACCTGGAATGGTTAGATCATAAGACTTATTCATTAATAGATTAGGAGTATCATACACTGAAATAGCCAACCCGGTTTTTAGTTTGGCATTATCCGCGTATATCACGGCACCCATTGTATCAGTTTTTGTCACAAAATCAACGAACGTTCCGCCTGGCGAAAGTGAACCTTCTGGCAACCATACATTACCATCAATTAAGCAGCCAAATGTATCTTTGCCCTCCGTAGTAACCGGTGGCAACTTGGGGTCGTCATTATGGTGGAACAACTGGCACGAGTTTAGGAGCGACAATGCGGGAAGTAGAAAAATCGCAAACATGGTCTTCATGGGGTATTTTCTATATTCATTAAATGTCTGTCACCGAGTAATTTCAGCAATGTCAAATCTGCCGTCCGTAATTTTAATTGTATCACCACAAGCCGGATTGTACGTGGTGAATTCAAACACTCCGGATAGTACTCTCTTTTGCAAATCAAACACGGTCAAAGTCAATATTCCTTTAGTAACATGATAATCCTCGTAAACGCAAACAGCATTATTTGTGTCCACTTCATACCACACTTTGACTTTGGATGTATCACTCAAAACGTAGTTTTGACCGATAAGAATGGGATTACGAATAAAGAATACAAAGCCTGAATAAGTAGATACAGCATTGAATGACAAAGAGCTTCCGGACGTATAGTCTGCTTCTACTGGGGGCACGTTATATCGTCCCTTTGGAAGCCAAACCTTACCATTTACCAAGCAGCCAAAAGTATTCTTGCCCGTCATGGTAATCGGCGGCAACTGTGGGTCATCATTGTTATGAAACAACCGGCATGAACTTAAAGCTGATAATGATGCAAGAAGAAAAATCGTTGACATCGTTTTCATCGGGCTATTTTTTTAAAAATCTGCCTTCGGTCTTCTTCATCCGTGGAATGATTTCATTTTCGTATCAATCAATAAGTATTCGGGTAGTTGAAATTGCATCACGGATTGAAACTTTTACATAATAGACCCCTTTTGGCAGTTCTTGAACATCAAGTTTAATTTTTTTGGTTGCCTCATTCCACTCCTTGACAAATCTACCGCGACTATCCACGAGTTGAACCTTGTCAATATTTACCCCACTGTTACTTTCGTCATCAATTAGTTCGACTGACAATTGAGACGATGTTGGATTTGGGGACAAAGCTACTGCGTAGGACCCACAATTGACAACCTGTGTAAAGAGTACTCCCGGGCTGCCGCCCGCGTCACATTCATTGGCAACGCGAACTCCAACGGCACCCCCTCCGCTTGTACTTCAGGTTATCACGGTCAGGTAGCGTGTACCTTGTCCTCCCGAGTAACTCCAATCATTCTGTGCATGAGTAATGCCGCTCGTCAATAGGAAAATACTTAGAGCGGCAAAATTGGCAATGGTCTTTTTTTTCATAATGGTTGGTTTGGCCGTTTTAGTTGTTTGATCAGTCGTGGAATCTGACCATCTGAATGCAAATGATTTGTCCTAAACATAGAAACTGAAGTTCCAGCTTATGACCTAATTAAGTCAATGATCCCTATCATGGAGATGAGAAATTTTCTGTAAGATGCTTTTCCGCCCGCTAAATATTGATGAAAGAGAGTTGTTGACCTTGTTCTCAAATGTTCCGGGGCGCGCAATTCGCATTATGGACGGCAATCCAAAGTATGAAGGAACACCTTTGACTTCGAAGTCCTCGGAAGCATGGCCCGACATACTGACCCTACACCAAAGACTTGCGAATACTGCCAATCCTGGGAATCCAATACTACGAATGTAGGTACATTCGTGAAGCTGGACGATTATCTATTTTTTAATCTTCAAAACCCACGCAACGCCGCCAGGCATTTGAGCAGGGAGAGTAATTACTGTTGCTTCACCCTCTCTTTTCCAGGCTAACGGTTCTTTCACACCCAACATATAAATAGCTGAGTTTTTGGCCGGCTGGACTGTTGTGAGTCGCACTTCATTGCCTTCCTTTTTGGTAAGGATCGCATAAAAAACGGCTCCATCCTTACTGGCCGTGAACCGGATATGATCTCCCTCTTTGAACTGGCGGAGGCTGTTGGTAGCATAGATGGCTTCGCCGTTTACATTGAGCCAGGCGCCCATTTTCTCCAAAAGGTCGATGGATGGCGAAGGAAACAAACCCTCCTGAGTGGGGCCCACATTCAATAAATAATTACCGCCTTTGGCGGCAATATCAATGAGGTTGTGGATGAGGACGGTATCGGATTTCCAATGATGGTCGTTTGTTTTAAACCCCCATGTGTCGTTCATGGTCATGCAGCTTTCCCAATCGCTGTCCGACGTTCCGACCAGAATCTCCTGTTCAGGGGTACCAAAATCGCCTGCTGCATCCTTGTATTTGTTCATTCCTTGCATGCTGTCGCGGCCCTTCCCAACACGGTTGTTGATGATCAGCGATGGTTTCAGTTGGCGAAGGTAATTATACAATTCCCTGCCCTGGGGTTCCGTCCACTCCGGGATCCATTCCCCATCAAACCATAACACGTCGGGGTCATATTTTTTTATCAATTCAGCGAGCTGCGGTTTTAAATATTGATCACGGTATTTCGCGAAATCAGGGCGTTCGGTATTCTGATGCGGATAGTCTTTGGATTTCGCATCGGGCTGGTGCCAATCCATAATAGAATGATAAAAACAGAAGTGGATGCCCGCTGCCTTACACGCGACCGATAATTCTTTCAGGATGTCCCGCTTGAAGGGAGCAAAGTCCATTACATCATAGTTTGTGACTTTACTGTCCCACAGGCAAAAACCATCATGGTGCTTGGAAGTAATGACGATATACCGGATGCCGGCTTGCTTGGCAATCCGAACCCATTCGTTGGCATCAAATTTTACAGGATTGAACTGTCTTACAAATTCTTCATACTCGGGTATGGGTATCTTTGCATCCTGCATGATCCATTCTCCAAGGCCGTCGACAGGCTTCCCTTTATACATTCCTGCCGGTACAGAATAGGCCCCCCAGTGAATAAACATACCGAAGGTTGCATCGCGCCACCATTCCATCCGGTGGTCTTTCTCCTGTTTGGTTTCCTGCGAAAAGGCGGGTTGGATAAGGAGTACCAAGGCCCACATAAACAGTTGCGCTTTTTTCATTTTGCAAATTAGTGCAATTTTGAGTGGTCTCCCGCAGATTTCGCAGATTTACGCAGAATCGCGGCCGGTTTTCAGCAGCAGACTTGTCCGAACGCTTGCGCTGAAGCTACAGCGTTGGCGCACGAAGCATTAGCGAACTCGGTTTGCGTGGATTTTAGGAGAAAAAATATAAATGAACTTCTGTAAAGGATTTTCCACTTCTGGTCGCGTGCGTCAGCTCTGCGTAAATCTGCGCGATCTGCGGGAAACAATCGGAGCAATCGTAGTTTGTATGGCCATTTGCACAGTGGGAAACGCCCAACTCAGCCCCTCCCGGCAGGCCGTCAACCGCATGCAAAAAGGAAAATGGAAGGGAGCCGAAGAATCCTTGCGGAAGGCGATCCGGAAGGACACCCTTAACCCGGAAGCCCGGTTTCTTCTATCGAAATTTTATTCTTCGAATGGAAACCCTTCCCGGAATATCGATTCGTCGTACCGCTATACCTTGCTGGCCATCCGGGATTACGGTGCAAGTTCTGGTAAAGAAAAGGAGAGGTTAAAACGTTTTCCGCTTGATAGTGTGCTCCTTATCGAGCAGCGGAAAAAAATTGACAGCGCTGCGTTCGAACGGGCCAAGGTGATCAACTCGGAAAAATCCTATCGGGATTTTCTATCCAACTTCGTCTATGCCAGCGAGCAAAATGCTGCAGTTGAATTGCGGGATGAAGTTGCCTTCGTCGAAGCGCTAAAAATAAATACCTATAAAGTCTTCCTCGGCTACATGACTACCTACCCGGCTTCCCACAGGGTGCCGGAGGCGAAGCAACGGTACGAGAAACTCCTGTATGAAGGCAAGACCAGGGAAGGTAAACTGAAGAACTTCGAAGCTTTTTACAACGCCTATCCCGGGAGTCCTTACCGGAAGGAAGTGGAGAAAAATATTTTTGAGATCATCACCGCTTCCGGAAAGCCCTCGGCATGGGCAGCGTTTATTTCCCGTTACCCGTTGGGATCATTCCGGTCCACGGCGGAGGCGATCCTTTACCATGTCTCAAAAGACGAAGACGAGAATGCGATCGCCATGGTCCTTACTGATTCATTGAAAAAAGTTCACCTCCTGGAACAGGGATTTTGGGTCCCGGTGTTGCGTCACGGCAAGTTCGGATTCATTGACCATCGTGGCGTGGAGATGCTGCCGCCACAGTTTGAAAGCATCTCCCCGGAATACCTGTGCGGCAACATCAGGGAGGATTTCCTTCAAGTGGAGGATGGGATCATCAGCCGCAACGGGCATTGGATCATGAAAGGTCCGCTCCTGGACGTATCCGATGTAGGTTCAGGCTTTCTGAAAATAAATTCCGGGACGTGCATCCGCCTGGTCCATAAGTCCGGCCTTCCTTTTTCTGATCAGTGTCGTGAAGATGTAAAAATGATTGCCCGCAATTTTATTGCTTTCCGGGAGCATATGAAATGGGGGTTGACCTCTTTGGCGGGCAAATTGTTGCTGGAGGCACAATATGATGATGTGATGGCCCTCGATGACCTTATCATTTTGGTGAGGAATGGCAAGAGAATAATTGTGACAATAGAGGAGGTTGCCGCCGTGGCTGACAAAAACCCCCTGGTTGCCGCGCGAGTATTTGATGATGTGCAGCGCATTGCCCCCGGGAACTATTTGGTAAGGAACGGTTCGCTGGAGGGTGTCTTAAATGCTTCGTTGGAATTCGCGGTTGCTCTCAATCGCCAGCAGATTACGAAAGTCCAGCAGGGATTGATGCTGAACCGGGACCAAAAGTATTTTTTGACGGGTGTTTCCGATAAACTGGCCGGCCGGGAATTTGTGAATGTCCAGTTCTATGGGAATTGGATACGACTTCAGGAGCGGGATAACCTTCAACTGTATGATATTAAACAAAAGAAAGTGGTCCGGCATCAATTGGACAGCCTTTGGTTTGAAAATGAACTCGCTTTTGCCAGGAGTAATGATTCATTGACGGTTTATTTACGATCCGGCACGGCACTCAATTTTGCCGCCGGAACCGAAGTCAGTTTTGTCAAGTCAACCGGTTCATCTGGCTATTTCTTTATTCCGGAGAAAAACAAAAAAGTTGTATTTAATTCGGAGACCGGCAAGAAATTGTTTGCCTTCGAATTTGACGACGTGGAGTACATGGGCGAAAAAATATTTTTGGTAAGCGCCGGAAACAAAAAGGGGTTGTTGTCCGAAGCGGGCAAGGTTATTCTTCCGCTGGAATATGCAGCCATTGTTTCGGCGGGACCCGGGATCGTGTCCCTGCTCAAGGACAAGAAGTTTGGAATCTTTCATATAAAGACCAAAAAACTATTGAAGCCGGTCTATGACCGGAATGTGATTCCTGTTTCTTCGAACCGGCTGGTGGCCACCGGGATGGTGCATACGGATTCATCGCCTGGGATGCCAAACCGCAAGGCTTATTTGAGTTTGAGGAAGTTCGACCCTGGAATGATACAGCGGCCCTGGTCAAAAAGAATTTCCAATGGATGATCTATGTGATTCCTACTGGAAAAGTGGTGATGGATAAAATCAAGGAGTACCGGTTTGTCAGCAATTTTCCAGGTGAGAAAGTGGCGATCATTCATCGGGACGCATACTATGGAATCATCAGCAATAAACGAGGGGAAATTATTCCGGCCAGCTTTAGTGAACTTATCAACGTGGGATCGGACGAAGAACCCTTGTATTTTGCCGAAAAAAATGTGGAAGAGGCGGATATCTATGTTGTGATCTATTATAATAAGAATGGGAAATTCCTGGCAAAGCAGGTTTATGAAGAGGAGGAATACGAGCGGATATATTGTTCAGAGAAAAACAAGTGATGGGGTCTGACCTAAATACAAAGCACATAGGCACATAGATACATAGGCACATAGGTCATGGTCCAGCATCGTCTCTCGAAGAGGACGATGCGAAATCCCCGGTACGATATCCCGTCCCTCCGTATCGTCCCATTTAGGAGACGATACTTGACAGTTACCTAAATACAAAACACATAGACACATAGGTTAGGTCCTATGCCAGGTGATTATCAGCTCCGTAGTTTACCCGCCCTTGTTGGGTGTGTCACGAATTGAAGAATAGAATAGTTCTTTGAATGCTGTATAAAAGATGGTAGTAGGTCTACCGCATACGCTGTACAGACA
>Ga0193731_1000343_pt1 | contig 15808 bp, 16 predicted proteins | sample U1a2metaG_FD_144920 | JGI IMG/M metagenome (GOLD analysis project Ga0193731, IMG submission 144920) | Soil microbial communities from a riparian zone of the East river system, Colorado, United States - U1a2 | ecosystem: Environmental > Terrestrial > Soil > Riparian zone | place: USA: East River...
CAATCGGAAGACAACCGTCTCGGTTGTCTCGGACGACAAGCGTCTCGCTTGTTGATCCTAGAGCAAGGAACGAGCGAGACGCTCGTTTGCCGAGATAAGCGGGACGCTCATCTTCCGAGCGCGCGCGCGCGCGCAGCGAAATTCTGGAGACGGCCTGCCCTCAGGCCATTTTTTGGCTCCATTTGTCGATTCAGCGGCGTGAGGGCACGCCGTCTCCAAACGCCGCGGACGAGCTGACCGGAATGGAAGACAACCATCGTGGTTGTCTCGGACGGCAAGCGTCTCGCTTGTTGATCCTAGAGCAAGGAACGAGCGAGACGCTCGTTTGCCGAGATAAGCGGGACGCTCATCTTCCGAGCGAGCGCGGGCAGCGAGAGAGTTTCAACGCTCATCAGCTTGCGGCCGCAGCTAGTTGCTGGCAGCCACAATCACGTTGACAGCCTTGGAGACGAAATCGATCTGGGCGCTTCTGCCTAGATTGATTCTTTCTCCATCGAGGATCGCAGGGATCTCTTTGCGTGATCGCACAGCTACTCGCTTTGTTTTGCTGAGAAGTACATTTCTGTTATCGCGCCATTCGCCAAACGCAGCGGCAGTAGCGAGGCCGATCACTTCACCGGCGCTTTCCACATCAATGACAGCGGTTTCAAGCGCTTGCTCAGAGTCGGACATTTCCTCCGATATCAGGGGGCAGATAAAGGCTACGGCTTCAGCTTCACCCTTTACTTCTCCTGAGATCAGATACTGCACCTTCGTTTCGAACATTTCTTGAAAAGCGACGCTCCCCTTTTCGATAGCACGAATAATGTCTCCTTCGCGTATGGATTCGCGGGGTTCTACCCAAAGCGAAGGCGCGCCCAGAATGGCAGCGACAAAAAACAGTTTGTCTGCGACACGCCCCGCGGAAAGCGCCTTGACTGACGGAGCAACGAGGGTGCTTTTGAGCGCGTCTTCCCACGACACGTCTCCATACAACGCACGGGGAAGCATATTCATCGTTCCCCCGGGAAGCGGGATGAAATACAGCCCCTCTCTGGCGCATACTTCTGCAGCTCTGCGGATGGTGCCGTCGCCACCAAGTACGATGAGCACCCCCAGCTTCTCCTTGGCCGCTTCTGCAAACGATCGCTCCATTTCGTCGGCGCCCGCACACCATAACTTGGCGTCGACAATGCCGGCACTCTTGAGGGTTTCGAGCATTGTCGCCTCAGAATCCGAATCGCAGCCTCCGCTCGAGGTGTTGATTATGCCGCCCACCTTCAGTTCTGATAAACGAATGGCATTTGATTCCACGTACTAATATCGCAAGACAGGATATTTTTGTCCGAGTTTTGCCGTGCCTTTCGGGCAAGCTTGTGGATTGGAATCCGCAAAATTGGCTACCGAAAAGGGTGAAGTGGCTTAACAATTTCGAGAAGGGATTCAGATCAATAGCAACGACTGATCACTTCCTTCATCCCCCAGCGGGCTTATTGCCGTTCGCTCGAGGCAGCTAATTTGCGGTCGAAGAATTCGACAGTGGCGCGCTAGGCGCGGACCCAATCGCTCCAGTGGAGGGAGGTCGTGAAGTTCGTCGGGGAAGATTAACTCTTCGAACGACACCTTCTGGGCGCGCAGTTTACATCCAAAAATTTTCAAACCGTAGAATAGACCGTGAAAAGTTTGCCCTCTCCCTCACGCGCGTGTGGAGTTGTTCCTGGCTCGTATTTGACGGGTAGTCACGCGAGCAGAATCGTCGTTCTGCTCGCGTGCTCAAGACTGAAGCGTCGGGATCTTAGTGAATCTTGCCGTGCGGCAGATGCGGTTGGCCATGATTCTGATGGCCGGTGCAAAATCCGCCGTTGGGAATTGGGATGATCGAACCGAGGAATTGCGGCTGCTGCCGTGCATTCAGCGCTTGCTCGAGATCGTAGGCCATCGCGATCAACTGCGCTTCGTGGAAGGCTGTGCTGTACATCAACATGCCGGCCGGTCTGCCGGAGGCGCGAATTCCCACCGGCATCGAGAAGTTTGGATAACCCGAGACGGCGGGGCCAGTCGAGTTCGTGAGGTGCGGCGCGACGATGGCATCCAGATCGTCTCTAGCGAGTGCATCATCAATCCCCGCTCGCGCGGTGTTCGTCGCATGTGTTCGCGCGGCGATGTAATTGGGGTCGTTGGGATAACCGACGAACTGTTCCGCCAAGAGGAATACATCCTGATCGTAGTAAGGCATCTCTTGGTTACAATGTGCATCGTTGAACGCGATGAGATCAGCCAGCGTGCCCATTGTTGTGTGCGTGAGCGTGGCGAGGTAATCCGCGATTTGGGCTCTGAACTCGTACAGTAGTGCGGTGGTTTCGTCACCGTTATAGGCGAACACGTCACCTGTGTCGGTGTCCACGATCGTGGCACCGAGGCTTTGCATTACGCTCAGCGCGTTATTTGCAAACGCGACGGTTAGTTCGTCGCCCGGAATGCCGCTGCCGTAGTAGCTGTAATCGAAAAAGCGCACGTCGCGGCCGATGCGTTTGCCCTGCAACGCGCCGCGCTGCAGAAGTGGCGTGTAATCAGTTTGCGACGATTGCATGATGCCCAGCAGAATCGCGACGTCGGTCACCGAACGCGCCATTGGCCCAGCCGTGTCCTGCTGATGACTGATTGGAACGATCCCGTCCCCCGAAATCAAACCGAGCGTCGGCTTCAAACCGAAAATGCTTTCAACCGCCGATGGTCCGGTGATTGAGCCGTCGGTTTCCGTGCCGACCGCCACTGCGCACAAGTTTGCCGCTGCGCCTGCGCCGGAGCCGGAGCTGGAACCCCAGGACGTGTAACTCAAATCGTAAGCGTTGTTCGTACTCCCGCCACGGGCGCTCCAACCGACCGCGAGCGGATAGGTCTCAGCCTCATCGTCCCGAAAGTTTGCCCATTCGCCGAGATTCGCTTTGCCGAGGATGATCGCGCCGGCTGCACGCAAATTTTGAATGAGCGGCGCATCAGCGGGGACGTGGTTGCCGTAAATAGCCAGCGATCCCGCGGTCGTCTGCATATTGTCGTCGGTCGCAATATTGTCCTTTACCAAAATGGGAATCCCATGCAGTGGACCGCGCACATGTCCATTACGACGTTCGTGATCGAGAGCAGTAGCGATCGCGATTGCATTCGGATTCACTTCAATCACCGCATGCAACGTCGGATTCAGCGACTGAATGCGGTTGATATAGCCGTGTGTCAGGCCGGCACTCGTGAGCGCACCGGACGCCATCGCAGCCTGTAGCTGAGGAATCGTCGCTTCAACGAAATCAAAGTTCGCCGCTGATGCGCTTGGTTTTAAGAGGGACGCGAGTCCGCCAGTTAATAGCGCCGCGCTGCCGCCGGCTGCGGTGCCGATGAATCTTCGACGAGTTACGCCGTAGTCGAGATTAGAAGAGTGCGAGCTTTGGTTTTTCATGGTGTTTCTCCAGTTGCGCTGTTCTCGCGATGAACAGACGTGAGTTTTGTGGTTCCGATTTGCAATGGAGAGAACTCCGGCTGGCCGATTTAGACGGTAGGGCGGATTGTATTCGCGATGGCAATTCCATAACCCTGCATCACGTATCGTTCCGAGTGTTGAACGCGGTCGTAAAATTTCTTTAGCACGGTTTGACCGTCGTGTGCTTACTCCGCAAAATTAACGAATTTTCTTGGCGGACGCCCGTAGCTCAACTGGATAGAGCATGTGACTACGGATTCAAGAAAGCGGGTTTGCGCGGTTTTTCGCTGTGTTGCACACCTGCGCGGACTTCTTGCGGCCGTGTCGTGTTTGTGACGCGAAAGACTTTTGTATGAATACGAAATTTCTTGTCAGTATATGTGTGATCGGAGTTATGGCGTTTTTTGTAGCCCCAGTTCAATCACAGGCTCCGGCCCCTGGCTCAGCGCCCGCGGGACGCACGGCGGAGCAAGCGACTAACCCGCAAGCGCCGGGCGGAGGTCATGGCTTGGTATGGGTTAACACTGAAGCAGGCGTTTACTACGGCGAACGCTCGCCTCTTTACGGCAGGACGCGGAACGGCAAATACATGACCGAGCAGGACGCCATTCAGGCGGGATACAAACGCGCGCCTAAGACACGATTTCTTTGAAATCACCCGGTTGCTACGTGCGTCTCGATTACGGCATTTGCAGCTTTCGATTCGTGTCGTCGAACGGAATGATCCGCGCGACCGGCGTGACAAATGAGCGTTGAGCGTTCCGCGTTGTGAGATTCTGGGGAGGCGGAATTCTGGAGACGGCCTGCCCACAGGCCGTTTTTCGTTTCAATCTGTCGATTTAGCGGCGTGAGGGCACGTCGTCTCCAACGACGCGGGGGAGCTGAGAACACCGGAAGACAACCATCTTGGTTGTCTCGGACGACGAGCGTCTCGCTTGTCGATCCTAAAGCAAGAAACGAGCAGGATGCTCGTATGCCGAGATAAGCGGGACGCTCATCTTCCGACCGCGCGTCCGCGGGTTATCCACGTTTCCAGGCCAGCATCATTCCGTCCCGTACGGTCAGGCAGACATTCTCAACGCGAGAGTCGGATTGGACGAGACGGTCAAAGGCGACGATGGCGTGATCATCAGCATCCTTGGGATCTACCACTTTGCCGCTCCAGAGAACATTATCGCCCACGATCAATCCGCCCAGTTTGAGTAAGGGCAGGCACACTTCGTAATAGTTTGAGTAATTAGCCTTATCGGCGTGAATTATCGCGCGGAACGATGACGCGTCGACTGGAATTCGGCGGCTTACTTCGGGTCGGGAATCGATAGCTTCCGGCAAATCTTTTGAGCGAGATTCTCGCCAAGCTCGCTGTGCCGGGGAATTGCTTGGATTTCGTTTGTCACTGGATTGCGCCAGATGGAATGACTTCCGCCTTCGCGTTTGAGCACGCATCCATGCCGCTGTAGAATGCTGCAACAGCCGAATGCGTTTCACGACCCAACGGTCACTACATCACGCAAGGCGTCAGACGATGCAGCCTTCAACGCATCTTCTCGGCGATCTTCGAGGACAAGCCGAATTGCAGCGGCCAAATCCAGCTTTGCTTCATCTGGCGTGCGGCCCTGACCATTCGCTTCCGGAACCTCGGGGCATTGGGCGATGAACCAATCCCCGTCGCGCTCAATAATCGCGGTGAACTCGTTATGCATCGAATGCAAGTCTATTGCAGGAGCGCGTCCACGCAACACGCGCAACTCTTTGCCAGGAACAAACGTTTGCAGGCGGGAGGGTGCGTTCGCTGCCAGCAGAGCACGCGAGGCGTTGGCAGGCAGGCCGGCAAGCAGGCTGTGGACTCCCCAATCCGCGAAATCCGCGTCATCAGTGGTTGTTTCCAAAAAACTGCCTATTGAAAACTTACAAGTGACCTAACAATTTCGAGAAGACATGAGTGCGACATACTCGGGTATTGATGGGATACGTTGGGAACACACCGTTGATTCGATTGTGACGCCTGCCGAGTTCTCCGGTAATCACTTGCAATCCTAGCGCGATGCCTGAGCGCGGGGTGAAGGCATCGCAAAATCGGCAACAAGGCCAAGTTCTGCCAGCACACCTAGGATTTTCGCGTAGCCATACGGTCAGACGGTAATCGAGTCACGATGAAGGAATTGAATGAGAGACAACGCTTCGCCAGCCACTCCGGCGCTGCGTCAACATCGCTCGAATGTCCTGCCGCTTGAAGGCGATATCGATCTGCACGTTTCGCCTGCCATCACAGAGGCCCTTGACGCAATGATCAAGGAAAAACCGGAACGGATAGTGATAGATCTTTCCCGCGCAACTTACATCGATAGCGCAGGGGTGGCGGCGCTTATTTTAGCCAAGCAAGAGGTTGATGCGTATGGCGGGAAGTTTTTCCTGAGTGGTGTGCAGGAAACCATACGCTTGATTTTGGAAACTTCGCGGCTTGATCGAATATTTTGGATTTTCGCAGATGTAGATGCTGCGCTGGCCGCGAGAGGAGCGTGGTTCACCTAGCGGGATGGGGCGTCTTCGGGCAATGACGGCGCCATAATCTCGTCTCCGGCGAACAGATCGGAGATCACAGCCCACATGGACATATCATCGTGCCGGTACAATGTGTCCGCGGGAATTTGGCCGCGTTTCCACATTGCTTCCAATCGCACCTTCTCGTAAGGCCCCGCGTCGTTGGCCTTGCATGTACACGGTTGCCGTCTCCTTCTCGAAAACCGAGCGATGAGTAGAATCACTTCGAAATCAGAAGCTATTTTGGTCGTCTCCACGTCGTAAATTTGCGCAGGAATCGTTGCCACGGGAAAAAGTGGCTATCGAAAAGGGAGAAGTGGCTTAACAATTCGAGACGGATTAGATCACATGAGTGCGACATACTCGGGTATTGATGGATACGTTGGGGACACGCCATTGATTCGACTGCGACGCCTGTCCGAACTGACCGGTTGTGAGATTCTGGGAAAGGCGGAATTCATGAATCCGGCCGGATCGGTGAAAGATCGAGCAGCGTACGGCATTATCACTGACGCGGAACAACAAGGTCGGCTAAAACCAGGCGCGACAATCGTCGAAGGAACCGCTGGTAACACTGGGATTGGTCTTGCTGTGATCGGACGCGCCAGAGGGTATCGCACTGTTATTGTGATTCCGAATAATCAGTCGCCGGAGAAGATGCATTTGCTGCGTACGCTCGGCGCGGAGGTAAAGGCGGTGCCGGAAAAGCCATACAAGGATCCTGAAAATTACAATCACATCGCGCGTCGCCTCGCAGAGGAGCGCGGTTGGTTCTGGGCGAACCAATTCGATAACACAGCTAATCGCGACGCCCATTACCGCAGCACCGGCCCTGAAATCTGGAAACAAACCGAAGGGAAGGTCGGTGCATTTGTCGCAGCCGTCGGCACCGGCGGCACGCTTGCGGGTGTGAGCGGCTACTTGAAGAAACAAAATCCAAAAATTCAGATCGTCTGCGCAGATCCCTATGGCGCGGCGATGTGGTCGTGGTTTACCAATGGCAATCTGGAGACAAACGATGGTGATTCTATCGCAGAAGGAATTGGTCAGGGCCGTGTCACAAAGAATATCGAAGGCATCAAGGTCGACCGAGCTTATCGGATTCCGGATCAAACCGGCCTAACGATTGTTTACGAGCTTCTACGTGAAGAAGGCCTGTTCCTCGGCTTATCAAGCGGCATTAACGTTGCCGGTGCGGTGCGCTTCGCCAAAGAATCTGGCCCCCGTCAAACCATCGTCACCGTTCTTTGCGACTCGGGCCACAAATATCAATCAACGCTCTTCAATCGCGACTGGCTGGCTTCGAACCATCTCGATCCGGATCTTCCCTTGGAATCGATTCTCGACGGCTAGAGCGGGTTCATAAATGGTGTAGCCACGGCGCTGTGCGCCGTCCAGAACGCGCGGCTTCGATGATTAAAACGCCCCACAGGGGCATGGCTACAACATTTATTAAAGGGGTTGTAATCTCTGATCTATGGCGACTGCCGCATGAAACTCGGCAGTCTGAACTAAGTATGCGAAATACTACACTATGAGCACGAGTATCCGAAACCGCCTGCCGGGCACGATCGAGAAAATTGTTTCCGACAAAGTCGTATCCGAACTTGTCGTCCGAACTGCGGCTGGAGACGTAACGTCGATTATCACGACTGGTTCGGTCGAGCGAATGAATCTTAAAGAGGGAGATAAGGTCTTCGCGATAATTAAGGCGACCGAAGTATCCATTGAAAAGGAATAGCTTCCTGTCGAGACCTTCTGCTGGAAGCCGGTTCATAAATCTGCCCACGCTGTAGCCACGGCGCTGTCCGCCGTCCAGAACGTGCGGCTCCGAAGGTGAAGACGCCCCACAGGGGCGTGGCTACAGATCCCCGTCTGGCTAGCTTCCAATCATCTCGATCCGGATCTTCCCTTGGAATCGATCGTCGACCGCTAGAGCGGGTTCATAAATGGTGTAGTAACCGGCCTGTGGCCGGTCACTCAACGCTCTCTCCCCCACAAGGCAGACGGCCCATAGGGCCGTGGCTACAGCGGGTTCATAAATGGTGTAGCCACCGGCCTGTGGCCGGTCACTCAACGCTCTCTCCCCCACAAGGCAGACGGCCCATAGGGCCGTGGCTACAGCGGCTACAACATATAAGAGATGGCTTATAATCTCTGATCGCAATGGATGGGTTATAGAGTTATGGGCGTTATGAGGGCGTGATCCGTTTCACGATGGCCTGGAACCGCGGGTGATCGCGGAGGTTTTCGAAATCCGGGTCGTGTTTGATCCAGTCGCCCACCGCTACGCCCGCCTCGATTGATCGTTCCAGCCCGTCGAGCGCACGATCATGTTCGCCTAACTGAGCCAAGGTACATGCGGCGTTGTAAAGGACTACCGGGTCGTTAGGCGCGAGGGCAATTGCTTGTTCGGACCATTGCTTTGAATGCTCGCGTTCACCCAGTCTCGCTAGCGGACTGGCTCCCAAACTGTAGGCGCGCGCTTCGTTGGGGTTAAGTTCGAGATATTTATTAATCAGGTCCACGGCCTGCTGATCGGCTTCCCGCGTTTTTTCCGCAGGCCCTAACTCGTGCAGCGCCAGAGCGCGTAACGCCATTGCTTGATAATCTTCCGGCCGCGATCGGTGCGCCTTTTCAAACAGCTGGACCGACTTCTCGAGATCTCCAGCTTCGAATGACGACCTCGCGTAAAAATAATATGCGTCGTAGAGAGTGGGATCCAGTTCGATAGCACGCTCAAATTCCGCTGCGGCATCTTTGAACTGTCGCTGAATAGCGAGCGCCTGGCCGATGGCAACATGCGCTTCGGCGAGATTCGGATCGAGCTTCAACGCGTGAGCGCTTGTGCGTTGCGCCTCTTCCAAGTCGCTCGAATTGCGACCCCATCGATAAAGATCGACATAAGTGTCGGCGAGCCCCGCCCAGGCTGAAGCAAAATCAGGGTCGATCGCAACCGCTCGCAAAAACATCTGCCGCGCAAACTCCATGTTCTGACGAGTCCAGGTGTGAAACAGCTTACGTCCACGCAGATAAAATTCGTACGCTTCAACGTTCGCCGTGGATTGCTTGAGGAAACGACGTTGCTCATGCTCCGTAAGCGAAAGTCCCAGCGCATCGAGAACGCTTCGGGCGATCTCATCCTGAATGGCGAAGATGTCTTCGATCTCGCGATCGAACCGCTCGGACCACAGTTGGTAGCCGTTGCGCGCATCAATTAGTTGGACGCTGATGCGCAATCGGTTTCCGGCTTTGCGGATGCTGCCTTCGAGGAACGTCTCAACGCCGAGACGCCTGCCAATCTCTCTCGCGTCCACGTTCGTTCCGCGAAACGCGAAGCACGATGTCCGGGCCGGGACGTGGAGCCCCGCGACCTTGGTCAGCGCATTGAGAATTTCCTCTGCGACACCATCGCTAAAATATTCTTGATCGCGTTGCGCGCTGAGGTCTGCGAATGGCAAGACGGCGATCGAGCGAATCCCTGCTTTTCTTTCTTCTGCAAGTTGAGCGGTGTGTGATCTTTCGCTCGCGGGCTGTCGTGCTGTCGCCGGTTCCTTTAAAGCAACGACGTACAGGCCGATCGTGCCAACACCTTTCAATGAACGATGACCTAACGACTCGAACTGAAATTCCGTGCGACCGCGGAGTTGGCGCCAGACATCTTCGCTCAATACGACTTCTCCCGGTTCGGCCGCTTCCTGCACGCGCGCTGCCGCATTGACTCCGTCCCCATAAAGATCGCCGTCGGAGCCCACGGCCACATCCGCGACATGAACGCCGACCCTCAGATTGTGTGCCCGTCCGGTTCCGGCTGATTTCTTCGCGTACTGTTCGCTCAGTGCGGCTGCTGCGCGCACGGCGAGTTCGGTGCTTGGGAATTCCGCGAGGACAGCATCGCCCATGAATTTGACTACTCGGCCTTCGTAGTGTCGGACCGTGTCGCGAGAGAGTGATTGAAGGATCTCGATCAATTGCAGAGCACTACGCTCATCCTCCCCAGCCAGGTCACTGTACCCTGCGATGTCGGCAAACCAGAGAGCGACGAGATGATGTGTGAGGTGCGTCGTTGGCATCCGAGGTTTTGTTGATGATAAAGCATGCACCGCGGCTTTGACCGGAGCAACATGAGGGCGTTGCCGCCGCCCGCAATCCGCGCCGATTTCTCGAGCGCTTGAGGTTCAATCGTCGCTAGGATCCGGCGGGCGATTTCTTGCGCTTTAGAAGGTGATCCAGGGAAAATTCGCCGGGCCCGGTCAAGCCTCAAGGTAATGAAGATAATTTAACTTTCGGCGTGCAAACGATGGGCTGGTATTGGTCAACCAGAGAGAAGCATAAAAAGCGAATCAATTCTGCGCGATTCCCAACCCCTCACCAAATCCAGAGCTTTGGAAATCGTTCGGCTAACAATTTGTCGACGCCAAATATGCGGCCCGCGTCGCTGAAAAGGATGATAACTGCCAGGATGATATCCGATTGATCGATGCCCGGGCCCCACGGCACAGCTCCTTTGGCGCACAAATAATTAAGAAGCAAAAACAGCGCGACGCAGCTCGCGAGTCGCGTGGTGAAGCCGATCACGAGGGCGATCCCGACATATATTTCTGCGACGACAACGAGCGTTCCGAAAGTCGCATTGTGCGGGGCGACGAAGGAATTGAGAAAGTGTTGATACCAGGAATAACCGTTCCTCGCAGCGAATTTGAGGAAGCCGGTCAATTCATTCGGCTGTGCATTACCATGATCGCTAAAGAAGAAGCTGACACCCAAATACACGCGGGCCAGAACGAAAAGCCATTGCCGTGAACTGAAAACAGAAGTTCTTTCGACGGGTTCAACGGGATTCACAAAATCAGGGCCTACACAAAATCGATAAATTCTGTCTAGCCTTTCCTCTTCCTGTTGATATCAGAAGAGTGTTTTACGTGTCGGAAGTGGCGACGGTATTGTCCGGGTGCGATTTTTAGTGTGCGCTGAAAAACGTTGCGCATCGAATTGACGTTTCCAAAGCCGCACTCGCTGGCAATCGTTTCCATACTGTTGTGACTTTCTTCCAACCGCCGGCGAGCTGCTTCGACGCGCAGACGCTCGACAAATTTTGCGGGCGTAGTCTTCATTTCCTTGGTGAAGACCCGCGCGAAATTGCGTGGACTCATCGCTACGCGTTCTGCCAGCAGCGGCACCGTGATCGGTTTCTGCAAATTATCGAGCACCCATGGTTCCAATTCGCGCAGCGGTTTTCGATCGGTCAGTTGCAGTGATAATGCGGCGCTGAACTGCGATTGGCCGCCGGGTCGCCGCAAATAGAGCACGAGATTGCGCGCAACCTGCAGAGCGAGGCGCGAACCGTAATCTTCCTCGACCAACGCCAGCGCCAGATCCATTCCAGCCGTGACGCCGGCAGATGTATAAACGTTGTCGTCACGGACAAATATTGGGTCGGCATCGACCTGCGCGCGCGGAGCGCGTTTGATCAAGGTCTGACACCAGTTCCAATGAGTCGTGGCGCGACGACCATCGAGTATGCCGGCGCGCGCCAGGAGCATTGCGCCAGTGCAAACCGAGCCGACTCGCCGGACTCGTCCGGAGATTCTTTTCAACCAGCGCACCGCTTCCGGATTGATTTCATTCTGCTCGATCGCTTCGCCGCCGGCCACGAGCAGCGTATCGATCTTTCCGCGCACTTCGCGAAAGGTCCTATCCGCGGTGATGCGCAGACCGCAGTTGGCAATCAGCGATCGACCGGAAGAAATGGTCGCCACTTCGACCGAATAAATCGGAGGCGATCCAGGATTCTCCCTGGTGTGCATTTCCGATGCGCGTGCGAAGACTTGAAGCGGTCCGACCAGGTCGAGAATCTCGACGCCAGGCCCGGCCACGAACACGATCCGCCGTGTTGCGCGAGGCGGACTTTGATTCATCGACTCCTCACCTTCATCCTCTCCTCGATCGGCGAGGAGAGGAAAAAAATCGTATCTGACCACAATGTCGACTCATCACTCGTCACTCATCACCTGTCACTCTTCACAGTCAGAGCTTCTTTTCTGCGCTAATGAACTTCTCCGGAGCTGCGTCGAAAGTTTTCTTATCGTCGTCGGAGCAGAAGTAATAAGTCGTGCTTTTAAACACGGACTTCGGCGCGGTCGCCGGATCAACATCCATTCCACACACCGGACAGAGTGGATGTTCAGCCGTTGAGACAGGTGCAGTTGCGTAAATCTGATTTGAATCCGGATCCATCCAGCCTTGCCCCTGATATTCCATGTTGTAGGCCGTTTTTTTGGCGACTTCGCGACCGTAGTAACGTTCGACCACCCGAAGCGCGAGATCGATGCCCGAAGAAAGTCCGCCGGCACTGGCGAGATTGCCGTTCTCGACGAACCTCGCCCCGCGCTTGAGCTCAACATTCGGGAACTCCATAGCGAAAGAATTGAATGCCGCGTGAAATGTGGTCGCGGATTTACCGGACAAGAGTCCGGTTTTCGCCAGAACAAATGCGCCGGTGCAAACCGACATGGTCACGTCGGTGTTTTTCGAGCTGCGCCGAATCCATTCCAGCATCGCCTCACTTGGTTTACTTTGAGCGGGGATGACAATCACTTTCGGCGCCGGAGCGTTGGCGAAGGTGTAATCAGGAATAATCTTCATTCCACCGCCGGCGCGGATAGGGGAGGTCGAGTCGGAGACGGTGTAAAGACGGAACGGAGCGTCCTGGCGGCCAAGGATGTTGACGTCACGGAAAACTTCCCATGGCCCGCAGAAGTCGATGATGACTGCGCCGTCTGAAATGACGAAGGCGACCGGAATCTGGCCTTTGTCTGGTGGTCTTAGCGACGTTGTGTCGGTCGTGACTTCGTTCCGATTCGAATGGTCATCTTTAACCGGCGCTCCAGTTGCGAACAATGCACTGAGGGCTGGCACGCCCAGTGCAAGCAGGAAACCAAATTGAGCTACTCGGTAAACGAGTTCTATTCTATTCATTATACGCGTATTCATGATCCGATTTTCCGATAACAGGTTCGTGGCAGCAATGACAACAATCATCATATTTCTGCCAACCGGCAGGCGTTTAATCAAGCCGGTCTTCTTGAGGGGCGCTGAGAAAACGCTTGTATCGGGTAACGCGATCGTTCAAGACTTCGGTTAATTGCAATATGAAGGTTGTCGCCTCGTTAATTTTGTGTCTCACGACAGTCGCTATCGCTGACGATTTCAAATTGGTTAGCGGGAAAGAATACAAGAACGTCACAGTGAGCCGGGTGGAACCTGACGGCATCGTGCTGAGAACGAATTCGGGAATCTCGAAAGTGTATTTCGTTGAGTTGCCAAAAGAGGTTCAGGAACGATTTCATTACAATGCCGCGATCGCTTCTGCCTATTCCGCACAACAAACCGTCAATCAGGCGACGATAGCCGCTGCCCGTCGTGGCGAACCAATCGAAGTCATTTCTCACGGCGCGCAGGTGGACATCAGTAAGCATCTCGTTCTCGGCAACGTGACCGTTGTCGATTTTTATGCGGACTGGTGTGGCCCGTGCAGGCAGCTGGCGCCAAGCCTGGAGCAACTGGCAAGGAGCGATCCGGAGATTGCGCTGCGCAAAATCGACATCGTCAATTGGAAAATGCCAGTGGCGCGGCAATTCAACGTCCACTCAATCCCGCAGGTTAACGTCTACAATCGCGGGGGCAGTTTGGTTGGCACCATTAATGGCGCCGACATCGAGCAAATAAAGCGTTACGTCGCGCGAGCGAAAACCGGCGGCTGATGGGACCAGATCGTGACAACTGACGACTGACCGCTGACCCGCTGATCTTACTGCTTGTCGAAGACCGCGGTGTTGTTGAAGTTCTTGCCCTTTGCGGTGGTCCCGCTCGAGGTGACGGTGCGGCTTTTGCCATCAGCAGAAACCGCAACTCGGCCTGTGCCCGTGACTCTTCCGTGATTCCAAATGGTCATCGCCAGTGTGCGATCGTCGATTTTTTTGTACGACCTCGCGTCTGAGTTCGGGTCGCCAGTGACAGGATAATTTTTCCCGTCAAACTTGCCCGTCCATTGGGTGTGAGTGGGCTTACCTTTGGCATCTACGCCATTCGACGTCACTTTCACTTGATCACCGGCTGCCTCGTAAACAACCATGGTGTTCTTTGTTATCCCCGGTGTGAACTTTGATTTGGCTTCGTTCAGCTTCCAAGTTCCTATCTGTGGATCGGCAGCGAAACACAGCGCCCCTGCCCAAAAGCAAAACGCCAACGCTAATACAAAAGCTTTCGTTTTCATGGCTCCCATCGAGGCAGAAGTTCGGTTTGCGGTCAATCCTTTTTCAGGCTGATCGTCTCGCTCAGAGGATCGGCAATGGTTTCCCTGAGTCCGGCGGTGGGATTCTCCATCGAACTCGGCAAGGTTGTCGTTGGTCAATTTGATATCGATTGAGCGCGCATGAAAGTATTTAAGATGAGATTCCAAATCGGCTTGATTTTATTTCTCGCGATGGCGGCCCTGTGTTGCGCCGACGAGCCACTTGCCGGCAGGTGGAGCGGCAAAGTCCAAATTCCCGGACGCGAAGTGGTGTTGATTGTCGATTTGGCGCATGAAGCGAATTGGACCGGGTCGGCGACCTTGCCGGGTCTGAACGTCAAAGGCGCGCCGCTCACCGACGTCGCGGTGCAGAGCCCTGAGGTTGCCTTTGCGGTTAAGGCAATGAGTGGCCCCAACGTTGAGTCGCCGCGCGTCAAAGCGCGACTCGTGGACGGAAAGCTGACGGGCGAATTCCTTCAGAGCGGGAACAGCGCGCGCTTTGTTCTGGAGAAAATCGGTCCGCCGCAGGTCGATCAACAGCCGCGCAGTAGCACGATCGCGAAGGAATTTGAAGGTGAATGGAAGGGCGAATACGAGGTGTTGGGTTATCCACGGAAGGTCACGCTCAAATTGCAGAGTCACGGGGCGGAGGCCGCGACCGCCGACCTGGTCATTGTCGGCCGAAAAGTGAACAACGTGCCGGTTGATCGCGTCACACAGCAGGGCGACTTCATCACGATTGACTCGGCGGCATTCGGCATGACGTACGAAGGCCAAATCAAAAATAACGAAATTCAGGGGCAGCTATTTCAGGGGCCAATTGAAACCGCGCTGGTCTTGCGCCGGCCGAAATGATTCTCCGCAAATGAAATTGTCGATCTTTGCCTCGTTGGTCGGTTGCGCCATCGCAATCAGCGCGAATGCGCAATCAATGTTTCGGGGAAATCCCGCTCACACTGGCGCCTATGCCGGCCCGGCGCCGCGGCAGTTTCATCGCGTAAAATGGAAATTCGCGACCGGCAATCGCGTCATCTCATCGCCAGTGATTAGCGGCAAGGCGCTCTACTTCGGCGGCGACGACGGAAATGTTTACGCTGTTGATAGCGAAACCGGCGGGCAGATTTGGAAAACGAAAACGCGCGGACCAGTTCCGGCGACTCCCGCCGTTGTGAACGGCACGCTCTACGTCGGCAGCTACGACGGAAATTTCTATGCGCTCAATGCCGACACAGGCGCGTTGAAATGGAAATTTGCCACAGGCGGCGAGCGGCGGTTCGAGGCGAAAGGTCTGCACGGGATGCAGCCGAAAAACCAGACCATCGCCGACTCATTTGATATTTTTCTTTCCAGTCCGGTGGTTGTTGATGGCGCCGTCTATTTTGGCAGCGGCGACGGAAACGTTTACGCGCTCGATGCAAACAGCGGCGAACTGCGTTGGAAATTTAAAACCGGCGATGTGGTTCACGCTTCGCCTGCGTTTGCAGACGGTGTCGTGTTCGTCGGCAGTTGGGACAGCTACTTTT
>Ga0193731_1000344_pt1 | contig 15808 bp, 19 predicted proteins | sample U1a2metaG_FD_144920 | JGI IMG/M metagenome (GOLD analysis project Ga0193731, IMG submission 144920) | Soil microbial communities from a riparian zone of the East river system, Colorado, United States - U1a2 | ecosystem: Environmental > Terrestrial > Soil > Riparian zone | place: USA: East River...
ACGTTTACTCCGGGCGATAATTTGTCCAGGTCCAAAAATTCTCCGTGGCTTGGTGTCACACTGACCGGCAAGGTCGTGGCGACTTTCAACAATTCGAGACACTGGCTCGATGTTTAAGAAGTATCCGTGGGTGGCGATTGCCGTCAGGAACGGGCTCATTTCCGGTGTCGTGGGAATGGTGATGCTGTTGGGGTTGTATTTCCTGGGACGCCACCCCTTTTTGATCCCGCCTTATATGGATTTCAGGATCATTCTTTTCGGCGTACTTCTCTTTTTTACGATAAAAGAGTTTCGCGATTATTTTCAGCAAGGGACGTTGTATTTCTGGCAGGGGATGTTCATGAGTTTGGTCTTTACCTCTGTTTTTGCCCTGGTAGCGTTTTTGATAATTTGGATTTTCACAGCACTCCGGCCCGAATTTATAAGTTCTTATATATCGCTCAAGGTGGAGGAGATCAAGTTGATCCCCCCAGAAATTGTGGAGCGCATTGGGAAAGCCGACTATGAACGGGTTATAAACGACCTTCCGGCGACGCGGGGGGTAGATCTGGCCTATCTTTACTTCTGGCAGAGCTTCGGCATCAGTTTCTTTGTAAGCATAATAATATCCGTAATTTTAAGGCGTCAACCTAAACCCTAATATCATGGAACCCCAAAATGAATCGATTGTAGAAAAAGTCACTACTCGTTCTGCCGGAATGCGCTATGGTTTATTCCTTGGAGGCATTGGCATTGTTTCATTCCTGATCATGGCCATTTCAGGTATGAAACCGGACGGACCGGGCCGATGGATAACCACGGTTTTTAGTTTTGTCCTGATCTATCTGGCTCATAAGTATTATAAGGACAATGGGGACGGGTTCATGACGATTGGCCAGGGAGTAGGGATCGGATTTTGGGCGGGGTTGGTTTCCAGTGTCATCTCCAGCATTTTCATGTATGTCTATCTGAAGTTTGTTGATTCCGGATTCCTTGATCTGATAAAGGAAACGCAACTGGAAGAAATGCAGAAACGGGGAATGTCGGAAGAGCAGATCGACCAGGCCATGAAATTCGCCGGGATGTTTACATCGGCAGAGGCACTCTTGATTTTTGGACTGGTCGGTGGAGTGATCTTTGGCCTTGGGATCGGCTTACTCATTTCATTCTTTACCCAAAAGAGAAACCCTGACGCTATTCCAGGCTGATGCTCAACACCCTCGCGATTTCGATTATTATTCCTGCCAAAGACGAAGAGGAATCCATCCTGGAACTCAGTCAATGGATTGGCCGGGTGATGCAAGCGAACGACTTTACTTACGAAGTAATTTTCATTGACGATGGAAGCACGGACAAAACCTGGGAAAAAATAAAGGAGGCGAGCGCCATCGATCCGGCTGTCAAAGGCATCAAATTCAACCGCAATTTTGGAAAGTCTGCCGCGCTGCAAACGGGCTTTAGAGCTGCACGCGGTGAAGTAGTGATCACGATGGATTCAGACTTGCAGGACAGTCCCGACGAAGTTCCAGGTTTATATCACCTGATCAAAGTAGACGGATATCACCTCGTGAGCGGGTGGAAGAAAAAGCGTCGCGATCCGATAACCAAAACCATTCCATCCCGGTTTTTTAATTATGTCACGCGCCTGATCTCGGGGATCCGGCTTCATGATTTTAATTGTGGACTAAAGGCCTACGATTCGGCCGTCGTGAAAAATATTACGGTTTATGGTGAAATGCACCGATACATTCCCATGCTGGCTAAGTGGGCCGGGTTTACGAAGATTACGGAGAAGGTGGTCGAGCACCGCGAGCGGAAATACGGTCATAGTAAATTTGGCTGGGAGCGATTTGTGCGTGGATTTCTGGATTTGCTGACGATCACATTTGTCGGCAGGTTTGCGCGCCGGCCGATGCATTTTTTCGGGACGTGGGGAATTTTGTTTTTTGTTATTGGATTTGGATTTACCGTGAAGTTGATCTGGGATAAGGTTGATGCGCAGTTCATTTCAAAAATCCCCGTGAAGCGGGAAATAGTGGAGCAACCCATTTTTTACCTTGCTCTGGTGGCCCTGGTGATCGGCGTTCAGCTTTTTGTAACAGGCTTTTTGGCCGAGTTGCTGGCGCGGCAAGGGGTGTCGAAGAGAGATTATTTGGTGATTGATACGGTGGGGGCGGAGGTCACCTCACCCCCGGCCCCTCTCCGAGGCGGAGAGGGGAGGAGTTTGAGCTAACGCTTTTTTTGAGATGGATTGGGGAATGACTTGTTCGCGGGGACAGGCCGTTGCCTACTGTCCTCACCCCCGGCCCCTCTCCGAAGCGGAGAGGGGGGAGTTTGCCTACGACGTACTGCTTACTGCCCACTGTCTCAGGATTTTCCAGTGAACTTTTCTTTCCGTATTTTTGTCCCCCTGTTCGTGCAAAGATCTTCAATGCAAGAGCAGGCACTTTGCCTACTGTTTATTTGCCTATTGCCTATTGATTCACTGGGGCCGACCGGTTTTGACAGGATGTGTGAGGGTGTATGCCAGCATGCAGGCTCATGGGGTGAGAGCCTTGAAAGATAGTCCCAACAACTAGCAGGCGAGTCTAACTACGCCATGGCTGCTTAATCTGACCTAAGGTTGGATTAGCTTATTCCGTCTAAGAGGCGGGAGGCCATCATCGCTCAGCGACTCCGTTTTGCAGGAGCTGAAATCGCGGTGTCGAAAAGCAGAACTGGGCAGCACTGTGTCGCGGTGTGCTGTCGAGACAACAGCGGCTAAGGAAAAGTTTGGCTGTTGCCTGCCTTGCTCTTCCCGACAATCAAAGTCAACTAAGCATGTAGAACGTACGCGTTCAACTTCTCTGGACCAGGGTTCGATTCCCTGCGGCTCCACAAGTTTCAAACCAAGTACAACTAAAAGCCCGAATTCGCTATGAATTCGGGCTTTTTGCATTTAGCAGCCCACCAGATTCAACTAAGTTTCACCAACCCGTAGGCGGAAATTCGGTGCACCACATCAATGAAATAGACTAGTGCACCGAATTGACTCTAAGCCTCTGATAGTTAAGTGGTTCAGTCAATGAACATCTTGATTTTGGAGAGCCAAAAAATCAATTTTCAACCTTAATTCGGTGCACTATGGGAGACATGATGAAAGTAATTTTCTACACGAGGAACACCAAGATCAATGGTGCAGGCCTTGTTCCGATCTACATGCGCGTAACGGCCAACGGACAGCGTTTTAATGCAGCAACAGGGCGTAATGTCAAAAAAGGCAAATGGTCAAAGAAAGGGGAACGGCATAGTGGAAATTTGCCGGAAGATCAGGAGTTGAACGATTTTCTGGCGACCCTTCGCAACAAGGCTTTCTCGATCCAGAAAAAGCTCATCAATCTCGACAGGCCGGTGACCATAAAAGAATTTGAGCGTGAGTGGCATGGCAAAAAAGAAACTCCGCACCTTCTCCTTGACATTTTTGAACAGCACAACAGCGAAGTGAAGCAACTGATCGGAGCGCAGTATTCCTGGGCAACCTGGAGGAGATACCATACATCCCTTAAACACACCCGTCAGTTCCTGATGGACAAATACAGCCTTTCGGATATTTCCGTGAAGCAAATTCAGTACAAGTTCATCACCGACTACGAGTTCTGGCTGAAGACCGTTCACAAGTGCAATCACAATAGCACGATCAAGTACCTCACGAATTTTAAGAAGATCATTCACATCTGCCTCAAGAATGCCTGGTTGGGTAGGGATCCGTTCGTCGGATATAAGATGACCAAGCGCGAAGTGGAGCGACCGTACCTGACAGAGGAAGAGTTGCAGATCCTTGCTTCAAAAACTTTCATGATACCGCGCGTCGGACAGATCCGTGACATCTTCCTGTTCTGTTGCTATACCGGCCTCGCCTATGTCGATGTGCAGAAACTGACCCATTCCGAAATATCCACCGGCATCGACGGCGAAAAATGGATATTCACGCATCGCCAGAAGACAGAGACCGCATCTCGTATTCCATTGCTTCCACCCGCACTTGAAATATTAGATCGCTACAAGGACCATCCCTACTGCATCAACAAAGACCGGCTCTTGCCCGTCCCTTGCAACCAAAAAATGAATGCCTATTTGAAGGAGATCGCCGACCTGTGCGGAATATCCAAGAAGTTCGCCACGCACACAGCCAGGCACACTTTTGCAACTACGGTGACCCTAACCAACGGCGTTCCGATTGAAACGGTAAGCAAGATGTTAGGACACAAGAATCTGAAGACCACGCAGCATTACGCGAAAATTTTGGATCGGAAGGTGAGTGACGATATGAAGGCGTTGAGGGAGAAGTTTACATTGCAGCACCAAGGAGCTGAATCGGCCCAGCCTAAACAGTGAATTGATATTGGTTGAACTATTTAAACAAAGTGGTAATTTGGGACCTTATTAATGAATTAGTTCCGACAATCCAGTGTCAGCATTTATTTCCGAGGGATGACTACGAAAATGATTAAAATCAAAATTAACGAAGGGGACGCAGTTGATTTTATTTTTATTTTGAATAAATAGATTAAGCGTGAATGAGGACATCGCTGAGATAAGCGTTGTTAGAATCAAGAATTGGTTTGATCACAAATGGCTTAACTATTCGGGCAACGCCGTCATCCATTTTACCGAAACAGTGCACCCGGACCAAGTTGTGCTAAGTAATGTTTGGAAGGAAAAAATAACCGTTCCTCCATTTAATCCTAATCGTGTACTTTCCGAATTGAGTTTTCACGGAAAAGTAACAGGCAATAAAGTTTTTGACAAAAGCCTGCACGGATGGCGTAGAAGTTCAAATAATCAAAACAACAGAATTATTAATAAATCTGACAATGGCCTTTTTATATGGTACTCGTCCGAAACAATTAAGAACCAACAAGGAAGCATAATGACTTACCGGGTGTATAAAAATGATGTTACCACCTGGTACGCCAGTTTCGAAAATAAGGACGGTTGGAGGGTGACTAAGGCAAAGGGAATTAATATCGACTTACTTAAAGATTTGGGCAAATAAACGCCGCTGGAATTGGTGCATCGGTTAATCCGTGATGTGGTTGTACGCGCCCAATGGAAAAGTTTGCGAAATGAAGCATCTGAATGACGACGAACAGTGATCATAATTGTAGAGACGACCAGAGGACTATTTCAAACATTGAAAAATATGGACTGTCAGTAATCATAATTGAAGGGAGTAACTATTTGCCATCCTTTGCTTACAGTATTGGTCTTTGGCAGAAATTCAAGCATCCGGAAATTATTTCATTTGGGTTGACAACAAAAACTCTTCATGGAATCATCAACGACGTTGCTGAGCTGGTGAAAGCCGGACAAAAAATTGAAACCGGGAAAACGTATGATGATTTTTTCGAAAATGCCCGATCCGAATTTGTTAAAGTCGACCCACGAAACCTAAGTGACTATTTCGGATATGCAATGGATTTTTACAATTCAACAGATTTCCCTGCTCTTCAACTCGTTTGGACAGACCGCAAAGATAAATTTCCATGGGAAAATGATTTTGAGGAAGAGTTTGTTTGCAAGCAACCTTTGCTAGATAGAAACGCGGAGTTCAAATTTAGAGAGGCTAAAAACCTTGCTACCTATACGACAAGGCAATGGTTGGAACTTCGAAGGCCAATTCTTCGTGTTGTTCATGAATTAGATGGAGACTGGCAGTTTTTGACGGGGGACCAATTATTAGAAGACATCCGAATTGTAGCTCTAGAGCAATTAGTCCTAAGAGATGCAACCCTTAACGAAGTATTTGACCTTGAATATGGTGAAGCAGCAGAGAGAGAATTTATTGGCGGGCAATGGACACGAAATAAAGTTGAGAATGAGGACGACAATTAATTTTCATGGTGTTTTATGAGAACTGTTTCAATCCTAGTATTGACAATTATCTCCTTCAGTTCCGTCTGCGGTCAAAAGAAGGTAGCAAAACCTGAGCCTACAGATAACAAGGTCGAGGAGGAGGGGGGATTTCAAACTCAGGGCGAGCAAGAAGATTATTGGGCTAAAGAATTGTTCAAGAAAAAATACAAGAAACAGAAGTTTGAGCGGTATCAAGGCAGTATTCAGGCAAACGCTGAAGGTACCTTCACATATGACGACAAAGTCTTTCGAATCGTAAATACAGATCAGAAGCTTCTACCAATTTTCAAAAATGGAATTCTCTACCCAAACATTATAACGGGTAGCCGTAAAGATGAAACAAAGAGTAAACTCGAATTGGACAAAATGACCCAGGACCAAAGAATGTTATATAACTTAACACGAACCGACTCCTTGACAATTTCAAATTTTGAAGAATTAGCATTCTTGAGCAAATCACCGAAGTACAAGAGATTTAGATTTTTATTATTCAGAAAGGGGTCCTTTAATCCAATTGTTTACTTTATCGAATTGACGAATAAGAGGGCATTACCGACTACCGACCAGGAGACGTTCATAAATGGTTCAATACTGACCTTTTGTGAGCAGGGTTGGATGCAGATTTAAAGCGTAGGCCAGCTAACAATATGACAATAGCAAAATTGGGAACAGTATTACGACTCACAACTCTGCGAGGAAGCTCAAACAATATTTGGTTGGCTATTGTTTTGATATTCCTGCTAACCGGCATGAATTATTCAAGCTTAGTAATGCCTGGCTGGCTTTTAAACGTTGTTATGGTTTTCATTTCATTCTTAGCCGTAGTTTCGCTATTCAGTTATGGATTTTGGGTATCCAAGTCTTGGCAAGAGTTGACCCAAGATGGCCGTTTGGCGAAAATACTTTATTTAGTTGTCCTTTCTTTGATGACTTTATTGGTCTCATATATTACGTATAGGATTGTGGTAAGTAACGGAGGACAAGTCTAATCAAGTGCCTAATCTGTGTCGCGACAATGAAAATATATTTGACGGACCAAGCCAAAGAATTCCCGAGATTACTCACTTATCTAATGGCCAAGCCGGCCATGCCGTTTGCCAAGCGTAACCTAAAAGAAAAGGTAACAACCGTTGACATTAAGAGCAATAAGAACTTAGAGCAGGTAGGTCTTGATTTTTTGTTCAACTATAAAATATTTCCTGCCAACATTATGACTTACCTGACACAGTGGGGAATGGGAAGAGAAAAATGCAAATTGGAGATACAATCCTTCAACAAGCGCTAATTCCGCCGACTAGGCGTTTTTCACAAAAAATAATCTTTGGGGTAAGGATCAATAAAAACATAGACGAAACGGACAGAAAAGGATTCAGTTACGAGACAATTGAAGGGCACGTTGAAAAGGGCGAATCCGCTTTTACAGTCGAACAAACTGCTCAAGGGCTGATTTTCAAGATTCAGACATTTTCTGAGCCTGGTAATTTGCTGACAAAGCTATTTTTACTGTGCCATATCAAGCTTATTGTACGCGGAGAGCCTTGGAGAATGTACAGCATCAGATTTCATAAAGCACATATGAGAAAATCGCTACTTAGCTCATTTGTAACAACAGTCTTCCTATTTGGGGTTCAGCCTTCCTACTGTCAAGACACGCTCTATCTTGACGCAAAATGGAACCCATCTAGCAGGGGAATCGGCAACATTCTTTCGGATCGACAAAAAAGAAAACGGATTATGGGTTAGAAAGGACTTCTATGTTCAGGGGAATCAGTTGCAGATGAAGGGCAACCTTCAATCCGTAGACCCCGAAATAAAAGTTGGACCGTATGAATATTATTTTGCTAATGGAAAACTGAAGCATTCTGGAAGCTACAACGAAAACAAGGAAACTGGTGAGCATAAATGGTACACGGAAAATGGAAAGCTCGAAGCAATTGAAAACTATCGGGACGGGAAATTAAATGGATCATACGTTGCATATCATCCAAACGGAAAACCACTAATGGTGACGAGTTTTATGGCCGGCAGTCAAAACGGAAAGACGACTTACTATCGGGAGGACGGCAACAAGCACTCAGAGGGAGATTTTAAGGACGGAGATAGAAATGGTCCCTGGAAGTTTTATGACGAATCAGGCAAACTAGCGAACACGCATGAATTCAAAACGGAATATATAATTCCTGAGGCCAAAATGTTCATAAAATTGCCAAACTCGGAATGGGTTTACGGACAAAAAAGAGGGGCAAATCGCCGAATACATTTTCAAAAGAACCCCAATTACCGACAGTACTGGTCAAGAAATAATTCCAGGGATATTAGTCTACGTCGAAGACGCCATAAAATACAAACAAGATGTGACCCAATACACAATTGTTAAACGCATGCAATTTCAGGGAAGAGGATTGAAGGTGGACAAAATTTTCATCCAGGACAACGAGGAGTACCCATTGTCATACAAGAACGGCTTTGTTACAAAATGCAGTTACAATGAAAAGGGGCTTGATCACGTCCTTTATATGATCCATATTATTAACAAAGACAATAAGGGAATTCAGGTTTACATGGACATGACCAAAAGTCTTGGCAACGAGTATGAGCAAGAATTTTGGACCACGATGAAGTCGATAAGAGAGTCAAAATAATGAAATAACATTGCTTCAAATGAAACTAAGAGTATTAACGATTGCGGTTCTTTATTTTACCATCACCTCATGTACTCAAACAAAAAAGGTTGAGGTTTCAGAGCCCGAAAAGATCGTCACAAAATTCTTTGAAACCTACAAATCAAACGGTCCGAAGGCGGCGCTCGGAACACTTTTACCGACAAACAAATATATTTCAAAAGCAGTCGCGGACAGTGTTGCCATTAAACTTGAAAGTTTAACAACGGGACTTGGAGACCTTCAGGGAATTGAAAAGTTAAGACAAAGAAAGTATGGCGAGAGCATTACGCTGTTAACTTACATTGTTAAATATTCCCAACAACCATTGAGATTCAATTTTAAGTTTTATCAACCAGGAAATGGATGGAGGATACAGAACTTCGGCTACGAGACGGATTTTGTTGACGAATTGGACGAGACGGTCAAGCCATACCGGCTCAAGGAGAACCTTGACAGGGAATAGGTTAGGCAGCCATTTCAGACGACACAATCCTAATGCCGAAACATGAACCCATGAGGAATCGCTCTTGAACTATTGCTGATCACGATAATTTGAAGAGCTTTGAGGTTGACGACCCAAAAGCTCAAACTGCCCTAAAGGCGGAACAGGACAATTTAAGCTTTTACATTGGCTATTTTAAAGAGTATAGCGGAGAAGGTAATTTTGAGTTTTTCTTAAAGACATAGTTTCAGGATGGAGATCAAGTTAAACACATGTGGTCCAAACCATTTAAACTAAACGGGAATGGATTTAAATGCGTTTTGGACAACAAACCAACCGCGTTAAGAAATTATAACGCTTGATGGCTCGTTGAGATTGACCTCAAATCTGTCGAGGACTTCATAATAGTGAAAGCGGACACGACAATAATCGGGAACTACTTGCAAAGGGGAGTTAAAGGGCGCTCACTAGCAGGGCTCAAAAATTGTGTTTCAGTCTCCTGTTCCTTATAAGATTGAATGTGCCAAAAAAACGAAGCCGAAAAAATTTTGGAGTACATCAGTTACCAGCACGAAGGTAAGCGTGTACAGACCTACAGACCAACTGATTCTTTGTTAGTATTTTTATGAAAAATTAATTTATGAACTACCTCCTTTACATCGGACAACTACTTATTGGCTCTTTACTCTTAATCTTTGCCTTCGGTTTTTTACTTAATACTCTATTTAGTTTGATAGGTGTTTATGTTCATTGGAAGTTTCCTTCCTTTGAATTATGGATTCATTTTTTATTCGTGTTGATTTGGTTTTACGTTTTTCTTTTCATTAGTGCCTATATAATTTCTCTTGTTGTATTTTATAGAAGTTCATTGGGGTATTTTGCAATTATTTTAGCCGGCATTTATTCATTTATTTTCGTCAAGTCAATTTATCAAACGGTAAAACAACATGTTGGCAAGCTGACAGAAAGCGGAGTAATTAATGCAGAAATATTTCTAAGAAGATTTATTTTGAAAGCGAGATTTTCAGCAAAGCAATACGGCCACTTTATTTCAATTCTTACACTTAGAAATGCTTACGTTATTTTTATTGGTTTGATATTGTTTTATTTCTTTCCCTTAGCTCATCATGTTTTATTTGGAAATGTCATCGATAATTTGATAATTGGTAACTGAATGTCATCTCCAGCAACCACCACCGTGTGCCAGCAGAAGACGGGTATTTTATTATGCACACCTGCAATAGGGAATGTTTTTCAATGACCTGTTCAATTAGTTCTAAAATTCCTTCTGTTATTTGCCTCAATACGGATTAGGTCAGATTAATTGAATCTGATCAAGGCGGAAATTCGGTGCACGTGCTTTTTTGAAATTGTACATAAGCCAGGAATACGCGAACTAATTTATTGCCACGACTCCCTGCGGCTCCACCCTCGCCCGCGGGAGCCCTTGATCTCGGGCGGGGGTGGGCGAAGCCCGCCTTCGCCATGAGACAAGGGCTTCGGCGGGGCTGCGGCAGACACAGTCCACTTAAACCCCTCGAACGATCAAAAAAAAATTTCAACCTTTCAAAGTAGGTAGTTTGCACCCTGGGCATGTTTAATGGCCACAGTGGGAAGATGGAAGTCAATACTGGAAATTTACAATCGTTTTACAATTGTTTACAACCTGTTTTAGGTTGGTACCTGTTTATACACTTAGGTTTAACGTTAAGAAGGGCATGCTCAAAAACTATATCACGATTTCCTATCGACAGCTTATCAAGAACAAGACGTTTACAACCGTGAACATTCTTGGTTTATCTCTCGGTATGGCGGCAGCCTTATTGATTTATGAATACGCGGGCTACGAAAAAAGCTTCGATCGTTTTCATGGTAACCTGAACAATATCTACCGGGTAACAACACTGTGGAATAAAGAGGTTACTCCTGAGGATAAAAGGGCAACCACGGTACCCTGGTCCGGACCGGGGGCAAAAGAGGAGTTTCCTGAAATACGGGACTATACCCGTTTCGCGCCGTTCAGCGCATTTACAGGGGAAACCTGGGTGAGCTATCAGAACAGAAAGTTTGCTGAGGAAAAAATATTTTTTGCTGACCCCGGATTCCTGAAGATGTTCTCTTTTCCATTGACAGCAGGTGACAAAAGGACTGCATTGTCCGATCGATTCAGCATTGTCCTTACGGAAACCACTGCGAAGCGCTATTTCAAAAACGAAAACCCTCTCGGGAAAATTATTACGATAAATACACACGGTAATTTTCAGCAAAGTGGGTTTAAAGTAACGGGTGTGATGGAGGACCCTCCTGTTAACTCCCATCTTCAGTTCGATTTTCTGGTTTCGTATAGTTCTATTTGGTCTGAGTTGAGTACCGGCAGCACCTACTGGCATTGGGATTATACCTATTGCTACCTGTGGCTAAACGATCAAGCAGATCCCAAAGCGCTGGAACAGAAGATATCTCATCTTAGAGTTAAGCAATTTGGTGGCGAGTTAGGCGATTGGAACGATGAAATTGATTTCAAACTGCAACCGTTAAAAGACATTCATCTTTTTTCGTCATTGAAAGGTGAGTTGGCGATAAACGGTGATGGAGTAGCTGTATACTTTTTGACGATCATAGGCATCTGTATCCTGTTAAGCGCGAATTTCAATTATATAAACCTCGCTACTGTGAAAGCAGTGGAACGTAGAACGGAGATGGGTATCAGAAAAATCGTGGGGTCTACTGCCTGGCAACTGGCATCGCAGCTTTTGGTGGAATCGGGATTGTTGAATATGGTTGCCGCATTGCTGGCTGTAGTAATTTTTCTCATGTGCCAACCTTTGTTGAAGAATTTCACCGGGGTTGAATCATTCAACCTGCTACCCGCTTTACTCACCGCAGAAACGCTGTTCTGGATTGGGGCAATACTGACTGCTGGAATTGTCCTTTCGTCATTGTATCCGGTTGTTGTGCTTTCCTCTTTTAAACCGGCCCAAGCCCTGAAAAGTAGTAAGAGTAAGGGTAAGGGGGGAAAGATTGACCTGCGGAAATGCCTGATGATTGTTCAGTTTATCTTTTGTATCGGATTTACAGTCGGCACCTACGCACTGTACCGGCAGCTCCAGTATATGAAGAACATTGACCTGGGCATGGACATAGCCCAGGTATTGGTGGTGAAGGGCTTCGGAGGCCAGTCTTACGCATCGTATGAAAATTTCAAATCAAAACTTGATGCATTTCCGTCGATACAGGCGGTGGGTACGTCTTCCTCTGCACCCGGCGAGGAGATTACAAACCTCGGTTTACGGGCACGCGTCACTACGCAAGGGAGTAAATCATCTGTTGATAAAGAGCTGAAATTGATGACGATTGACGGAGATTTCTTCAAAACGCTGAACGTAAAGTTATTAGTGGGAAGAAGTTTTGACCCCTCCATTCCTTCAGACAAGGAGGCCGTCATCCTCAATGAAGCGGCAGCAGGCTTATTGGGCTATCAAAATCCGGGGGATGCAGTATATAGTAGTTTAACCTGGGGGCGTTCTATTATGGGCGAGGGAAAACGATACGGCATTATCGGTGTAATTCGGAATTATCATCAACTTTCACTCAAGAACAACCATGAACCATTGGCATTTATTTCCAACGTTACCAATGAATGGCAATGGAATAAGCGCTACTACTTCATCCGATTTGAAGATCATTCTACAAAAGCGAGCGTTAAGACCGTAATGCAAAATGTGGAGAAGGCGTGGAAAAGTGCCGTTAAAGATGAACCGTTCAATTACTTTTTCCTGGATCACTATTTTGACAGACAGTATAAGTCTGACACTACGTTTAATGCATTATTTATCCTTTTTTCGACCGTGGCCATTGTTATTGCCTGCCTTGGTCTGTTTGGATTGGTGGCCTATACAACACTACAACGAACGAAGGAGATAGGCGTAAGAAAAGTTCTAGGAGCATCTGTTCAGGGCATTCTTTCCCTTTTGGCTAAGGACTTTATCCGACTTATGGTAATTGCCGCCATACTCTCAGTTCCATTGATCCGGTGGGGACTTGAGCAATGGTTGAGCCAGTACGCCTTTAGAATCGAATTAACCGTATGGTTATTCATACTTCCTATTTCAATGATTATGATGATTGCGTTACTTACAGTAGCACTGAGATCGATGAAAGTGGCCGTAACAAATCCCGTTAAGAGTTTGAGGTATGAATAAACAGTATTCCCCGGAGCACGAGTGTTGGGAGGCAACTTGAGGACTTACTGGAGGAGATTAGAAACCGGGAAATAGGAAACGGCGTCGCACCTGAAAACAATGCCTTCAACTACGGCAAGATGACTAATGAAAGTCTCAAAGGAAGGGCAAGCTAGCTTATCGGCCTTGTCTTCCATTTTGAGTTTAATAGCCTCAATAGGGTCGGGGCGTCAGGATGGGAAAATGTTTGTCTTCGTAGGACTTGATCAAAAGAAGTACTACCTGCAGTGTTTCGCCTTCCGGAGAGGTTGGCTTCACCAGGTTATCAAACATTGTGTCTACCCGGTCGAGACTGGCTTGGTACTCTTTTCTGCTCTTTATTGTTTTCAGTTTCACCGTCATATCATAGGAATTGTTCGGTAAAGTTAATCAATGAGTTACAAATGCACCTCGGCTTCCATGCAAGACAAAAAGAATATTTGTACCTTTGGAATATGAGAACGTTACATCTAAATATCCCCGAAACGGTTGATTTTGACGACAAGGAAGCCGTAATGGCAATCGCCTCAAGGCTTTACGAAAAGGGCAAATTGTCATTAGGACAAGCTGCCGACCTCGCCGGACTTTCCAAGAGAGCGTTTATGGAAACACTCGGTAATTACGGAGTATCCGTTTTTAATTACTCGCCCGACGACCTTGACCGAGACGTAGAAAATGCAAAGAACCATAATATCTGATACGAGTTGCTTAATCCTGCTCGACAAGATTGGGGAACTGGAACTACTGAAAAGACTATTCGGAACCATTATCATTACAAAAACGATTTCTGAGGAATTTAATCAGGATCTACCGGATTGGTTTGAGATTCAATCCCCAACTAATAAGACTTATCAAAAGATTCTTGAGGCCTCGTTGGACAAGGGCGAAGCAAGCGCCATAGCTCTCGCCATAGAGGAGGCTGACTGCTTATTGATTATTGACGACCTCAAGGGCAGAAACTTCGCGGAACAGTTAGGACTTAAGGTCACAGGAACACTGGGCGTTTTGATCGACGCTAAATTGAGCGGATTTCTGAAGTCAGTTAAGCCGTCGTTGGAAAAAATCAGGAATACAAATTTCCGGTTAACGAATGACCTTGAAAGAAAAGCCTTGGCAAAAGCAGGTGAACTTTGAGCGAACCGCATGCAAACCAACAATGCGGAATCGAAAGACAACGGCTTGTTAAATGCACAAACTAATCCAGGGTCCACAAATGTTGGTGCCATGATTACTAGAGAAGAACTTAAAAATGAGGTAGATAGACTTCCGGACGGCCTGCTGGATAAAGCATATGTTTTATTGAAAAAGTTGGTTCTGAAAGAGAAAATTAGTCAGCAGCCTACAATTAGAGATTTCCATGGTAAATTGGATTACACCGACATCCGCAAGGCTGAGTATGACGGATGAATTAGTCGACACAAATATTTGGTTTAAGCCAATAAATCCTCTGCTTACCTTCAGGTCCGCACTGCATTGGTGCAAAATCAACCTATTACTGAAATCGGAATTCATTGAGAGCGTTAAAACCAAAGTATCCACATGACAAATATTTCGGTGCAAGACTTATTAAAATATTTTCAACAAAGGAATAATCGCTTTACCAATTCTGAGGGTATGGAGATGGGCTGGTCGGAAGAATGGGGAATGTGGACCTATTTAAATCATTTTAGCTATGACACGGGACCGCTACAACTCGACATAAGCACGGAGGAGGATGAATTAAGCGATTTTATTAACGGCTTTAAATTACAGAGGATCGAAGACATAGATCGTCTACACTATACAAATGCCTGGATGAGATACCTGAACGGAGGAGCAGAAATAATTATTACACCAATAGAGCTTGAAGCTGCGCTGAAATTCAAGCTCGTCAGGAGTAAGACCGTAATTTTCAGTATGGACCTACATTTTTACGATGAGGTAACAGAGCACCTTACAATGCCGGAAGATTTCGAAAAATACATTTCTGAAAATGACCGACGGCTTTTTGCAGCAAATGAGAATCGGTATAAGGTAGGGAGGAGCTAAGGTTCTGAGGAAATAGTAACAACAATTGGTGGCAAACACGTGTCAATTAATCAAACAAGACCTCATTTGGCCAGATTGCTGGTTCCGGTAATTGATAAAGTCAGGCGTGAATTTATCCAAGCTGGTTTCCCCCTTCCAGCTTATGCGTTTGGTCCGAAAGGTGATCTTTTCATGATTTCAATTCTATTCTACCCTATTGACAAAGGAGAATTAGTTTAATACCACGATTCCCTGCGGCTCCACAAATCACCCTCCCCAATGGAAGAAGGGAGAGGGGGTGGAGCAGTCTGATAAAACGTAAAGCCTGAAGCCAGTTATGAACTTGGGCTTTAGTTTTTAGGACCTGCCATTCAGCTTCATCACTCTATTTCGGAGGTGTAACCCACAACTATTTTTCCATTTGCCCTTTCAGCGATCTTTTACGGTGGAGTTACTACAATCGCATTTGCTCTTGCATTCGTGGAATTGTTGGCAAGGTGGACTGCCTTCCCGTTTTTCCAATAGTTCCTTAAACATCCTTGAATATCGTCTCCCCTTTCGTTAACCACGAAATCCCGAAGGCTACTAGCGCCGCAGCCTCC
>Ga0193731_1000345_pt1 | contig 15777 bp, 3 predicted proteins | sample U1a2metaG_FD_144920 | JGI IMG/M metagenome (GOLD analysis project Ga0193731, IMG submission 144920) | Soil microbial communities from a riparian zone of the East river system, Colorado, United States - U1a2 | ecosystem: Environmental > Terrestrial > Soil > Riparian zone | place: USA: East River...
ACTCACCGTCACATCAATTTCTCCTTCAAACGCGGCATTACAGGCTGTATTACTTAATGGAGTGAGCGTAACGATGGGGTTGACGTGCTTGTCACTGATATTAACTTGAACCGCGGGCGTCTCGCAACCTGCTCCGACGATGGGAATATCCCCGGTAGTCTTTCTTTTTGCCACCACATAGAATGTACCCGCACCCATGGTGGGATATTGTCCTGCACCGCCACCATCCGTTAGTACCTGGCCGGGTATGAATACAAGGGCCGCGTCTTTCAATGCCGCAGGAGAGGCAAAAGCGCCCGGCGCACCACTGAACCAACGGAAGTCAAAGTTGTTGGCTATGGTGGGAACAGCTCCCGTATACGTCAAAGTGGATTGGCCTGTGGCCGTTCGATCGATCTGGATCTGAGTCACATTGATGGACCCGTCGGGATTACACGTGAACTTATCCTGTGTGGTAAAGTTGGTGATGGACAAGGAAAATTTCGTGGGTTGGATGGTTATACTATTATCCGCTTTACATCCATTAGCTGTATTCAATGCGGTCAACACATAGGCCGCCCCGCCATTGTCGGTCAGACTCAAAAAAGAATACGGTACAGTGCCGTCCTTATTGGTGGAGACAAGATTGGCGCCATTCGGATCGGGCGCAAGAGAATAGTTATAGAATGAATTTTGAATCGCCGGAATCCCTGATGCAGTAGTTGCGGTCACAATCAAAGAACCTTCACCAATCGCCGGATCACAAGAGGTATTCGGTGCTGTCGTGATGGTCGCGACAGGTACGGAATGGGTATCCTGAATGGTCACCTGGACAACCTGGGTATAACACCCTACACCCGATGCTGACGCGGCATTTTTCTTGCCACGGGCAAAAAAGGTACGATCACCGCTGCCCAGCCCGGCTGCCCCCATAGGCCAAACCGCCGGACCAACAATTTTCCCTTGATTCAACAATTCTCCTCCCGTCCCAGCACCGTCGCCTGGTTTTGGATTGGCAATTCCATCGTTAACGATATTCACTAACGCATTATCGCTGTACCACTCAAAGTCATATTCCGTGGCGGGATCAGGGGCAACGGAAGCTAAGGCACTTCCTGTAGAAGCAGGCCCGCACAGCGTTTCAGGTGTAGGTGCGATCGACAATCCACTGGGAATACCCTGCTGGTCGGGAACGACCACAGCAACATCAGCTGCGCATTTACTATTGTCATCCGTTACAGTAATAGTGTAGGAAGGCACTGCTGCCTGAGGCTGAAACCCATTCATTAAACCGGTCGTTTGACCCGAATTTCCATTGCCGATTATAACCCCCGGCGCGACGAAAGGCGGTGTCCCAACTGGTAAAGGGTTGATATTTGAAACATAATACTGCTTGGCGAGGATATCGCTTGCATCGCTGTTTACAGTGAGTTTTACTTTACCGTCGGCAGCAGCGCTAGGATCACACGATGTATTGGGTTGGATCTGATCAACGGTGATAAGGGGATTCAATACTGTCTTCACAAGCGCCTGGCCCCGACCCAACGGACAGGCAGGAAAATCTTCGTCCGTCAGCTGGACAAAATAAGCGCCCTGGGCCTGCGTACTGGCTGTCGCTAAAATAGCAAGAATGGCCGGCTGAGGGGAAGCGGTTTGGGCAATTAATGGGCCCGTTGCATCATTGCCCGAAAATATCGCAATAGAATATCCGAGTACACTTGTTCCAGAAATGACCTGCACATCGAGTTTACCATTCGGCACATCACACCGGGTAATATCGGTAGGCGCAATCGTAAAAACAGGCAGACTGCTTGTAGGTACATTGTCGGTATGATACGTCCCGCAGCCATCCGGGTCTTTCACCACAAGGGTATACGTTCCGGCACCAATTGTAGGGTCCGATACAGGAAAATGATTAATACCCAGGTTAGCATCGTTATCCGGGGGATTTGGGTAGATCTGGGCTGCTCCAAACGTAGGTGGATTGGTGAAAAAGTTAATAGGCGCAACGTTGTTAGGTGACCCTACATACCATTGATACGTGTACGCCCCGGGTGCAAGAGGAGTTACCGCAGGGTCCATACCTCCCAGTCCGCCTCCACAGGCGCCCGGTACAGGAACTACGGTCACAGTAATATTACTTTTCACCGTGTTGTCAATGATCTGCTGGGTCACCGGGGTCGATTCGCACGATGTGTTTTTATCAACAACCAATGCAGTTAAGTAGCCGGGGATCATCCCTCCGTAGGCAAGGGGAGCGATCAGACCGTCCACTATGTTGTTCGGATCCAAAGATGCTTTTATAACCAGCGGATTCGTTGGGTAGGCAGCACCGCTAATAGTGGAGGTATACACATAAAACAGATCATACTTGGTTGGAGCCGATAGATTGATAAGAGTAGCGGTCGCTGAACCATCCGGGGCGTTGCATTTTGTCACCGCGTTAACACCAACAAAAGTAAGGGAAGGGTTCACGATGTTGTTCGGCACAAAGCCCGATTGCGTGCCGGTACATCCCGTGGCAATGATCTGAACTTTCACCGTATAATCTGAACTGGCAAGCGCGCTGATCACTCCGGTTGAAGATTGAGCATGGACTGGTCCACCTGTTCCCACGCCATCATACCAGGTAAAATTATGCGTCCCAGCATTAGCAGCGCCATCACCGGTGGCGGTCAGCTTTCCATTCGGCAGCGCGGGATTACAAGAAGTCTGGTCCGTTGGTGTGACGGCAATGACGGGATACGTAAGGTTATCCAGGATCGTAACGGAAGCAAAATTGGAAATACAATTGTCATTGTTGTTCGTAACGGTATTGCCGGCGCCGGCCTTCACTTGCAGCGTATAAGGACCCGCACCCAGAACGGTGGTCTTATCCAATGAAGGTAAAACGGTTCCGCCGGACCAGGTTAGTGTAAAACCCGTATACACAGCCGTAATGGTACTTCCCCTATACTTGAAAGGAATAGCCGCATTGACAAAGGCCGTACCATTAAAGGGAGCTGTACAATTTGTGTTATTGGTGAAATCCAGTGGCGTAATCAGTGGCAACTGACTATCGTCCTGAATGGTAACCGTCTGAGTACCTGTGCAACCCGTTGCCGTCAACGTAACTTCCACAATAAAATTGGCAGCTGCTGCACCTTGCTTTCCAGTAATATTGGTAGTGGCTAATGTTCCATTGATAAATGCTCCAGGTGCCCCCACGGTGGTTCCAGAATACCAGCGATACTCATACGGACCGGCCGGCACGACGGAAGTCACATCGGCGGAGCCATTAGGATTACCACCTGCACAGTTTGTGGAATTGAACACACTTGTTGTCGGGGTAGGATTAGTAAGGGTCTCCAGTATTTCAGAAGTGACTGCATTGGATGTACAGTTCAGACGGTTGTTGGTAACCGTAGTAGTGATGAATCCTTTATTCTGAAGATTCAGCAATAAGGATGCGCCTGTCTGAACTGTCGGTGCACCGACTGTATTCCCACCATGAAATACAATGGTGTACGTATCACCGCCAAGTGCATTAACGTCGCTAAGGCCCGTAACCGTGGCAGTGCCATCGTAGTTAGGATTAGCAACGCATTTGGTGTTAGGTGTGGTAGGCAACGTGAACGTTGGCACTGCGCTATTGTCCGCCAGAATCTGGGTAAATGTATTTGTGCAACCCGTTTGAATATTGGTAACCAGAACAGTATAATTATTGCCGCCTTGTTGGCTTGAGATCGTTGAGTTGGGCGATGCGTCTGCAGAAGCAACGGCAGGATCGATTATCAAATTTCCTTTATGCCATCCGAAGGAAAATGTATTCACGCCCGCATTGGTTACTGTACCGACTACTTTTCCATTATCCAGGCCACCCGGGCAGTTAGTAGAAGGCGTAGGCACTGCACTGATAGCAGGCAATACCTGGTTGTTGAGTATCTGGGCAGTTACCGGCGAAGAGGTACATCCTAAAATGGTATTGGTAATCGTCGCGGTATAAAATCCTCCGTTCTGTGCCGGCAAGGTAGCTGCAGTCTGGCCACCGATCGGGCTGCCCATCGTATTTCCGGTCGACCAGATGTAGGTGTGCGCGTTGGCTGCTCCGTTCGTTTCGGTAAAGGCGCTGCTGATCGATCCATTGTATCCAAGGGCCGCATTACAGATCGAATTGTCGGCCGGGGTTAACGTTAACACCGGAACCGAGCTGTTGTCGGCAAGGATCTGTACCAACGTGTTCGTACAACCGGTCTGGTTGTTTGTTGAAAGTACAATGTAATTCTTCGCTCCCTGCTGACCACTAATAGTTGCGGTGAGGCCTCCGTTGGCGGGCGGTACCGCCGGGTCGGTCAGCAAGTTTCCTTTGTGCCAGGCAAATGCAAACGTCTGACCTGCGGCTCCATTCGTAACCGATGCTATAATCGATCCATTGTCAGCTCCACCCGGGCAGTTTGTAGAAGGAGTCGGTACTGCACTTATAGCAGGCAATACCTGGTTGTTGAGTATTTGGGCAGTTACCGGTGAGGAGGTGCATCCCAAAATCGTATTGGTAATCGTGGCTGTATAAAATCCTCCGTTTTGTGCTGACAACGTTGCAGCAGTCTGGCCACCGATCGGGCTGGCCATCGTGTTTCCGTTCGACCAGATATAAGTGTGTGCATTGCCTGCACCGTTCGTTTCGGTAAAGGTGCTACTAACAGATCCGTTGTATCCCAGGGCGGCACTACAGATCGAATTGTCTGCCGGGGTAAGTGTTAACACAGGAACCGAGCTATTGTCGGCAAGGATCTGTACTAATGTGTTCGTACAGCCGGTTTGGTTATTCGTCGAAAGAACAATATAATTCTTCGCACCCTGCTGACCGGTAATGGTTGCCGTGAGGCCTCCGTTGGCGGGCGGCACCGCCGGGTCAGTCAACAGGTTTCCTTTATGCCAGGAAAATGCGAAAGTCTGACCTGCGGCTCCATTCGTTACCGATGCTATAATCGATCCATTGTCAGCTCCACCCGGGCAGTTTGTCGAGGGAGTAGGGATAGCACTGATGGCAGGCAACACCTGGTTGTTGAGGATCTGGGTCGTTACCGGCGAGGAGGTACATCCTAAAGTGGTATTGGTAATCGTGGCGGTATAAAATCCTCCATTTTGTGCCGGCAAAGTGGCTGCGGTCTGGGCAGCGATCGGGCTGCCCATCGTGTTCCCGGTCGACCATATATAGGTGTGTGGATTGGCAGCTCCGTTCGTGTCAGTAAACGTGCTGCTAATTGATCCGTTGTATCCCAGGGCGGCACTACAAATTGAATTGTCTGCCGGGGTCAGTGTTAATACAGGAACCGAGCTATTGTCGGCCAGTATCTGTACCAATGTGTTCGTACAACCGGTCTGGTTGTTTGTAGAAAGCACAATGTAATTCTTCGCACCCTGCTGGCCTGTAATGGTCGCGGTGTTCCCTCCATTGCCATTTGGCACGGCCGGGTCGGTCAACAGGTTTCCTTTATGCCAGGCAAATGCAAACGTCTGACCTGCAGTTCCATTCGTTATCGATGCGGCGATCGAGCCATTGTCCGCTCCACCCGGGCAGTTTGTAGAGGGATTAGGTACTGCATTGATCGCTGGCAATACCTGGTTGTTCTTGATCTCTGTCGTGACAGGTGAAGATGTACAGCCTAAAAAGGTATTGGTAATGGTAGCGGTATAGAATCCTCCGTTCTGTGCCGGCAAAGTGGGCAGCGATCGGGCTGCCCATCGTGTTCCCGGTTGACCAAATGTAGGTGTGCGGGTCGGCTGCTCCATTCGTGTCGGTAAAGCTACTGCTAACAGATCCGTTGTATCCCAGGGCTGCTGTACAGATTGAATTGTCTGCCGGTGTCAGCGCCAGGATGGGTACAGTACTATTGTCCGGAACAGAAGCCGTGGTAAAATTGGTACACCCAGTCGTGGTATTGGTTACTAATACCGTGTACGAATTAGGGGCTCCCACCGGACCTCCTACTTTAATGGCGGTGGCGGAGGTACCGTTGTTACCGGCACCCAGGGCCGCACCTCCGACGGCATTTCCTACATGCCACTGATAGGTGAACGCATCGCCGGCCTGAATATTGGAAATAGTTACAATCGCCGTTCCATCCGCATTGGGTCCGCTGCAATTATGCGAACCGGTGGCGGTCGGTACGAGCGTCGGAAATATCTTCGCATTCGGTACCTGGTTTGTGATCGGCGCGGATTGACAGCCGGTTTTTGTATTCTTTCCATCTACGGTATAAAATCCTGCATCCAGTTTATTCAACAACGTCGAGGTCGACGTGCCATCTACCGGTGCTGCATTCGAATTGCCATCGTACCATTTGAACGTGTAATCCGCAATGGTATAAAGTGCCGGAATATTATTCACCTGGACGGTTAAACTTCCATTGAAACTCGTTGCCGGACTGCAGATCGAATTCGGAACAATGGAGGCAAACGAGAGAACCGGAATCACGCTATTGTCGGCGACAAATTGAGTCGTGTTGTTTTCACAACCCGTGGTTTTGTTGCTCACCAGAACGGTATAGGGCTTAGGAGCCCCTACAGGTCCTCCCACTTTTATAGCGGTAGCCGTTAATCCATTGTTTGCTGCTCCCAGCGCGTTGGCCGGTACGACTGCATTGCCGGAGTACCATTGATACCCAAACACATCGCCTGCAACAGGATTGGTGACGGAGACACTAACCGTACCGTCCGGTGTTAAGGCAGGATCACAGTTGTTGGAGCCCGTTGACGTAGCACTTAAAACCGGGAGAACGGTGGCCTTGACGACAGTTTGTGTTTTAGGAACAGAGGTACAGAACAAATCAGTCCGCTGAACGATGGCCGTATAGCTCCCATCTTTCAAACCTGAAAGGACAGGACTCTTCGAATCTGCCACCGCAATTACCGGATCACTGACCGTCGGTCCATTGTACCAGGTAAAAATGTAATTGGGATCCGGAAGGGTAACGCTGCTCGCTCCAAAAGTGACAGTCGCCTGTACGGATCCATTGTAAGGAGCTGTCGCCTTGGCGACATCACAAACTGTATTCGGTGTGAGCTGCGCCAGCGTAATGACCGGCACGTTGATTACCTCGGCAATGGTAAATTCCGCCTGAGACGTGCAATGGAACGGGGTCGTAATTTTAACCGTATAGGGTATACCTCCTCCGCTTACCTGGTTTACCTGTTGTCCATTTGTTCCCGACACAGTAGCGACCAGGTTGGCCGGCAAGGTATTCTGTCCCTTGAACCACTCGAATGTAAAGCCAGAAGGATTTTGAAGAACGCCCGCTACATAAGCGTTTGCGATCAGCGAACCATTGGGCTTAGTCGGATCACAGGAGGTTTGTGGCGCGAGCTGGGTTATCTGAGGCGGATCCGGAATTACCGTTTGACTAGTTACTTGCGCAATGGGAAACTGTCCTGAAAGACATCCGGTCGAGTTATCTTTTATCGTTGCCTGGTAATATCCTACCGGCAAGGCTGTCCGGATCTGGCCTGTTCCATAGGCAGGAGGAAGAATGCTTCCCCGCGTGCTGGTTGCGTTATTATAGTAATACCAATCGAATGTGTAATTGGCTGGGTTTTGAAGCACGCCATTGAAGTAGGCATCCACCTGAATGGATCCCGTGTTAGGATTGGTGCAATCCACCACATTCTGTAACGTGGTTGCCTGACCATCGGGTACCTGCGGGCCATTCACTGTAGTTTGAGGCGAGAGCTTAGTACATCCGGCTTTCGCCACCTGGACGATATAATTTCCGGCCGTTAGATTTTTTGCACTCGGACCAGTGATTCCCAACGGGTTCAGGGCTACGTCAAACCAGGTAAAGGTGTATCCGGTAGTGCCATCCGTAATCGTGGCCAACAGTTCCCCGTTGGGAGGATTGCAGACCGTTTGGTTGGAAACCAGATTAACCTGGATGGGCGGGTCATTTCCGAGGCGGGCGATCGTGCCCGAAACAAGAACACTTTTACATCCTTTTGCCGTGTTTGTTACCACCACCGAGTAGGTACCATCCGCCGCATTCAACAAATTATAGGCTGTTCCCTGTGGTGCGGCAATGGGGCTGGCCGTCGTCGAACCCGTGTACCATTGGAAGGTATAGGGGCTGTAGTCAACCACTTCCGTTGCGCCTTTGAATATATGAACCCTGAGCTGACCGTTGTCGGGAGCAGAATTTGCGCACTTATTATCGTCCGCCAGTTTCTCCACGGTTACGCTAAATGGATCAGGCGCGATGATAACGGAGTACATGTTATTTGAAATGCTGCATTCCTTGGTACTCTGTCCGGTGAGGACAATGGGCAGGACGGAACCATCATTGTATAAAACAATATAGAGGGGAAATGTAGAACCCGGACCATTGAAGGTAAGCGTTGGCGAAACCAGTGTTTGACCGACCTGGAGGTTGGTAATTGTGATCGTTGTGTTATAGAGCCTGATTGCCGTCGCCGGGTTAGCGGTAGGATCTCCATTGAAAAAACTAACCGGAACATTGTCGGTAATGGGCAGATCCCCATTGTTTATAATATTAAAGTAGGCCTTGATCGATAGGTCTCCGCAAATCGGCGGGGTGATGACGACCGTGGGCGTATAGACCCCGTCTCCATTTGAGTCCACTCCGGGAGTGGCTGGATTATCTCCGAAATAAGTAAGGTCCGGCGCCGGAAATTCAGGACAGCCGCTTTGACTCAGCCGCGGTACCTGGTTCATAAATAAATTGAACGGCCGTTGGGGACCCGGCAAACCATTGGGACAGGGAGCGTTACTGAATACCAGGCTTGGATCCAACTGGGGAAACGGAAGGGTCAGATTATCATTGATATTCGTAACATAATAAGGATGTTGATTCCACACCTTGCGGGTAGGAAGCCACCCGTTGCTGGAGGAGTACCACATTCTTGTTTGCCCCAGGGACTGCTGTTGTGCCGTGGCATTGTTTATGTTAAACGTGCCGATGTTGGTATAGCAAGGCACACAAATGTCAGTGGCTCCATCGCCGTTAACATCGGCAACAACCGGACCCTCGGTAAAGGTGTGCGACTGACAGATGGCCGACCATATCTTGGTCGCCCCGGTGACTCCATCGACCACTGCTAACTCCTGCGAGTCGCGATAAACAACCTCGGGCTTGCCATCGTTGTTAAAGTCATACACCGTCAGTGAAAGTATGCCGGAAAGTGAATCATTGATGCCCCTTTTCCAAAGTAAGGTAAGGTTTCCACCGGCATCAAGTCCCAGACAAAACAACTGGGCACCGGCTGTAAATAACGCTTCCAGTTTGCCATCGCCATTGGCATCGCCCAAATTTATTCTACCGGTACCCCAAATCCATCCGTTGGGATAGATAGGGTCTACAGGTGTATACGTTGTGACAGTGTTCTTTTGAACATTCCAATAGAAAATCGTAGTTATACTGTTCGCGCAGGGCGCGGCTTCGTTTCCGGAGCAATTGATGGCCCCGGTCATAAGCACATCGATAAACCCATCTCCGTCCATGTCAGCCGTGCTGGTGGTGCTGGCCTGATCAACACCGAATTCATTTAAGTCGAGGTACCCTTTTGGATAATAAGTGATCCCCAGGGTTTGCATATCTTTTGCCACCGTAAGGGTTTGCAATGTCCTGGATGAAAGACTGGGAACGCTATAAATAATGGGGCCGCAGACCAATTCCAGTTTATTGTCTCCCAAAATATTAACGGCCACTGGACCTGAGTTCACTTTCTGGTCCCAGTTTCCTCCGGGATTAGCGAGCAGCACACCCGATTCAGCCGCATAGATCTGGTTTTTCAGATACACTTCGGCTTTTCCATCGCCGTCAAAATCGGCTATCCCGGGGCTGCCGGGTCGATCAGGTCCCAAATCGACCGCGTTAAACAGAGGTACGAGCCCACCCGCAACATACTTGAACCCACATAAAAAAAATTCTGTCGGTTTATTGTTCGGGCTTCCCCCCCGATCGCTGGCAATTACATATAGCTCACCAATCTTATTTTTATCAATGTCGGCGATCAACGCCTCGTGCTCAAATACGTAATTGCTGCCTGCTTTAGGAAAAATATGGGATCCCGGCGTTCTGAAATCCGCCATGATATCACCGGGACTGAAACCACCGATGGTGGCAGTGGCCACGACTTGTACGGTGCTATTCCATTTCGAGGTGACCACGATATCGGGCATCCCGTCATTGTTCATATCTCCGACAACGATCTTGGCCGGTGTATCCGCCGTATTCTGAGCGGACATTTGTGGTGGCGCAATGCCTACAAAACCGGTCCCCGGAGGGGGCTGGATACTGCACGTGGAGCCGGCGCCGACGAACGTCAATCCATAATACGACGCGCAGTCGGTATCGGCGGCGTCTATTTTGCCATCGCCATCATTGTCGGCACCATCGAAACAACGACAGCCCTTCTCCACCGTGACTGGAAAGATACACTGTGAATCCAGGCAATCGATTTTTCCGTCGCCGTTGTTGTCTTTACCGTCGTTACAAATTTCGACGGTTTGGGAAAAGGCTTTCCCAACAAATAAAAAAACAAACACCGAAATCAATAGAAGTAGTCTTCCACGCATATACATATTTTTTTTCCATCGATTAAAGCCAGCCAGACCAGAATAAAAATAGGTAAATCCAAATGCAAAATTTATCGCACTACCAGCACATTGCCAGTTGCCGGTTTTAAATTGGGACATCCAAAGACATAAAAATAAGTGCCATCCGGCACCGATTTGCCATTGTACGTACCATCCCAATTGTTACCGCTATTGTAGCCCCTCACCTCATATACCTTACTGCCATGGCCGTCATAAATGGACATGGTGCAATCCTGATCGACTCCCGGAATGATCCACATATCATTCGTCTGATCACCATTGGGAGAAAATATGAGTGGAGCCTTGATGCTTGCTGTGCCCGCCTGGTTTACCGTAACCTTAACGCTATCCACGGCATCACAGGATCCCGACCTTGTTCCGGTCACCTTATAGAAGGTGGTGATGGAAGGTTTTGCAATTGGATTGGCAATCGCTGGATTATCCAGTGACTCCGAAGGGGTCCACACATAAGCATCCGCCCCCGTGGCGGTAAGTTGCACCGTGTCGCCAAGGGTAATGGATGACCTGGCCGCTTTTACGGTTAGAGTTAAAACGGGTTTTGCACTAATGGCAAGGGTTGCTGATGAAGCACAACTGTTTTGATCCGCTGTATTCACCGTATAATCTCCCGGCTGGGTAACTCCAATGCTGTTGCCCGAACCACCACCAGTCCAGCTGAATGAATTGAAACTTCCGGCGACACTCAGCGTGCTCGTTTCTCCCTCGCATATTGAATTGGCGGTTGCAGAAATAACAGGAACGACAGGGGTATTGATCGTTATTGGTTTTGAAATCGCATTGCTGCAGCCGGTCACGCCTTCATAACTGGCAGTCAGGGAAACATTCAAACTGCCTGGATTGGCATAGGTGTTTGATGGATTCAGGACTGCAGAAATATTTCCATCGCCGAAAGTCCAGGCATATTTTGCAATACCCCGTATATCCAGAACGGATTGATTGGTAAAACTGGCCGCGGCGCCAGTACACACTGATGCAGGGATTTGAAAATTCGCAACCGGCACAGAAAGCAGTACCACGGTGCTTTTCGCAGTCTCCTGACTGCACGACGTTGCTGTACTGGTGACGAGTACACTATAATCGCCCTCTTGCGTGACGGCAACCGAGAACCCTGTTTGTCCCACTATATCTGTTCCGTTCCTCTTCCATTGAAAGGTATAAAGTGCAGGGTGATTAACGGTGAGCGTGACGGTTGAGCCCTGGCAGACTGCACCAGAAGGGGACGAACTTATCGTAAACACAGGCAGGGTCGCCAGGTCCACCCGGGCGGATACTTTATTGCTTGTGCAAACCCCGACATTGAGTTGTAAAAAATACAGTCCTGCTTCATCAATGTTCATATTATTAACAACAGGGTTTTGAGAGGATGAAGTAAATCCGTTAGGGCCCGTCCATTGGTAGGTGGCTCCGCCCACCAGGGGCGTTGATAGGTTCAAACTGCCATCGACACAAATGGGAGAATTTGAACCAATGGTCGGGTCTGCCGGAGGCGCAGAGGCATCGTTCGCGACCGTAATGGCCGGAGAAGTGATTACGCAGGCGCCACTTTCTCCTGTAGCCGTTACTGTGTAGGAACCGGTCTGGGTGATATCGGTATATTCATTGACGCTGGGGCCGGAAAAGGGCGATCCGTCTTTCGTCCAGGCAAAAGTCACATTTGGCGCGGGGTTCGTGTTCAGCCGGATGGTCTGAGGCGTACAAATGGTTAACGGCATTGTGTTAAGGATCTTAGGCGAAACACAATTGGCATTTCTGATGACATCGACTGAAAAGGAACCCAACAAGGAAAAGGACGTAAAGGCAATATCGGGTTTGCCGTCTCCGTCATAGTCGCCGGCACGGACATTTCTCGAAAATTTTGTCGTAGCGATATCCAGTCTGGTAAACGACAAGGGTGCGTCCTGGCGGAGAATATTTACCTTGTTCTCGCTAATGTTGCCCACAACAATGTCCGCATCGCCGTCGCCATCGATATCACTGACGTCAACACCCCATGGGCCCGTTGAAGTGGTGATCACCTGGGGCGGCATAAAGGAAAGGTTCCCCGGTGTAGATTGATTGATAAATAGCTGCACCGAATTATCAAACGTGGCAGTAAGGATCAAATCCAGCAATCCATCCTTATTCATATCGCCTGTTGTCACATTATTAAACGCGCCGGTAACGGTTATTGCCTTCACCGGCGCAAAGCTTACCTGGGCTGTACTTTGGTTCCTAAAGATGTACACATTGCTGGTCTGGAACTGGTTCAGAATAATTTCCGGCCGCGCGTCGCCATCCAGATCCTGAACATCCAGTCCGTACGTTGTGCTAGCGCCGGTTACCAAAAGTTTTAAGGGCGTGGCAACAAAGGAAATTGCGGCGGTGGTGCTCTGGTTGATGAATACATAAATGATGTTGTCGGAATTCGGATCGTCAAACGAATTGGATACGATTAATTCCGGCAATCCGTCCAGGTTCAGATCCCGGATCGAAACGCGAAAAGCAAACTGGCCAATGTCCAGAAAAAGCGCCTGTGCGCTGGCAAACGAAAGGGTGCCCACCACGCTGTTGGTGTTGCGCAAAATAAAAACCTGGTTGCGGGTTGCTCCATTCCGCGTAGCGACCAGGTCCGGTTTCCCATCGCCATTCAGGTCACCGCAATTGGTGTTAAAAGTCGGGGCCGACATATCCAGCGCCGCAAGGGTAGTTTTGTCCACTTTCGAAAATGAAATTGTCCCCGGCGAGCTTGTATTTTTTAATATCAACAAATCCGTCGGTGTTCCTGCCTTCGGCGATTTTGTGGTCGCCAGATCAGGTTTCCCGTCCAGGTCGAAATCACAGCTGCAGAGATCAAACAACTCTGCGGGGTCGGAGATGCTAAGTGTGCTTGTCTTCGTGACATCAAAATCGATCCCTCCGTATACCGGCGTAAATTTCAATTGCGATTTGGCCGAAAGCCCTGTCACTAAATTGATGACTTCCACATTGGACATCCTGGCCTGGGGCGGCACTCGAACCAGAATCGAAAAATTAGTGGATGGAGCAATGACGGTGCCCTTAACATGATCAAACCACACCTGAAGGTCCGTTGTCGTATTGCTGAAGCCGCTTCCGGTAATGAGAATAGTTTGCATAGGAGCGGCGGCCAGGGGCTCCACTTTATTAATGACGGGTACCTGGGCACCCGCAGTGATCCCAATCGATAAGGCAAAACCAACTATAACACTCGTTCTCATAATTATGGCTGCACGGTCAGTAACCAGGCGTCTTTGAACATGATCAATTTTCTATTCTTATCCCGTTCTGCCCTTACTGTATTAATGTCGTCTGACTGAAATAGGTAAACATACCAATAGGATTTCTCGCTAAGGAACCCAAATTGGGCGTTAAACGACATTCGCTTTAACCCCCTGACAAAGCTTTCAGCATTTACCCGGCTCTGAAATACCCCTACAACCACATAATTACCTACTGCCAGATCTTCATTGTTCCCCCTCTTTACAAACTCGTGGCGGTCAGCATGATGGGTCAAGGTATCATGGTTTTCTTCCAGGTGTGCGATTGCTTGCTGTCTGGCCAGGGAATCGGCTTCCACCTTTTTTCTTGCCACCTCCTGAATGGAATCTGCCTTTTGTTTCTTAGCCGCTTTCTCTGCGGCTATCAGCGCCTCCTTAATTTTCTTGTCCTCTGCCAGCTTCTGAGCCTTGAGGTCCTGTTCCTTTTTGCGCTCAGCGGCAAGTTGAGCGGCTGTCTTTTTGGGAGGCTTTTCTTTATGCGTGTCTACAAATGAGTAATAGGAAACTTCCTTCTTTTTCTTTCCTCCCAGGAAACCAAGCTGGACCTCATAGGAAGGCGCCGCCAATTGGTTAACGCCCGCATTTTGAATACTATAGGAAAAACCAATCGCAAAGAGGTTCTGTATTTTAAATCCCAGCAATCCCGATATACCAAACTGTTGTTTATAGGAAGCGCCCACCCAGACCACGTGCTGAAGATGGACGATAGCCGCTGCCTCAAGCTGAGAAGGAAGCCCATTGTTCAGACGATAGATTAAGTAGGGTTCGAAAACATTCTTGTCTTTACTAAAATAGAACCGGTTGCTCGCATGCACCACGACCGATTGAAATGGCTTGAGCGCCGTAACGGTAAAAGATTCATTGCTTAAATAAATGGGTTGAAAAATGTTCGGCAGGGCAATTCCTGCATGAAATGTTTTTTTATGAAACGAAACTCCTGCATTACCCAAAAGAGTGGACGTTTTTGTAAGGAGGGTGGATAAAGCAGGGTCGGTAAACGTGCCGACCTTCTCCCAGTCAATGCTATTGTAAGCATACCCCGCAGAAAGTCCGAATCGAATAAAGGTCTCTTTATCAATCGGGACCGAGTAACCGAGCGTTAGCAGCACCGACGAGGTGTTGGTGATCCCTCGTTTGTCACTATTCAGGTTCAACCCAAGGCTCAGCCTTTTACTTAATGGGGTATGAAAGCTCAGGTTTGCCAAAACGGGAGCCCCTTGTATAGTAGTCCATTGTTTCCGATAAGCCAGAAAAAATGCTGACCGGCCCTCTATACCGACATAAGAGGGGTTAAGCATATAGGGGTTGAGAAAGAACTGGGAGAAATTGGAAATGTCCTGGGCCTGTGATTGGAAGGCAACCATCAGGCACAAAAGAGCCACATAACGACTATATCGCATATAGATCGAAAATTATGAATAATTATCAACATTTACTTGAATTTAGGCGTTGAATAAGGTGAATTTTACGCCCAACTGAACTTAAATCACTTTGGTTCTTTCAACCTTATGGTGGGTGGGTTCGTTTAAACCGACACATAAACCTTTCAAAAAAAAATTATGATGAAGAACTATTTGGATTCCCGTACAGGTTGGCTTTTGTTGCTGCTTGGCGTTGCGTTGGTCTCCTGTAATAAGGACAATAATTCCACTGCCAGGTTGGAGGTGAGGCTAACGGATGCTCCGGGAGATTATCAGGAGGTGAACATCGATATTCAGGATATACAAGTAAATGCAGAAGATGGAAATGGGTCCGGTGGTTGGCAATCATTGAATCTCAAAAACAAAGGAGTCTATAATTTAATAAAGCTCACCGACGGATTGGATACGTTACTGGGTGATATTCAATTGCCGGTAGGAAAAGTCTCCCAACTGCGACTTATCCTGGGGAGCAACAATTCGATTAAGGTAGCGG
>Ga0193731_1000346_pt1 | contig 15750 bp, 12 predicted proteins | sample U1a2metaG_FD_144920 | JGI IMG/M metagenome (GOLD analysis project Ga0193731, IMG submission 144920) | Soil microbial communities from a riparian zone of the East river system, Colorado, United States - U1a2 | ecosystem: Environmental > Terrestrial > Soil > Riparian zone | place: USA: East River...
GATTGAGGTGAAAGTCGTGAAGATCAACTACACCAACGACAACGTAGTGGTATCGCACAAGGTGTTGATCGAGAAAGACCTCGAGCAACAAAAAGCAGCTATCCTCACCAACCTCGAAAAGGGCCAGGTGCTGGAAGGCGTGATCAAGAACATGACCAACTTCGGGGTGTTCATCGACCTGGGAGGTGTAGACGGTTTGTTGCACATCACCGATATTTCATGGGGACGCATCAACCATCCTGAAGAAGTGTTAAAGCTCGACCAGGTGGTGAAAGTGGTGGTCCTCGACTTTGATGAAGACAAGAAGAGAATTTCCCTGGGCATGAAGCAATTGACGCCTCATCCATGGCAGTCCCTGCCGGCCGAAATTGTGATAGGGTCGAAAGTGAAGGGCAGGATTGTGAACGTAGCCGACTACGGAGCGTTTCTCGAACTGCAACCTGGAGTAGAAGGCTTGATTCACGTAAGTGAAATGAGCTGGTCGCAGCACCTGCGCAATCCTCAGGACTTCCTAAAAGTAAATGACGAGTTGCAGGCCGTGGTGTTGACTATCGATCGCGACGAGCGCAAGATGTCGCTTGGCATTAAGCAATTGACCGAAGATCCCTGGACGCGTCAGGATGTATTGACGAAATACGCGTTGGGTACACGCCACAAAGGCATTGTACGCAACCTCACCAACTTCGGATTGTTCATCGAACTGGAAGAAGGCATTGACGGCCTGGTGCACGTATCCGACTTATCGTGGACGAAGAAGGTGAAACACCCTTCGGAGTTTACCAAGATAGGAGAGAACCTCGAAGTTGTGGTGCTGGAACTGGATGCCGCTAACCGCCGGTTGGCCCTCAGCCACAAACACATCGAAGAAAATCCATGGGATACCTTTGAGACGATCTTTACGATCGGGTCGGTCCACAAGTGTACGATCATCAATAAGAACGATAAAGGAGCGATCCTGGAGTTGCCTTACGGAATTGAGGGATTCTGTGCTGCCCGGAACTTGGCCAAGGAAGATGGTTCCAAAGCCGAGATCGGGGAGAGCCTCGACTTCAAGGTACTGGAGTTCTCTAAAGAGGACAGGAGAATTGTGCTGAGCCACAGAGCCCTTTATTCTACGGAAGAAGAAAAGGCACCGCAGCCCCAGCAACAACAGCCTCTGAAGAAGAAGCCAGTAGCACCGAAAGGCAAAACAATCGACAAGATCAACCAGGAAGCCGAAAAGTCGACGCTGGGAGATATTGAAGCATTGAGTGCATTGAAAGAGAAGATGAGTGCATCCAAGGCGAAGCCAGCAGAAGGCGAAGCAAAACCAGAGTAATGGTATTTGGTAATTGGTGATCGGTGGGCTAAGTTCGGTAAACAGGCGACAGTCCACCGATTACCGATCACCGATTACCGATTACCGATTCAAGGTCTCGTGGCCGAGTGGTTAGGCAGAGCTCTGCAAAAGCTTCCACAGCGGTTCGAATCCGCTCGAGACCTCGGAATAAGCCGTTAATCACTATGATTAGCGGCTTTTGCATTTAATGGGTCAAGGTATGGGTCAAGATTAAGTCGCTCCCACCTCAAAACTTTCTTCACCGAATGTTAACACTTTCTCTTTCACTCCTACCGAGATTTGGATCAACAAACCTGAATTGAGTTTATGGAAAAGAAAGACATTGGCCTTTTGACTATTTTATTTGTTGTTGCCTCGCTAGCCTCTTATGGATGGTACTGGTCTGTGGGGAACTCCTGGCCACACGAATTAGGTGCCCTGTTTTCTGGATTGGGATTTGTGGCTCTCGTGGGTACACTGATTTTTCAAGGGCGCGAGCTTAAAGAATCTCAAGAGGCACGCAAGTCTCAGAACGATGTCATGAATAAGACTGCCCTTTTGCAGGGCTATACCACCTGGCTGAAATATAACGAGGACCAGGTAGCGGTATATAAGAATCACATTGACACCACTCTGAAAGAGCTCCATGCGGATCAAGTCAAAGAAGCGGCCAAGCGAATCGATGACCTTTTGAAAGATTTAGAAGTGCGGATTCGAGAGAAATAACAAAGCAGTCTTGGACTACCTATTTAGCAACTCACACTGGTGCACCTTGAGGGCCTTGGCGATCTTGTAAATAGGTTGCACGACCGATCTTGTACCGGGTGAGCCTCTTTTCACGAAGCAACTGGACGGATTGTATTTGATATATCCAAGTTTCTGGAGGTCGTTGATGACACTGTGATGGGTTGCCTTGGATTTGATCATTGAACGATCCATAATCATTCTTCGCGAAATAATAAACGGGCTCACGCACTGGGCTCCAAGCCACGCCAGACATAGCACAGTATACAAGCTGAAGTGGGTAGGTTTGATATTTGTTTCCGAGGTTATCCGTTCCAGAAACTCATTCAGCTGTTGCAGGTTGTCTATTTGCATTCCGGCGTGATGAGTTCCTATAAATTGAAGTTTTTTCCATAAAAGTGTGGACTGCGCTTATGCGGTTCAAGCATTTTTTGTATGTCGTCATAATCGTAAAAAATGACGCCACCGATTTTTGTGAAGGGCAGGGTGCCATTGATGCGAAGATTGGCGAGTGTGCCAGGTGAATGCAATAAAAGTCTCCTGACCTCGTGTGATTTAAGCCATTTTCTGGTGGGAGTAACATGCCCTTGGCCGAGGAGCTACTTCATCTCTTCGATAAGCTCGGTTTTAAGATTCTGTAGGTCGTCTAGTGTGGGTAGATTTGCTGCCATAAATTGGTTTGGTTACATGAAAAAATTGGCAATGTTTAGCTAAAAATGTCTGATGCAAAGAACGCGGCAAAACTTATTGTTTAGGGAAAGGAATTGGATGATCAAGAGATATTTTGACTCTCCAAAGAGGCACAAATCGAGTCAAAAAATATTACCAATACTGCCCGATCATTTTCAGAAAGGCAAAAATTGCAAAAAGCTTCCTCGTATTGCAATGGAACTCTCTAGCGCGGAGATAGACCGGAGCGGACGAGTATCGAATCGACTCTTCCATGACCCTAGACGAATGTCGCAGTTTTATCGTAATGAGTTTATTGCCACTGTATGCAATTCGTAAGGAAATCCAATCAGCTATTCTACTGGATAATCTCGACCACCCTTTCGGGACAGGTTCGTAATTGCTCAATCCAATACCTCCGGAATCGGCAAAATAAACTAGAATGATCTAGCAATCAAGCCGCACAACTGATCTGGGTGAATGTTCGCTTTGTAGACGAATACTTTTGTGGTATCGTGCCAATAGCTATATTTATGCGAAATTGAGCTTGTCTCTGGGAAATTTATCCTATCCAAGCTTGGATCATTTTCTTGGTCCTGCATTGTATTCGATTGGTCTGTTAGAAAAATTTTATGGCGATAGGCGTGAGTTTGGCACCAATGATAGGTTTAGGGGCTGAACCGTCAGTTGACGGTAAAAAACATGGGCATGGCAATTATTGATTTTATACCTGAACGGTATCACACTGGTTTCCAAAACATTTTGTTGATCTCAGACGACGATTTCCGCGCGTTTCGGAACTCCCTGTCTAGTGCTCCACTGGCTGTATCCCCTTCCTCTTTGGCACAGAGCATAGAAGAGGTAAGCGGCAAAGAGTTTCCGGACTTGACAGAAGTTTTCATTTCAGTGGGTAGTCTCTCGCCTTACTTAGAAAAAAATAAAATCAGTGAGTTGATTCAAAATATCTCAAAAGTTGCAGTTAGGGATGATTTGATTAAGGCTGACCAGCAAAGGCTTTTTGAAGAGCGATTGTCATTCTTAATTAATGATGAGCATATTTTCTATTCAGCACGCGGTAGGGACCTGATAACTGAGTATGGTGAGATATTCTTGAATGGTCGGGTAATTACAGACATACGACCAATATTCGGAATCGACATAGAACAAGAACCCTCGTGCGGACTTATTGTTCACAACCTGCATATTCACTATCAAAAGGAAACCGAATCATCGCACAAAGATATTTATATGGTGCTTGATTCGTCTGACATAAGAGCGCTAAAGGAAGTGCTGGAGAGGGCAGAAAAAAAAGAAGCGAGCTTGCTTCGGATCATGGAAAAATCGGGAATGAAAAGAATACAATAATACAACAAAGGGACCATGGATTACATGAATCAGTGCTATACACCGAAACACGAAACAATGAAACACTCTTACAACAAGCACGTGGGTTCTTGGGCAGGTGCTTGGACATGGCGGGAGAAGCTTTCAAGGCGAGACAAAGGCGATGATTGGAAAATTCAGTTTGTTGGCACGTCTAACGAGGCAGCCATTGCTAAGGAATTTGAAGTGCTTTCTTCGAAATGGAAAGCAGAGACATCGGGACTATCGAACATGCTTCACATAACACGGAATGATAACTATCTTGACATCATAGGCATGGGAGACAAGGTTGTGCCTTTAATTCTAAAGGACTTAATGAAATCACCTCATCATTGGTTTATCGCCTTGAAAGCAATAACGAAGGAGAACCCAATCGCGAATGCCCACATCGGGAATGTTAGGAAAATGAGCGACGATTGGTTACAGTGGGGCAAGAAAAAGAGGTTGATCTAATCTTAATTCTAATTGTCTGGCATAACGAAAGGCCGTGTATGACGCATTAAAGAAAAAGCTCTGCCCACAGCTCAGCGCACAGAATTCCCTCAAGACCAGCGACCCAACTTTGGATTATAACTGTCTGGCCTGGGCCATCGGCAGAACGGATGTTTGGATGGATATTCCGAACTATTTTCAACCATTTCTGAATTTGGAACCAAGCACTTTAGACCATAGCGCCAAGGGCTACGCCAGTCTTCTAGAAACAGAATTTGGTTTTGTCGAATGCGACAGTTCGAATATGGAGGATGGTCACCAGAAGGTGGCACTTTATGAGAAAGACGGGGATTGGACGCATATTGCTGTTCAACTCGCTGGGGGTAAATGGTCAAGTAAATTGGGAGGTCTTGAAGATATCACTCACGATTCAGTAGACGTATTGGCCGGCGGGCAATATGGTCATGCTGTCATTTTTATGAAAAGGCCAAGTAATTGAAATTGCCGAGGGATAAGTTTTGGGATGCGGAAAATCAAGTGCTTGATCATGCATGTGCTCTACTGTAAACCGGTGTGTAGAAGCGGAATTATCGTAGTTAGCAAGAAGTCTTCTTTTCGAAGCCTGCTGTTTAGCTTCAGCAAGATGTAGGAATGCCGACGCATTCGTAAGACTACAGCAAGGCCAGACCCCCGTTTTGTGGTGTCGGCAAGATGGGCGAATGCTAGCGCATTCGCCAGAATAGGCAAGGCCAAATCCCAAAAAAACGAGATTAGCAAGATTTACATTTGTTAACACAAATGTCCAAGGACACATTCAGAATGACCTTGGGCTTGCCTCGGAACTCGGCCGCCGGGGGACCACAATTAGCTCCATAAAATCGACAGTAAGTCTTTCAACCTATAAGGGTAAAACTCTGCCAAATAGTTTTAAACGTCCATTCAAAATTCCTAAGCCACGAACGTCTCATAGGGGCCCAACAGAGGCGGCATTACTAATTACTTTGAATTGAAGTGCTCTGGGCTGTCATAGAGTTACGCTCCAATTCCTGCTTGAAGATCTTCTTAAATTCTTGCTCTGGATTGATCAATGGCATTATCATGTGACCGTACTTGGTCCCAGCCGAACTGTGAGCGAGCATCGCACGCGCGTGAGTGAAAGAAATGCTAAACAAAGTTACCCACAAAGGATCTGGAAGATCTACAGCTTCTTTGCCGTCTCTCATTTGCATTCGTTCCCTCATGTTTTGAATAAGAAAGACACTGGTTGTTTTTCCACGTAAGAAGGACGAAGACCAGTGGAGGGACATTGCCGAGGGTAAAAAAAGCATGTTGGGGTAAAGGCCTCTTGAAAATATCCACGGGGGAAGAATTTCAGCATAAAAAAAGGCCTGAGCAATCTACTCAGACCTTTTGATTGTTGTTCAGTAACTATTTCTGTAGCTGCCTTTGAATCAAAGGCTCTTCACATACTTTGCGCAACCTTCCATGATGGCGGGGTTGGATTCCATCTCAACGAAGATGTATTGCAGCCCGCCCACTTTGCCGGCGGCAAAGAAATCCTTCCAGTCGACGATGCCGGCACCCATGACCACTTCCTTTTTATGGTCGTTCGGAGCATAGTCTTGCAGGTGCGCAGAGATGAAACGGCCGGGGAACTTGCGGAAATAATCCTGGGCCTTGTAACCCGAGGTGATGGCGGCGACCTGAAATTGCATCTTGACCATGGAGGGATTGAGGTGTTCGAGCATGAGGTCGTATTGCGGACGGGAATCCAGCTTCTCGTCGAACTCGCCGTTGTGGTTGTGGTATCCGGCAACCATACCGCCTTTCTTCACCATCTCTCCGAAATGGTTCATCTGTTCGCAGCGTTTCTTGACCTCATCGGTGGTCTTGCCCATGAGTCCACCGGAGCAGACCATGTGCTTCAAGCCTAACTGGTTCGCGAACTCGATGCGCTCGGCGAGGCTATTATCATCCATGATCTCGTTCCAGGTGAAGTGGCAGCTGTAGGTTTCCAGGCCTGAATCGTTGGTGATCTTCTTCAGCTCCTTGCCGGAGTATTTGACCAGCGGAACGAAGGGTCCCTGATAGCCTTTGGGGCTACACCATTCCACCGTCCTGTAACCATAGCTGGCCAGTCGGCTCATGGTCTCCTGGGGTTTCTGGGAGATCTCCTCCCGGAATACATAGGACTGGAAGCCGAGGGGCATATTCACGCCATTGGCGTTCGACATGGCAAGCACGGAGGCGGGCATCGGTGTGAGCAATCCGGAAGCGGCGAGGCCAGCAGCGGCATTACCCAGGAAGGACCTTCTATTCATGATATGGGGGTTTATTTTGGTGGTTTGAAAAACATTGTAGCTAAATGTAAACGTGATATACAAACAATAACAATGACAGTTGTCATAGGTAGTTTTTTCAATCCATTAAAGTTAATAAATAATTCCGTCCCCCGGACTTCCAGGCACAAGACCAGCCGTCCGTGGCCCCGACGAACAGTCGGGGCGAAGGCGGCCGCTCGAAATAATCTGAGCCATCTCCCTGAACCTACAAACCGCATTTGCCCATTTCATTTGCTCTATGCTATGACATTCCGGTCCAAGAAGTTCAGGGGTTGCAACTAATATACAAACTCCAAGCGCTCTGCTGGTAGCGACGTTGAATCGATGAGGATCATAAAGGAAACTCATTCCGGGAGGTGCGTCCTGGGCTGAGGAGGTAGTCATAGAATAAATCACCACCGGGGCTCCTGTCCCTGGAACTTATCCACCGTCCCAAACTCAAAACCGAAGCGGGCGCTCGGTTTTATTTTGTTCTAATTTGTTTTGAACTCAATTAGATTTTAAGTGGCCGAATAGTCCCTATTCCTCAAAAACCTTCGACAAGGCCCAAATCATGCTCGCCGTCGTGTGTGTCCATATCTCTTTATAGGTGGCGTTAACCTGCATCGGCATGTACGGTTCGTCGTCATTTTCAAACGTTTCAATGCCGACAGGCACAGATCCCACCAAATCGCCGGCATAGCCGCCATAAAGGGGTGGATAGTCATATCCATCACCATAAATTGTACTCATTGCAAACGGATTATATCCCACAATATATTCGAGCTGACGGGTCCCTATTTCCTGTAGCGATTTGTCCTTCAGGACATCAGCAAGAATAAATGCGGCTTTCGCCTTGCCCAGAAGCACGGCATGGAATCCTCTAAACTGATAGGATACCGGAAAACGGCGCAAGAAAAAATTACCGCCCAGTGGAATTCCATTCTTAACTTGTGCATTATATTCCTCCATGGACGGAAGGCCGACCCGCTCTCCTTCGTGATAAATGCCGGCAAAGTCTGCGTTATTCAGTTCGTAGATGGCCGACGGTAATATCCCATAAGGCTTGATTACACCAGCCATGTCGTGGAGGTAGTCGGCATACGCCACACACGAGGCTTTCCACAGGCGGGCATCCGGGTGAGTGGGCGCATCCGCCAGCAACATTGCCAGGCCTTCTACCATCAGGTGCTCATCGCTCCGGTGAAAAAATTCAAGAATTCTTTTCTTCTCCCTGGATTCATAAAAGAAACCATGGAGTGGAATCGTCCACTCTGTTCTTCGCTCTTGCTGTTGAGCGTCCATGACAGCCCGCGCGTACTGGGCTGCTTTGTCAAGGTAAGATGAAGCATGCGTCATTCGGAAGAGGTTTACCGCGGCAACCAGCGCTTGCGCATTCAAAGTTGTTTCATTCTTGGCCGTAACCGACATGCCCAGCAATTGACTAGCGAAATCAAAATCCTCGATGGCGCTCTGCCGGCACCAATTGGCAAAAACAGGATCCGTGTCCTGATAGAACGGCGCAGCAAGGGCGCAATATTGAGAGGCGATGAAATTATCACCGGAACTGTTGGTGGCCTTCCCCAGCATGTCGTCCTTGGTCCCGATAATGTTATCCGACCAGATCCCGATGATCAATCCGCCTTGGCGATATCCGTCTCCAAATTTTGTTTGCATAGTCCAGTTCAGTCCCCACCGGGCTTCTTCCAGGAGGCGTTCATACAATATGGGTTGCTTCTTTTTTACGGAACGCGCCAGTTCAAGCATAGCTATTCCTCCACGGGCGGTGTTGCCTACGCCTTGTGTAAGATCCGCAGCATCGTGCCATCCTCCGGCGACATTTAGCTTTCGGCCATCCGGATGTTGGGTAATAACGTCGAGATGACATGCTTGATGGATGCCTGGCTGGTCGTACCCGCATCGTTCCCCAAAAAAGAAATTCAATGTGCGCCAGGCGGTGGCCAGGTACGCTTCATCGCCGATCGGAAAAGGTTGGGTCTCTACATCGCCGACTTTAAGGGTATATCGTCCCGGTTTCCTGAATGTGCTGAAGTCGGCGACGGCAAATCCATTGTCCATCGATCTGACATCTCCCGCCAGAGCGACCTTTCGATGATCATCCAGTAGCTGAAATTTCGAATCACGAGTGTTTTGAACAACGGCTTCTTTACGAGCATCAACCCGGTATCCGCTGTGGCAGTACGCGACGGATCCTTTGCGCAGATTGAATCCCCTGGAGTTTTCGGCATCGACTTTCTCGATACGCATGTCGTCCACGTTTAGATTCATGTATTCAGCGGCACCTTTCGGCGAACCGGAAAGCATGACATTGACGGAAAATCCCGTGACCGAGTCACGATACAGATCCGGCATTTCCCATACAATATGTTGCCACTGATTAGGAATGACAGAAACAAAATGCTGTCCTTCAAATCGGCCTGGAACCGGCATGACGTGTTTGCCGCCATTGTACAATGTACATCCGACAAAAATGGAATAGAACCCCGGCGCATCGGCATATACCCAAACCGAAAACCGGTTGAACTCGCGGAGGTCTTCTCCCTTCAAAGGCCGGATTAATTCCGCAGAAGAATAACTTCGATTGGTCGGATTCTTGACGCCGAGTGACGATGGCGTTTCCAATAAAATGCTTCCCTGGCCCGAGACAGACCGGCTGCGATCAACTCGAATCGTTGCCGGGCCTTTAGTTCTAAGTGAATTTATATCGGAAGCCAAGGGTAAAGAACGTGAACGCTCTACCTTTTTCTTTAGCCACCGGTTCATCCCCGCGTTGTTGGTATCCGCCTTCATGACATAGCGCAGATAGTGGCTTTGTTCGAGTTGAGCGCGAAGGGTCGCATCCTGTGCGCCTGCCTGGATTGTCAGAAAAATCGCAGTGACAAAGGCTAGGTGGGAAACATGTGATCTCATATCAATTCTCATTATCAAATCGCCGGACTTGCTTTCGGCCTAAGGTAAGGGGTTGAACTGGACGATTCAAGTTTCCTTGGATTTCATCATCTATATCGATGGTTTGCTCAATACAGCATCACGAGGACTGGGGATTAGGTTTTAATGGTTGACTTGAGAGTTAAGGTTGACTCGAAATAGGAGATTCTTAGGAGATTTTCACGAATGAATTCTCGTTTACCACACTTTCGATTCTTGCCCTGAGTCGTCGGGTTGGATAGAATCCATTGCAACATTGCAACCGTCGAGACCGTATTGCTATTTTTTAGAGGTATTGATACCAATTTGGAAGCCAAGGCCTTCCTCTACTTCGTAAGCCACCTTTTTTTGCTGATTACACGCAAAAGCCAAGCGGAATTTCATTTTTCCCCGGGAATAAGTGTGGTCTAAGTGTCCAATAAGTGAGGAATAACTATACCTCCCGGAGACTCGGCTATGCCATAACGAAGGAATAAGAAACGGCTAGGAACCTGATAAGAAGGGGCTATGAGGGGAATAAGTCCGGGATAAGTGCGGACTAAGTTTCTCATTGGTACCTAATAGGTACTCAATAGGTACTTAATAAGTACTCACTAGGTAATCAATAAGTAACCAATAAGTTAAACCCCGTTATTTTCCACCGGTCAATCCGGTACAAACGGTCCATTCGGTATAAACGGTCTATTCGGTCTTGCAATGACCAGGAACAGTACAGGGTAAATATTACCCAGCGCCTCCCAAGTCGGGGCGAAAAGCAGATCAACAAAGTCATGGAAAACACCGTCAAATTTCTGACATTTCCCGAACAGGATTTCAAAGCGTCGCGCCCTTACTTGCGGCTCGAGTTTGTTTTGCATAGTTTTATCGCCAATCTGGAAAGCTAGATGAATCGATCAACGTACACTATCGCTGTCTTTTTTTCCCTTTTTACCAGTCTCACCGCCTTCGCACAAAATCAGGCAAGTCATTTCCCTTTCGTCGATTTCGAACTCAATTTCTCTTCGGGCGGGGTCAATGTTACTTCCATTTATGCCCATCATGAAAATGGTGGCGCAGGATCCATCAGCGATGCCAATGGCAACCTGCTCATGTACACCGATGGGTTTTCGATCTGGAATAGGAATCATCAACTAATGCCCAATGGGGCCGACCTGGTCAGCAACTTGACCACCAGGACGGTAGCACTCATAGTCCCCAAACCGGGCAGCAATAGCTTGTTCTATGTCTTCCTATCCGACCAGGTAAGCGCCTTCTTTTATGCGATCGTCGACTTGTCCCTTAACGGTGGTTTGGGGGACGTCACATCGAAGGGCACCAAGCTTCTTCAAAAGCCGACAGACTATGTCAGCGCCGCCTTTCATGAGAATGGAAGCGATGTTTGGGTGGCGGCGCATGAAACTGGCTCCAACACCTATTTTACACTTCTGGTATCTAATCAGGGTATTTCCAACATGCTGGAGCAAGCCTTTGGTTCTTCCTTCTATGCCAACCAAATCAAATTTTCACCCGCAGGAAACAAATTGGCCAGCATTACCGACGATGGCATTAGTGTCGCCGATTTTAACGGGTCAACGGGTGCCATTTCCAATTCCATGAATTTTACATTTAATGATCTGGACAGTTCTCCGTTCATGGCGGGGCTCGATTTTTCCAGCGATGGAACAAAACTCTATGCGTCTGAAGTTCGGTACTCCGCGATTTTTCAATTCGATCTTAGTTCAAATGACTATAACCAGATTAAAAAATCCAGGCACGCACTAAAAACACCAGTCTATAACAACAATCTATGGAACTTTCAGTTGGCACCCGATGGAAAGATCTACATCACGAAAGGTGGCGGGGGCGGAGGTGACCAACATGTTGGCGTAATCGACAACCCGAACGCTTTAGGCAACAACGTAATATTTAAAGAAAACAGCCTCTACCTGGACGGACATAGTTCCTTTGTGGCCTATACGCCCAATTTCATTCAAAGCTATTTTTATAAAACTAGTTTTAGTTTCGATGGTCATTGTCAACAGAGCCCTGTCAGCTTTAAGGTGACGAACTTATTTCACGTCGACTCCGTGCGGTGGAACTTCGGAGAAGGGAGTACCACCAACGCCCTGAATCCGTCATTTACGTACAAGAATAGTGGTGACTATACGGTGGAGCTTTTGGCTTATTATCAAGGAATAACCAGCACGATTAGCCAAACGGTACACGTTGATGCCTATACCAAATTTAGCCTTAGAGGGGACACAACACTTTGCAAAGATACTCGGTTTGAAGTCCCCGACACGCACAGCCTATATCAGTGGAATACCGGTGATACGACCCGCTATATCCGCGTGCAGCAGGGCGGCCTCTTTTGGCTGAACGCAATCAACAATGCGGGCTGCGCCTACCGCGATACTGTTGTCATCGCCGTTAAGGAACTGCCGACGATTGATCTACCCGACTCTGTTCTGCTTGGCAGTGCCAGTTCTGTCTTGCTTACTCCAGGAAGCTTTTCAACGTATGCCTGGAGCACCGGCGCAACTACGCCGACGATATCAGTGAGCACGGACGGGTGGTACTCTGTTGCCGTTACGAATTCAGACGGGTGTCTTTCGGTTAAATCCCTTTTTGTGAGTAAGAATCCGCCCGTCGAGGAGCCGGAATTGGGCTGGATACTTCTCAATCCTAAGCCCTCCAATCGTGCGGCGACGGACATGTACTTTCTGGATGAACGACGGGGGTTCCTGGTCAACGGCAAACAATTGCTCCAGACAATAGACGGCGGCGTTACCTGGAAAATTCAGATGAAAATGCCTCTTGCCCGACGCATTGCATTCAAAAATGGGATTGGCTATGCCGTGGGCGACAATGGTGTGGTTTATAAATCGACACACAATGGCGAGGGATGGAATACTTTGGCACTTCCGTTTGTTGGATCCCTCAATGCAATATCCGTGATTCATCCGGATACGGTAGTGATCAGCGGTGACAACAAGGTCTTCAGTACGAATAACGGGGGACAAACGTGGACAACACGACAAGTTACGGGAGGCGATGTCCAAGACTCGTTCTTCACCAGTTCTAAGGTTGGTCACGCTGTATGTCTCGATGGAAGAATCCTAAAGACTAAGGACGGTGGACTGACCTGGCAAACCAAAGTTACCAGTAACTCGGTTCCTTCGGATTTTTATCGGGTGAAATTTGTCAACGAGAAGGTGGGATATGCTTCACGCGCCCATAGCGAAATATTCAAAACCAATGATGGAGGTGAAACCTGGACGATTGCCGGTAACGCGCCGGACGCTGCATACGATTTGCAATTTCTAACCGAAAAAGCAGGTTTTATTGCCGGCCCCGACGGAGCCATGAGCAAGACCCTGGACGGTGGGATGACTTGGCAATGGGCTGGATTTGCCGGCAGAATATATGGGAACGACCTTTTTACCCTCTTTTTTGTGGACGAAAACCTGGGATTTGCAGCGGGCTCGGGAGGACGCATCCTTAAGACCGTCAATGGCGGCAAGACATGGGATGAATATGCTCTTACGTACAAGGGAATTCAAAATTTGAGTTTCGTATCTCAGCAGACGGGCTATTTCCAGGCGGGCGGCAATTTTTATAAGTCAACCAACCGGGGCATTGACTGGAAATACCTGGGGCAACCACTTCCCGATCAGAAGACCGGAGACTTTCATTTTGTTAATGAGAACATCGGTTATGCGATAGTCGGCGGAACGCCCGGCACCTCCGCCTCCAGCACATTGGTGTATAAGACATCCGATGGGGGAGTCACCTGGAACAATGCGTTACAAGGCTTCCTTACCTGGAATGACTTATACGGTCTCTACTTTATTAATGAGGACGTTGGATTTGTCAGCACAGGTTTCGGGCCATCAGTGGCATTCCGAAGCTCTGACGGAGGCGCCACCTGGACCACCGTGTCGACAACTGGTTTCGGACAAATTCAATTTTTGAATGACAATGTCGGCTACGCGAGGAATATAGCAAACTATTATAATCGTATCTACAAGACTACCGATGGTGGACTCACCTGGAATATAGTTTACGAAGTCGATCAGGATATCACGTCGTTCCATTTTATCAATGAGTCCACTGGATTTATCGTGGGCGATAGTGGCTTCATGTACAAAACAAGCAATGGAGGTAGCACGTGGCAGAAAATAAATCCTCCCTACGCATACTACGTCAACGTCAGATTTATTTCGGAAAAATTCGGATACATCGTTGATGACTATAGTCATATTTATGTCACCAAGGATGGCGGTTCATCCTGGAACAATGAGTTGCTGGACTATGGAGTCAGTGGCATGACAACCGTGGGCGGCGATGTGTACGCCTATTGGGCTTATGGTACGATCCTACGGAAGAACTCTGAACTTAGTGATTTTGTTACCCTGGACTTCCCTTCTTCGATGGATGTGACTGACTCCACGGCGGTGGTGGTGTCATTCATTCGATCGACGTTCCCTCTTTCGTCCGCTCCATCGTACGTTGAGTCTAGAAAAGATAATGGCAGCTATGGTCCTGGGTTCCAAATCAAATTATTGAACGGATATGCAAACGAGGGTCTGTCCTACAAGTTGACTCACTTGGATGCGGATACCCGCTACTATTTCCGATTCGGCGTCGTAAATGGGACGAACCAGGTGGTTACTTCCGAGGCGTATTTCAACACCCTACCAAAGATGGTCACGGGCGTTGAAGACCGGGCCAGGAGTTCGCTTAAACTATATCCGAATCCGGCCGGCGAAGTGTTGGTGATTGAAAACGACGGCGAGTTCTCCTATGAATTGCATGATTTGCTCGGGCGCCGGCGCCTGGTTGGCTCCTCCAGCCAGAAAGCATCGGTGAATCTATCGGGTTTTGATAATGGAATTTACTTCGTGCGCGTTACCGATCGTCTCGGAACCGTAACGGCGAAGGTCGCAGTCACGCGGTAGCGCCAGTTCATCAAGGGTGGGAATACTAATAAAAGCTAAAGTGGACCTGCGCTCAATTGTTCCCCTCAACAGATCTCCAATGAGAAAACTAGCGCGCTAGGTTCTCTCATGGCCGTCCCTGCAACCGTCGAGGAGACGGTGTTTCCGTGACTTGCAGATCTGCTTTCGCGTTTGGACCTGCGATCTCTGAATTTATGCGGAAATTATCGTGCTGAAGAAAAAGTAGCTGAGCGTGTTAATTTGTTTTGATAGCTTTTGATGAATGCATATGTCGCTCCCATAGCCCCTCCGAATTTTGGTACATGAATGGTACACTTCGATGTATAAATTTACGGAAGACGTGCGGAAATGGATACCTTCTTCGTTAGAAATAATTTGTTTGAAAGTAATTTTGAGAACTTTTGTGTAACGATGAAAAGTAATTCTTGTACGCTCGAGACCTCAAGAAAACCTTGTTTCTAAAATGGAAACAAGGTTTTTTATAGTCCCAAATTTCTATTCGGTACAAACGGTCATTTCGATATAAACGGTACAAAACATCGAAACCGATCCGGTGAATTTTGATGTGTCCTCTTGTCGATTTTAAGTTTGTGCCATGCTGCAGCAATGGCCTATCCCGACCTTGCCAGAAAAACAGAAGGGAAAATTTTAAACATAATTACGGCCCCACAATACCATTTTACCGTTCATGCAGCATCTATGGTTTTCGTTAGGAACTCGTAATATATTGCCTCAACCATCGGTGTAAAAATTTGTTTGACGGTGCGTTTGATTGCTAAACCTGTACGTATGAACCTTAAGAAATCACCTTTACTCCTTTTTGTGTTGGGATCCTTTTTATTTTTAGGCCCGGCACATGCTCAAGTCACATCCAAAACGCAGGTCCCTAAAAAGGAAGGAACGGCCACGGGCATGTTCCCGAAACCAGGGGAGTGGCCTGCATACCGGCGCACCGGAACCCAGGAAGGATACTCTCCTTTGCGCGGTAATATTA
>Ga0193731_1000349_pt1 | contig 15709 bp, 16 predicted proteins | sample U1a2metaG_FD_144920 | JGI IMG/M metagenome (GOLD analysis project Ga0193731, IMG submission 144920) | Soil microbial communities from a riparian zone of the East river system, Colorado, United States - U1a2 | ecosystem: Environmental > Terrestrial > Soil > Riparian zone | place: USA: East River...
CTTGTCGGCGCCGCGCTTGGTCCGGGCAAAAACAAGAACAGTGTCGAACTGTTGATCGCCCAGGAGATGAAGCAGTAACGCAGACTTCAAGTGCGGGCGAACTTCGTAGGCAAACTGCGTGACCGTTTCGGCCGGGTTCGCGCGCCGGCCAATCTGCACAATCTTGGGCGACCGTTGGAATTGGTGGGTTAACTGCTCGATTTCGCGTGAAAGCGAGGCGGAGAACATGAGCGTCTGCCGTTTTTGCGGCAATGCTTTCACGATCCGACGAATCGGCGGAAGAAAACCCATGTCCAACATTCGATCGGCCTCGTCGAGCACGAGAAACTCGATGCCAGAAAGGTTGGCTACTCGTTGGTCCATCAGATCGATCAACCGCCCCGGTGTGGCTACGACAAGATCGACACCGGAACGCAACGCCTCGATCTGCGGACGTTCACTCACGCCGCCGAAAACCGTGGCCATGCGCAATGGAACGTGTTTCGCGTAAGCGCGAACGTTCTCCTCGATCTGCACCACCAGCTCACGAGTCGGCGCGACCACCAGCGCGCGCGTGCCGCGTCTCTGACCGTTGTGCATCGAAGCCGCCAGCTTCATTAGAATCGGCAGAACGAAAGCAGCTGTTTTTCCCGTGCCCGTCTGCGCAATCCCGATCACATCGTGTCCCGCGAGAATGAGCGGGATCGCCGCGATCTGAATCGGGGTCGGCTCGGTGTAGCCCGCGTCGTGCACGGCCTGTACAATTTGCGGCGAAAGATTGAGTGCGCGGAATGGCATAAAGCAACGCTACTATCGTCTGTTAGGCGCATTCCGCACCTGTTCTTCTCACATTCGACGCCAGGCACCCGTTTCTTCGATGCGCTCCAGCATCAGCGCGATGGAAAATTACGAGGAGATTGCGCGTCGCTTCTCGAGAAGGAACGCGATGACCGCGAAGACCGTGTAGAACACGAGCGCCGTGATCGCAAAGGCGCGATCGGACGAGGGCAGCCGGCGCAAGAAGGTATTGCTGGTTTGAATCAGAACCAGTGCCGCAACGAAAATGATGATGCCGATCTTCCGCGCGATCGCGCCGTTGCGTCTCAAATAAACAACAGCGCCCACAAGAAGAATTCCGATCTCCAATGCAAATTCGATGCCTCTGTAATTCCAAAGACCGAAGCCGACTTTCAACGTGTCGTCATAGATGGGGAGATCGGGACGATGAACAATCAGATCAAGAAGCCAATGCGAGAAAACGGCGAAACCCACGAGTAACGCCGCGCTGTTCGAGGCAACGTTGCGCCAGCCGATCTTGTAAGTTGCAAACGCCACCGCCGACCAGAAGAGCGCGCCGATGAGGCTATGCGTGTAAGGCATGTAATAAAGATCGAGCGCATTTGTCGCGGTGATTCCGGGAACAAAACGCACCTTCTCGATCCCAAGCAGAACGAACGCCGCCCACAAAAAATCCAGCAACTGCACGGCCACAAACAAAACCCAGAGCGGGATCTTGTTTCGCTCCGTTTTGACCGCGAACGCGACGCCGTAATGTCCGACGAACATTCTTCAATCTGCTCACTCGAATCACATTGTCGATTCTCTGAGCCATGGTCACGCCGTAGCCTCAAGCGTAGGCGGATCACTTCGAATCTCTATTAATTGAGCGCCGAATAGCTGGTCGGGTCCATGAAATACCGATCTTCTTGATCGACCAGTGGACCGCTTGCTTCCGACTCGGCCTTCACTTTTTGCCATTCCCTATCGACTTTAAATGCAGCCCAGTTCTTCTCTGCTTCCTCACGGCTGGGATGTTCGAGAATGTAGATGAACAGGTTCTGAGAACCTGGCGCGTCTTCCGGTACCCAATAACCAATGCTCTTCATGTTATGCCGTTTGAAGATCGCGTCCGTGTGATTGCCAAAGCGCGCCTTGAGCGCATCCATTTTACCCTCATGAACGTGATACATGCGCAATTCGTAAACGTGGTGAGGCGACGAGTTCGATGCGCGTAGCGTGGTAAAGGCGAGCGCCACTGCCGCGCCAGAAAGAAAAGACAGAATATGAAAGGCTTTCATGTTGGGGAGCATACTGCTTTCTGTCTGGAGTTCGATATTGAACGTTGAGCGTTGAGCGTTTGCTTCAGCTCCGCCTCCATCGCCTCGCGCTTGTCACGCTGTAGTTTCTTGACCCGCCGTAGCCTTGCGCGAAGGCTGATTAACGAAGGACGAACTCTCAGCTATCGACTACCAACATCCGGCCTGCGGCGTCCGCAACCGTCGATTCTCAACCTTCTGCCAGCCTGCAGAGATCGCTATGGGAATTTGGAACGCAGGAAGACTTCAAAAGTCCTTCCTGCTTTCCTGCTTTCCTAATTCAATTTATCCGTGAAAATCTGTGTTTATCTGTGGCCAAACAATTCCTGCGTCCCTGAGAGATTACCGTCTTTCTACTTTCTGCTTCCTAATTCTTACTTCTTAATTCTTACTTCATTCGATGCATCGTGACCATCAGTATTGGTACTCGCACCGTCTCAATCGCGACATGGGCGTCGCTATTTATGGCAATTACGGCGCGCCCATCCTCGCCTTCCCGACGAGCTGCGGCGACGAATCGGAGATGGAAGGTCAGGGTATGATTCGAACGCTCGCTCCTTATATCGACCAGGGGCGAATCCGAATCTTCTGCATCAACGGCGTGCAGAGCGATTCGTTCGCAAACAAGGGAGCGCACCCCTACCATCGGAGCTGGATGCAGGCGCAATACGACGCCTATTTGGCGAACGAAGTTTTCCCGTTCATCGATTCCCAGTGCCAGACGCCCGGCATCGGGATTGCCACGCTGGGCGCATCGCTCGGCGCCTATCACGCGGCCAACACTCTCTTCAAGCATCCCGACCACGTGAAGCGCTGCTACGCGCTCTCGGGCATCTACGACATGCGGGATTCGATGGACGGGATGTACGATGACAACTTCTACTTCAATAACCCCGTGGACTACATGGCGAACCAAAGTGATCCCTGGTTTCTCCATCACTACGCGAGTTGCGACATCCACCTCGTGACCGGCTGTGGTCCTTGGGAGAACAGCGGGCCGACCTATCGAATGTCCGAGATCCTAAGGAATCGCGGCATTGCTCATCATCTGGACGACTGGGGCCCGGAAGGCGGGCACGAATGGCCCTACTGGCATCACCAGATGTGGGAGTACGTCGGCCAGCACTACTAAAGGACCGTCCATCTCTGATTTCTGATTTCTGACTTCTGGTTCTCTCGTCACTCGTCACTCGCCTGCCAAGCCGTAGTCCCGCGACTGCGGGACGAAGGCTGGTCACTAAAAGCCATCTGGTAAATCCGCACGCGCTCTAGCCACGGCGCTGTGCGCCGTCCAGAACGCGCGGCTTCGAAAATGCAGATGCCCCACAGGGGCGTGGCTACAACATTCATGCAAGGCCGGTCGTTAAAAGCCATGTCATAAATCCGCACGCGCTGTAGCCACGGCGCTGTGCGCCGTCCAGAACACGCGGCTTCGAAAATGCAGATGCCCCACAGGGGCGTGGCTACAACATTTATGAAATAGCTTTTAGCCTGCCACGCCGTAGCCTCGCGCGAAGGCTGGTCACTTCCGTTGACATTTGGATCGCGCAACGAGTAAAGGATTAAGAATGATTCCGCTAACTGCCTTGTGGCTTCCCGTTCTGCTTTCGGCTGTGATTGTCTTTTTCGCCAGCTTCATCATGCACATGGTGCTCGCTTATCACAAAAGTGATTACCGCAGACTGCCAGATGAAGACCGCGTAACCGACGCGCTGCGAGGTGCGGGCGTGACACGGGGTCCCGCGTATTTCTTCCCGTATTTCTCGTTCAAGGAGATGAAATCGGCGCCCGTGATCGAGAAAATGAAACGCGGACCGGTGGGTTTGTTGACTGTGCTGCCCAACGGCCCACCGGCGATGGGAAAGAATCTGGTCCAATGGTTTTTGTATTGTGTGGTGATCAGCATCTTTGCCGCTTACCTGTCCGGCCGCACGCTGGCGCCTGGGACCGCTTTCTTGCAAGTATTCCGCGTCGTTGGTATCGCCGCGTTGCTAGGATACGGCGCAGCCCACGCCCAGGAATCGATTTGGAGCGGTCGAAGCTGGGTAGTCACGCTCAAGCATCTTTTCGATAGCGTGATTTACGCGGCGCTGACAGCGGGAGTATTCGGTTGGCTCTGGCCGAAATCGCTCTAACTACGGTTCGCAGGCGCGAATGGAGCGATCGGGAATCGCGACATGGCCGGTTAAGCCGTGAGGTAACGGTCGAGAGCCGCGGGCAGCGACCGAGATACAACTTTACGGCGGGAGGCCGCGAGCTTTAGTGTCAGTGCGACTCGCACCGTCGGTCTAGGGAATCACGCCGCTCTGCGGCAAACCGAAAAGCCGGGAACAAGATTGATGCACTAGCGGGAGCGTAAGCCGGTGACTCGGTTTCGGTGAATGGAGCGCGTGGGACGCGCGACATAGAACACGTCGCGATCGGGAATCGCGCGGGTAGACGGCAACGCAGCTAGGGTAGCTGGCGCGAGCACGAGGCAGTGCGAGTGATCAACGTAAAAGCTGTGACGAGGCTAGGAGCGAGTGAGCTGGGCTGCGAATGAGTCTCGAAACCGAGCTTCTCATCCTACCCTGCACCTCAGCTGATATACGTAACTCACGTATATCACCGCTTGCGCGAACGTTTGCGATGGCGGCCGGCGGGCGGCTTGATCGACCGGCCCACTACTTCCTCCAACGCAGCCAGCGCCAGGTGCGCGGGCGTAGCCCGGCCTTGCTCCCATTCCTGAAGTGTGCGCTTCGAGACCTTGAGTTTCAAAGCCGCCTCGCTCTGGGAAAGATTGCACCGCTCGCGCCAGCCGTAGAGTCGCTCGCCCAGGCTGTCCCGGAGCTGGCGTCGATAATGATCCGGCTTGGTCCGTTTTCGACAGCTCATCGCGCTTCGCCTCCATGAGAGATGCCAGACACAAAACAGTGATATACGGCGTTCACGTATATCCGCTCAACTTCTTTTCAGGCCTCAATCTTCAGCGTTTCAGCTTTTCAAGATTTCAGGTTGCTGCTTTAGTAGGCCCGGTGGCATTCCGAATTCACGACAGCGTGATACGCGGTGAAATCGATAATCGCGTCAAGGGAATTGTCCGCGGGAAAATTTGGCTGGAGAATCGCGCGGAACCCCTCGCGCTCGAGCTGAAGGGAAACGCTCATCGCGACCTTGCAGGTTGCTTGCTGACTTTCGCCAATCCGCTCAAGCGCCTGGTTCATCCACACCTTGATTTACTTAATCCCATGCAACGCGGCGTCGCCGGCGATCTCACTGCGGCGCGCAAGGCGCGCGTGTTCGATCTGCCGTTCGAAGAAGCCGACGACATGCTCAAGCGCAAACAGAATCCGCCCGAGCACCTCGCCAATGCTCTTTATCTGGAATGGTTCAGCGAAGCCAATGGACGCGTAGTGGTTGAAAGCGCCGATTACAAACTAACGATCTCAGAGCCGTCGTGGCAGTTGAGCCCCCAGGACGAGGAACAACGCGCCCGCGATGTTGCCGCGGCCATGGATGAGTTCACTCAAAGGCTAACCGCCGCAATCGAGCGGCATCAACGTGGTCAGAAGGATCCGGCAGAACCCTGGGACGAACACGATTATGAGCGTCTACTTAGAGAATCCGATGCGCGAACGGACAAATATATTGAACTGCTCGAAAAATACGGCGACTCGGATGAGGCCGAAGCAAAGATCGCGAAAGAGATGGGCTGGGACAAAGACGAAGAGCTGACCGAGGAAGAAGCCGCGCGGCAGCGCGAAGGGATCGAGGAAATGAACCGCGCCTGCGAAGAAGCTTTAAACGAGCCGCCGTCCGAACCCGAACCGCATCGCGAAGGAATCGACTGGATTCGCACTGCGGATGGCGATGTGCGCCACCCGCTGCAGCACCGCTGTTTCGAAAGCGCGATTAGATTTCGGCAGCGAGGCGATGAACTGGGGTTGGAAAGATGCGAGGACCGCGATCTCGAACAATTTCTCTCCGAATTTCAAATCACCAGCGTTAAACTCGCGGGTGCCTTGAGCGGTCTGGCCCAGGGGCACGATTACCGCGACAACGCCTTCACTGTCGCCTACCTGAAACGCGCGCTCGACCATCTGCACAAGGCCCAGGCCGGCTTGGAAGCCGTCGCGCCCAAGACCCTGCTTCCTAACGAAATGTTGACTGAAGCGCGACAAGAGCTGCTGGAGATCCGCCAGGGAATCCTCAACCTGATGGATGAATTCCGGAACGAACTGGGTGGGAAAGGCTAAAAACCTGGATTTAACTCCATTTCTTCTTGGACCGTTCCGCCAACTGCGCCAACGTCTGGGTTGCTATACGTGACTCACGTATGTCCGCTCAAATCCGGGGCAGCAGTTTTTACAGGTCTGCATTGAGCCCTGTCTGTGGCCGTCGCTCGGTGAACGACGCTGCCAGCGCGGACGCCCTGCGATCGCCAACGCCTGGGTTGACATCCGTGATCCACGTATATCACCTTGGAGCCGGGGCAGGTAGCAGTTTTTGCAGGTTTGCATCGAGCCCTGTCTGTGGCCGTCGCTCTGTGAACGACGCTGCCAGCGTGGACGCCCTGCGATCGCTCCGCAGTAGGTCAATTTTGAACGGCAAAGAAAACTACTAGTGCTGTAGCCACGGCGCTGTGCGCCGTCCATCACGTAAGCTTCGAATAACCGAACACCCCGCAGGGGCGTGGCTACAACGTTTATGTCTGGATCGTCATTTGTAGCCGCTGTCGGTGACTGCGGCTTCCCAGCTCAGCTCTTCGGCGGCCATTCCACGCCGGCCAATTCCTTCGGCAACTGCTTCGGATCGGTCGGATATATAAGCGACAAATCCATCTTCGACTTCGAACCTTGCAAGAATTCCGGTTCCTCCGGCGCGCCCACGATGAGCCAGAGCACTTCGGCATCGGTGTCATTGAACACTTGCCGCAATTCGTTAGGCCCGACAAGTACGCCGCCGCATTTCGGCACGGTCAACGTCTCGTCACCGACGCGCATCCGGCCCGTGCCTTCGAGCACAAAATAGAATTCCTCCGATCGAATGTGCCTGTGTAACGTGTTCGCGCTCTTCGGTGGCAACCGCCAAAACCGCGCTCCGATATTTTCGCTCCCGGTCCGCTCGAGATAATCCGCGTTCGGAATTTTCATCAGGTTGGACGGTCGCCAGTGCAGGTCTTCCGGCTTGATGAGATAATAACCTTTGATCGCTTTCATGACGTTCCTAAATGAAGCAAGAAAGCAGGAAGCGAGGAAGTAGACAAGAATCACAGCGTTCACACGGATGAAGGAGCCGGCCAAGTGGTGGGACGACATTGTTTTCACGGGAAGCAACATGCTTTTTTGGCTTCCTTGGCTCGCCGTAGTCTCGCACGAAGGCGGCTGACCTCCGTCTCTCAACTCCGTAAAGGTGCGTGGCTCCCACGGAGCTTTTACGCTCTCAACTACTTGTCGCGCCGTAGCCTCGCGCGAAGGCGGATCAACCATCAACTTGGCAGTTCTCGTCCCTGGTCACTCGTGACAAATGCCAGTCCGCTCGGACCTTTGCGATCTGTACGAGCTCAGTGGTGAAGAATTAAGGTCTCGCGGGAATCGGGTAACTCCTGCTACTCTCTAAAACCAATGAACTACATTTTCGCGTTTGCCCTGGGCCTCGGTTTCGCAGCTGGCTTGCGCTCATTTACTCCGCCGGCAGTAGTGGCGTGGGCGGCTCATATCGGCTGGTTGAACCTCAACAATTCGCCACTGGCCTTCATGGGATCGATAATCACCGCCGTCATCTTTTCGCTCCTGGCTCTGGTTGAGTTATTCCTCGATCTGCAGCCTTCAACGCCTAAACGAACAGCCCCTTTTCCGCTAGTGGCCCGAATTCTTACAGGCGGCCTTTGCGGCGCCTGCCTTTGCGCAGCCAGTAATCAATCGTTGATCATCGGCGCGATTCTGGGCGCTGCCGGCGGAGTAATCGGAGCATTCGCTGGTTACGAAATCCGGAGGCGTTTGGACGCCGCGTTGAACATCAAAGACGTTTTCGTCGCCCTGCTGGAAGACCTGGTCACGATCGGACTCGCCTGCTTTTTTGTCTCACGCTGACTCCAGTTTTACGTCCTTTAGATCTGACCCTCTCCTCTTCTTCGCCCTGCTTTTGTTGTTCTCCACGAAGGGCGCCGACCGATGAGCGCGAGCTGCGCGCGCGAACCTCGCGCACTTCAAGGCGCCACACAGCGTGACGTTCATCAAAGAACTACCCAAAACTGCGAACGGCAAAATTCAGAAATATATCTTGAAAGCGCAACGCCCTGCGATCGCTCTGCAGTAGGTCAATTTTTGCGAAACGGCCGGTGATTGAAGATCGCGAGTCAACGGCACTATTCCTTGCGACCGGCGATCATAAATCGAATTGACATACCGTTATTTGTTTGGCGGCATATACGACGTGTCACACCCCCGCATGTATCTCGAGAAGTTCCGAAAACGTTCCTTCCGTTTCCTCCTTTGTCAGTTCTGCGAATTCGCCGCAGCAGCTGCGCTTCTCCTTTGTTCCTGCGACAAGCTAACAGGAGTAAAACCAAAAGGGCTTAGGGTAGGATTTGCCCAGATTGCGAATGAGGGGCCATGGAGAGAAACAAATACAAAATCGATCAAGAAGGAAGCGCGGAAGCGGAACATTGAGTTGGACTTTCCCGAATTGAAGGACAGCAAACTAAAGGGTGGCCAGCAACAGCCCTTTCAAAAAGCGGCGTTGCTATCGTTCATCAAGAAAAAAGTCGATGTTATAGCGTTCTCGCCCGTTGTTGAAGACGGATGGAACGATGTGCTGAAAGAAGCGAAGGCCGAAAACATTCCGGTAATCACGAGTGACCGCGGAGTCTCTGAGAATGATGAATCGCTGGTAGCCACCTTCATCGGTTCAGACTTCACTGAAGAAGGGCGTCGCGCAGCGGATTGGCTTTGTAAGGCGTTTAGCCAGAGTAACGAAATTGCAAATATATTGGAGGTTCAAGGTACTCGTGACTCGGCTCCCGCGATCCAACGACACTTAGGTTTCGTCGCAATTCTTTCGAAACCCGAATGTCAGGAACGCCTGCAGATTATCGAGTCTGTAGTTGGAAACTTCAATCGTGAAGAAGCTGAAAAGGTGACGACCACATTCCTAAACAATGGCGGTTCAAACCGGATCAACGCGGTATTCGCGCACAGTGACGCCATGGCGTTCGGAGCGATTAAGGCACTCAAAAAAGCGGGATTGAATCCAGGCTGTCAGATTACGGTAGTTTCTGTCGATGCTACCGACAAAGGATGCAACAAGATCCGAAAAGGGCGTCTGAATTGCGCGGTGGAGTGCAAGTCGCGGCTCGGAGTGCAGCTATTCGATGCGGCGGAAGCCGCTGCCAAGTCGATGGCCCTGCCAGCGCGAATAATAATTGCGGAAGGAGTATATGATTGCAGCAATGTCGACCACTGCGGCCACGATTAGCCTCGGAACGTGTAAGTCGTGACCGGACACGCGCACAATTCTGACGCAACTTGCGGCGGAGCGGTGAATCAGGCATTAAGAGACGCTTTATCTCAAAACCGCCTTTGGCTTTGTAGCAAAGGGCGGCGTGGCAAGAAAATGGATGCAACCGCACTGAGTTCGGCGGGCTTTGCGGGCCGTGATGTTAGTAATGCTGATTTCCGAGACGCACCGTTGCGCGGAGTCGATTTCAGGGATGCGTGTGTTCGCAACGCAGACTTTCGTGAGGCTGATCTAAGGGAAGTAGATTTCACGGGCGCCAAGGGTCTTTTACCGGGCGCAATCGCGGGCGCCAATCTTGCAGGAGCGACTCTCCCAGAAGGTTTCGGAACTTTTGATGATCTCACTGCATTGCAAGCCGCCTCGAAGAATTCGCAAACGCTGTTCATAACAATGCTCGGTGCATGCATCTATTCGTGGTTAACCATTGCAACTACAACAGATTCGGCGCTGTTGATTAACAATGTTTCGTCCCCTCTGCCTCTGATATCAACGCTCATCCCCATAGTCACCTTTTACTATTTCACGCCTCCGATTCTGCTGTGCTTGCATATTTACTTTCTGTTCAATCTTCAGAACGTCTGGACCTTCCTCGCCAGGTTGCCTGCAGTTTTTCCTGACGGCATTCCGTTAGAACGAAAGAGCTCTCCCTGGCTACTCACCGATTTAGTGTCCTTCTACTTTCGCCACCTCGGAGGGCATCTGACTGCTCTTTCGTATATTCAACGAACACTTTCGGTGTTTCTTGCTTGGTATTTGGTTCCTCTTACGCTCCTGGCATTTTGGCTGAGATATCTACCGGCGAGGGACGTCTTCGGCACAATTTGGCAGACGCTGATCGTCGCTTTGTCGATCCTATTTTCAACCTCATTACACAGTCTCGCAGCCTCCACGCTCCGAATGGAAACAGTCTTGCACAGTTCCAAAGCCATGCGCGCGGTTCGGCGGAAAAGATACGCTATCAGAATAGGTGTAACTGCCGCTTTAGCTGCACTGCTACTCATTTTCGCGAAGGGAGCTATTTTCGGAAGTTGGCGAACTGATCGCGAATTGTTAACTACACCGATATGGAAAAACACGGGCTCAACCTTTGTGCCATGGCTTGCTGCACGTACTGGAATCAGTCGGTTGCTAAAGCCTAACCTTGCGCATCTCGATGTGTCTACGAAGCCACCCTCCTGGAGTGGCAAAGATGAAGAGCTTGATTCGGTAAAGGGCGCTAATCTTAGCGACCGCAATATTTCGTTTGCGAATTGTAACGAGACATTCGCTGCAAATGCGCGGTTCGTGGGCGCTAGCCTGTCAGGTGCTCAATTCACATATGCAGACTTACGAAAAAGCGATTTGAGCCGGACTGTCTGCGACGATGCCAACTTCGCACATGCACGGCTGAGCATGGCCAGATTTGGGGCGGCTAGCATGCAAAGAACACAGTTTTACGGAGCCTTTTTGAAGAGAACAATTTTCACGAGCGACTTTTTGCAAGCACGGCTGGGCGAGGCTAACAAAAAGCTTTCGCTTTTAGGTTTCAGTAGTTCCAATTCTTCTGAAGCCGAATTCACGTATGCACGAATGGACAGCTGTGATTGTCGGTCGACGGTCTTTTCAAAAGCGCGATTTCTAGTCGCCAGGATTTGTTCAACGGATTTCACCGGATCCGATTTGGAGATGGCGTATTTCACTGGTGCAATCATTTCCGATTGCGATTTTGAGCTTACAAAGCTCTCAGGAGCATCCTTTGATGGAGCTACTCTTATATCAGTGAACTTTAACCAAGCCGAACTGTCAGATCCAAACGGCAAGCTGAGCGCTGTATTCACCAACGCGACTCTGCGCGGTGTGGATTTTCGAGAGGCTTCTCACATTAAATCCGCTGTGTTTTCGGGAGCTTGCTTCGATAGCACTACAAAATGGCCGGAGGGCTTCGATCCAAAGAAGGCGGGAGCCGAGCTTGATGTCGGTGCGCCACCTCCGTCAGCTGCAGAAGACGCCGGATGTAATCATTAGTTAGACGCAGGCAACTTTGCGCAGGAGATGCGACCCGACGATTTGATTCGAAACGACTCCGATGCAAGTAGCACTCGCCCGGTTGTTGCAACGTTCGCCTAACATTCTGTTCATATCTGGAACCTTCTTCCGTCGAGCATCTGCGCGAAAACCTGAAAGCCGCCTCGTTGCAACTTCCTGCGGAAACGATGGTCAAGATAGACGCCATTGGAACAAGACGTAGTTGCTTTTGAGAAAGGCGCGAAGATTCTTTGTTAGCTCAGTGTTTCAGCTTTTCGCGTTTCAGATTTCCAGCAGGTAAATGTCAAACCTTAGATCTGACTCCCGCCTTGCCCTCCTTCGATCCGACACCTTTAATGATGCTCAGTTTAACAACCACCACGACGCTAAGGCTTGATGATTAAGAGAACGTTAAGTGCACGTCCATCGTAAACGCGAGCTGCGTGAATGGCCCGCTTGAGGGCATCACAATCTGAGATGTACGTGTCTGGATCGTAAACGAAGAAAACTACGTTGTCGCAATGCTGATGATGGCGATATGTCTCAATATCGTCATGCAATTCTTTGGAAATAGTCTTTCCGTGTTGTTTATCGCGAATGAATTTAGCTTCGACGATGGTTCGAGCCGATATCGACACGAAGTCTTTGATCGTATAACGGTTTCCAATACGCCCGGTCGGGTCCTCTGGAACGAGATCGTTCACCCATGGCCTAAGCATCAAATAAATCGCATCCTGGACATCCGCTTTCGATTCTAGCGATAGGACAGCGCCGCCACTTCGACGCGTATTCAAATAACGCACGCATTCCATGAAGTTTTCGAGTGCTCCCACAATGCTGGCAAATTCAGCTGACGGCTGCGACGAGGTTTCGAGCGCATACTTGTTGGCGATGGTGGCCAAACCGGCACAGATTTCCGCTGGACGATTCATTCGGTGCCTTGTGTAGGCCCAGAAGGCGCCGACGTACGACCATAGATGTAACGAGCGATGTCCTCAAACATATACTCGTAATCTCGCCGGCTCTTGTTACCTGGCAGATGAATGTGCAGGTCGATGTGGATACTTGCTCCGCTCACGGCGACGCCCGGCATCGTAACTTCTTTTCGAGTCTCGCTCACACCTGCCGCCGCACCGGATGGAGCTGCTGTCGTTAAGAAATCAGCGTGATCACAAAGCGCCTTGAAGGTCTGAATCTGCTGCGTAATCGTCCCGCTTGCTCCGCCTGAATGAATATTGAAAAGATTTTCTAATACGTCTGCGCTTTCTTTGTGCGGCCTGTGATATGACTCGAATAAGGCTGGGTATAGTTGCCGGATCTTTTGCGCGAGATGGCCCGGCCCAGTGCCTCTGTGCATGAACGCGACATAGTCTCCAGTTGGAGTGTTATCTGCACCTACCAAGCCCACAGCTTTAAGAACGCGAATTATTGAAACATCATTGCTATCTTTAAAGCCCCAAGACTTAAGCAAGGTCTGGTTGATTTTTCCTGGCTTTGGTTTTTGAGGTACCATCCCTAGAAATTTTCGCAGAGAACCAGGTTTTGTTGTGTAGGGGAATTTAGGAGCGGATTCTGCAGACTAACGAGTTCTTTTCATAACCGTTTTCTTGTTTTTTTTGGCGCTAGCAAGTTCCCTCCCAGCCATCGCGCGCCGAATTGATTGAATTGTTGGCATAAAGAGGGAACTACTCTGGAAGTAAAGTATTATGTTTTGCGGTAGACTTCAGCACGTTTTTTCAGAACAACTTGGAGGGCCATCAGGGTTAACCGCGTAGGATACCAAAAACCCAAGTAATTCTTTGGCTCGGATTTCGTGATCTCTGTGATCTCTGCGCTGCCCTGAGCGCTGGTTCGGAACTGGTCGTCCTTGTTTTTGAACAGGATGCTACGAATTGCGATTGCCGATTTTGAAAAGACGTAAACACGGCGGCCACGGTCGCCGCGGCGACCAGGACGGGCAAAACTTGTTTCGGCCGAAGCCCGCCACGGCGGGTAAACTGATTGTCTGCAGGCTGCATAACCAGTGTCCCGCGCTGAAGCCCGGCTTCAACGGCCGGACTAACCACGTCTATTCGAGCAGCGTCCTCAGATTTTGAAACACGGCGTCTTCTTCGTCAGAGCGCGCGCCATCAGCGACAAAGAGCTCCTGGCACAGGTCCAATGCTTGTCCCTTCACTGCAGCGGTACCAAGCCTATACCTTATCGAAGCCAGAAATCGATCTCTGTACACCTGACTTTCTCTCGCGTTCCGTGCGTTATTAATCGATCTCGCATCGAACTGATCGAACGGTATTTTCGGATCCCAATTGAACTTCGCGACCGTATCCGTGATCAACCTGTCCTCCGCGAGAAAGACCAAATTGTCGGCGTACATGCAATAGTTTAGCAAGTCGACTATCGCCTCACGCTGGGGCTGCGTGAGGCCGTCTTTCGGCGCTTCCGATTTATGGAACAGTTTTCTGATTAGACTGGGCATAAAGTGTATTGACTGATTCTTTTTCGATTGCAGGTCACGAAGCTCCTTCTTTTCCGTATTCCTATCAACCCAACGCCACCCGGCCTTCAGAAATAGCCATTTACAAAAATTGCAGCAAACTATTTTGAAACTCCGTCGTTGCCCACACTCCGTCACTGCTACCTCGCAGCTTTGCCTTCTATCTCGGAAATCCCTTTCCTCGATTGAAACTCGTTCGCTGTCCGCGCTCACTCGCTCCTGCCCTCGTCACTTTGCGTTGATCGCTCGCACTGCCCACGTCCTCACGCCAGCTACCTGGCTGCTTTGCCGTCTACCCGCGCGATTGAAACTCATTCGCTTCCCACCTCACTCGCCGCTACCCATCGCGGCTTTGCCTTCTATGTCGCTTCCCCCAAAAGCTCCATTCTCGATCGCGACGTGTTCTATGTCGTTGACTCGCGATCTCCCGATCCGCTCGGTCGGATTCCCACCGACCAATGCAGTCCATCCGCCGGCTTCCCAGCTCGGCGTATTCATCCCATTCGCTCCATTCGGGCGATGTAATGGCAAACGAACAAACGTCCGTGACTCGAGTGGCAGATCGTGACAACGTGCGCGCTCCCCAATCGTCAACCTAAACGGGCGAGATTCTAGATCTGCTCCTGCCCGCCGCACACTAGGCGGAAATACATGCTATACGTGATTCACGTATAGCATCCAAGCCGACGGCCAGGCTTTCAAACCACCAAGTTCGCCAAAAGCATTTTATGGCATGAGCAACGGAATCACCTGGCGGCCGTGCCTCCGATAACGGGTGAAATGAGAATCAAGAGTGAGAACGCGGCAATCGGAATGAAGTTCACTCAGTCTCACCAGGCAGGCGTCCGCTAACGACATCGGCACATCGGAGTAGCGTTCCATCAAAACTTCCAATGACGCGGCTTCCGTCTCGATATCAAAAGCAATTTGGATCACCCTTTCCCGGACAGCTTGCACGATCGAAGCTGGGCGGCCAGCTCCGCGCTGAAGCAGAAAACAGGCTTCGGTCAAAACCGCTTCACACGTCAACAGCGGAGGCCGCAGCGCGTCTAATTGCGCAAAGGCCCAGGCATGATGCTGGTCACGCGTGGAATAGAAAGCGACCAACGGCCCGCTATCGATCAAAGTCTGTCTCACTTCCCGAAATCGCGCATGTATTTCGGGTTAGTGGATAAATCCCGCGGCCCTCGAAAGAAGCCGCCAAACTCCACCATTAACTCGGCACAAGACTTTTCGCCCGTACTGTTCTTGCCCTGACGCTGCTCCTCGAGCGCCTGGCGCACCAGATCGGAGCGTGAACGTCCAAGCTCGGCGGCGCGCTTGGCCAGCCAGTTCGCCAACGGCACGGGTAATTTCAGCGATATCGTCTTCATCATTGATACGGTATTACCGCTCTGACAGATTGGCAAGACCCAAGCGAGGCGGATTTCGCTGCCATTACTTTTCCAGCTGAGTGATGAAGCTACGGTCTCGACCGCGGCTACAAGAGAACGGCTATCGCAGCCATTCGTGATGCTATACGTGATTCACGTATAGCAACATTCGCCAACAAACTCGTGTGGGTGTGCTAGCCCCGAAGGGCTTTTTCGATTGCCGATCGCGCAAGGCCGCGTGGCACAGCTCGATCTTGCTCCCATTC
>Ga0193731_1000350_pt1 | contig 15689 bp, 8 predicted proteins | sample U1a2metaG_FD_144920 | JGI IMG/M metagenome (GOLD analysis project Ga0193731, IMG submission 144920) | Soil microbial communities from a riparian zone of the East river system, Colorado, United States - U1a2 | ecosystem: Environmental > Terrestrial > Soil > Riparian zone | place: USA: East River...
GTAGCAGCTGCCCTGCCAAAGCCGCCAATATGGGGATTCCGGACGATGCCGATCAGTGTTCCGGGGCACGCCGATAAACCGCTGATAGAAACTTGGGCGCTCATGCGAGATTTATACTAACACAGATACAGATAACGGCGAGAGGCGACCAGTATTCCGAAGCAAAGACCTCGTGGGCTTGATTTATCATCAACGTGCGCTGAGCAATGATATTGGGACGAGTTCTTCGACCATGCGGCGCCATTCCTCGACCCTGAAGGAGAATCACTCAAACCGGTATACAGACGGGGAATCCGTGAAATACAATCAGAAACACCGAGCGGGCGTAGTCCAATGACAGAACAGGAACTTCCCAAGATTCCGCTAGTAAATCCTAACACGCTGACCTGGCGGCACTTATACACGGCAAGGCTACGCCGAATTGAAAAATGGAACTTCCAAAACCCAAGACGTGACAGCCGCGAAAGTTCGAAGAGTCCGGTGCTCAAAGCAACCCCTGGCTAACAAGTTCATGATCTGGAGTGTGACAGATAAGATCCCCGCGCCCCAGCTCACAAATCGATTTTCGACACCGAGACCTGCCCGGCGGGTGGCGTCTTCAAAAGTAGCCTCACCGAGATTGTGGTAGAGATTGGAGGTGTCATCCATAAAATTCGTTTTCAGGATATCGAGACGTCCCCCAGCCGTGGAATCAACGACTTAGCGTAAAACCTTGCAAATAAGGCTTTTGCGAGGTTCGCATACAGTGCACGTTTCGCTTGCGGTGCATAAATGCAAGATGCGAAGCAGCCGACGAGTCCTTGACCAACCGAGGTAGCCGATTCGCAATCGAAATTCCGGACGGTTGCGGTTCGCCAAAACTCTGGCCGGCTTTGAAATCAATTACATGGCCTTCCCCGCGTCACTGTTCTGTCATAACTCCTAGCCATGTTTAGATTTATCGGCCTGTGCTTCGGAACGCTGCTTCGCCTCTTGCGGCCGCGTCGGAGCCTGTTACTCGAGAATTTTGTCCCACCAAGCTACGCACATTACGGGGCAGGATATTTCCGTGGATGCCAGTTTGGTTTGCTCTACGCAGTTCCAGTTGCGCATTTCCTAACTCCAGAGGCGGTCCCAGGAGCGTTCGTTGTCCCACTGTGGGGTGGGTTCGAAATAACCGCTGCCGTGCGCCAGGTGTTGGCGAACTACGTTTTCGTTCAGAGTTACGCCGAGGCCGGGCCTGTCTGGTACTTCGATCCAGCCACGATTGACGATTGGCGTCTTGGTTCCTTCTTGTACAATGGATGACCACCAAGGCACGTCGAGGGAGTGGTGTTCGAGGGCCAAGAAATTCTGCGTGGCTGCAGCGCAGTGCACGTTCGCCATGCAGCAGACCGGCGTCCCAGCAAAGTGCAGAGCCATCGGCACGCCGTATTCTTGGGCCATATCTCCGATTTTGTGAGTTTCCAGGATGCCTCCAGCGGTGGCGAGGTCCGGCTGAATCTTGCTTACTGCGCGCTTCTCACACAGCACCTGAAACGGTTCCTTCAAATAAATATCTTCGCCAGTCAGAATGGGCGTAGGGCTCTCTTCAGAGATTTGCCTGAGCAAGTCAGTATAAGTCCAGGGAATGACATCTTCGATCCACGACAAGTTGTATTTTTCATATGCCTTGCCCAGTCGGATGATGGACTTCACGCCAAGATGCCCGAGGTGGTCCATGGAAAGTGGAATTTCCATTCCGACGGCGTCGCGCACGGCGGCGACATATTGTTCTAGCATTGCAATGCCTTTGTCGGTGACTTCCATTCCGAGCAGAGGATGAGGCAGCTGATTTGCTTCCCATTGATTTAGGTCTGTAGGATTGGTGACCGTGCCGGGAGTGCTCGCAACCATTTCGACACCCAAATCCATCTTGAGCCAGGTGAGGCCCATGCCTTCCTTTCGCTCCTTCATTCGCTGCGCGTAGACCTTGGGATCATCGGATTCCGTGGTGTCTGCATAGAGGCGGATCTTGTCGCGGAATTTGCCACCTCCCAGCAGCGCGTAGACGGGTGCGTTGTAAACCTTTCCGGTGATGTCCCACAGTGCCATTTCGATGGCGCACACGCCACCGCCTTGCCGGGCGTGCCCTCCAAACTGTTTGATCTTGCGGAAAATTTTGTCGAGTTTCAGCGGGTCTTCACCGAGAATGCGGCTCTTCAGGAACAGTGCGTAGGTCGCGCTTGCTCCGTCCCGGACTTCGCCGAGGCCGTAAACACCCTGATCAGTATCGATGCGAATGAGAGGACAAGGACTCGGGCCGGGTTTTACAAGAGTCGCGACGCGAAGATCTGTGATCTTCAGCTTGGACGGGCTCGAGTTGGTATTGACGCCCTTGGGAAAGGCTTCCGTCCGCTCCCCTGCCAACACCAAACCGCCCAGCGCCATTGCCGAGGTCTTCAGCACTTCGCGACGATCGAAGGTGTTCCCGCCGTTTTTTCCCATGGCGCGCTGTCCTTTTGAATCCGTAGAGTTTTTTGAATTTGTCTTATCGGCCTGGCTACCGACCCGCATCATCTCAGAGAATATATGCCCAAAACAAGATTTCCCGTTTGACAAATTGTTATTCTTTTGAGAGTTTCGGGCGCAACGAAAGATTGCCGCCTGCTGGCGCGGGTGATAGTACTCGTCATGTTTGTCGAGTCGCTGTCTTTCTACCTTCGGAGGTAATTTTTTATGAAGACCGTGCATGACTCTTGCACTCGAATAGTGATTTCGGTTGTTCTTGGACTCTGCGCAATGGTCCTGCTTACGCCTAGTCCCCTTCACGGGCAATTGTTGACATTCTCCAAGCAGGAGCTAGCCGACTACACGGCACAGAGCAACTTCGAACGTCTCCCCGACGGCCGTCCCAAGGTCCCGGACGATCTGATAGAAAGAGCGCGGGAACTTTCCTCGGAAGAAGTCTGGGCAGTTCTGGAAGAAAAAGGCTTCCGCAACCAGTACGCCGATGGATTTCAGATCCTGCATCCTGAAAAACCAATGGTTGGACGGGCATTCACCGTTCAGTTCATGCCGGACCGCCCAGATGTAAATAAGATTGCCTCGGCCAAAGCCAAGGAACGCGGTCTTGGGCCGCTGACCAATCAACTGGCCATCGACATGCTCCAACCAGGCGACGTGTTGATCGTGGACCTGTTTGGCAAGAAAGTGAATGGAACCATCGTAGGCGACAACCTTTTTTATTACGTGATGAAAACTACGCATAGCGGTGGCCTAGTCGTCGATGGGAGCATTCGGGATCTCAACGGAATTTCAGAGATTGCTATGCCCGCTTATTTCAGGGCTGTTGATCCCACGCCCATAGGAAACGTGATGTTGACGGGCATCAATGTTCCGGTACGAATTGGCGGCGTTACCGTAATGCCCGGTGATCTGGTCGTGGGTGACCGAGAGGGCGTATATTTCGTTCCTCCCCAATTGGTAAAGGAAGTACTCGACCGCGCGGATGAAATCCGCATTCATGATGAATGGACAAAAAAGAAGTTTGACGAAATGCAATATAAGTCGCGCGAGATTTATTCCACTCCTGCCGACCCGAAATTGCAGCAGGAATATAAGGATTATTTGAAGAAGCGTTTGGAAGAAATTCGGAAGCAACGCAGTCCGCAATGAAGGAGAACAAAATCATGAAAGATTCCTCTGGAAAAGAACTCTCGCGTCGCGGGTTCATTGCCAAGGTTAGCCAGGGTTTTGTCGCAGCCAATGTGGCAGGAGCATTCTTGAGGGAAGCTGGAACGAAAGAGGCGGCCGCTCCAGATTCCCCGGGCAAGAAATTAGGGTGGGCCATCGTCGGGTTGGGCAATCTCGCCATTCACGAAATCCTGCCCGCTTTTGCGAAGTGCGAACAATCCAGCGTTACAGCTCTGGTGAGCGGTCACCCCGACAAAGCAAACAAACTGGCTCAGCAATATGGAGTGAATCCCAAAAACATTTACAACTATCAAAACTACGATTCGATTAAGGACGACCCCAAAGTAGACATCATCTACATTGTTCTGCCAAACGGAATGCACGCCGAATACACAATTCGCGGATTTCAGGCGGGCAAACACGTGCTGACGGAAAAGCCCATGGCCAATACACCTGACGATTGCCAGAAGATGATCGATGCGGCGCGCAAAGCCGGCCGAAAGCTGATGGTCGCGTACCGCTGCCGCTACGAACCCTACAACAAAGAGGCCATCCGCATTGCGCGCTCGGGGGAACTCGGACCAACCCAGGTCATTCTCGCAAACAACGGGTGGAGGGTCACCGATCCCGATCAGTGGCGCTTGAAGAAGGACCTTGCGGGTGGTGGCTCCATGATGGACATCGGCATTTACGCTCTGCAGGCCGCTCGCTATTTGTCCGGAGAGGAGCCTACCGAGGTAAACGCGCTGATGTACAGCGCCCCGAATGACCCGCGCTTCACGGAAGTGGAAGAGAACATCAATTTCCAATTGCGCTTCCCGAGCGGAATTCTTGCGAACTGTACATCCAGTTATGGCTACGACTCGCAGAGTCACTACCGCGTAGTAGGCACAAAGGGCTGGCTGGAGATGGAGCCCGCCACCGTTTACCAGGGGTTGCGAATGAGAGTTCACCACGACGGCGTTACCGAGGAAAGGAGTCTGCCCGTGCTTGACCACTTTGCTCTGGAGATGGATCACATGTCTGAATGCGTCATGCAAAACAAGGAACCGCTCACGCCGGGCGAAGAAGGCCTGCGCGACCTGAATGTAATGATGGCTGTCTACTTGGCCGCGAGGACTGGGAAGACCGTGAAGTTATAACCCGTCCCCCCCACCGATGGCGATTCCAAACGGTGCAACGTGGTCGCACATTCTGCCGCGAGATTACGCCGAAAATAAATCCGCACAAAGTTGGCGACTGTCGTTATTTCGACGCAGGCGATAGCGAGGGGCAGCAAAGCAAACTTCAGACTATGCCTTTCCCCTCGATAATATGGATGTACCGGTTTGCGGCGACGCTGGTGAGCTTTTCGATGCGTTTACTTGGCGCGGGCCAATGGATCTCGAGCTCATCGATTTGAGCGGCGGCGCCGATGCCGAGGACTTCCCGGAGGTCATGCGAAGAGAGATAACTGCCACCATTGTTCTTAAGGCGCTGGCGCGATTTACCGCCCGCTTTCCATAGAATGCGCGCCCCGATGGCGTCACGGTTACACGTCACGCCTTCTAGCTTGAGGCCCAGCCAATTGTTCCCCTTGGCCGCGTTGTTTTTCAACAGCACGGGAGCCCCGCCGTTGGTTGCGATGAGCACGTCTAGCGCGCCGTCATTGTCGTAGTCGCCCACGGTCAGGCCTCGCGCAGCGAAGGCGTTTTCAAACGCCGTCCCTCCTTCTGAGCTTACATTTTTGAGCTTGCCGTCTGGGCCCTGATGAAAAAGCAGGAGTGGCTCCTTGTACCGAACTTGCCGCGAGTAACGACCGATCATGTCATCCGGATGGCCGTTGGCTAGGATCAGATCGAGCGAGCCATCGTTGTCATAGTCGAAGTACTTGACTCCCCAGCCGCTCAAAAGCCTGGTGGCTTGCGCAACGCCGTGCGAGTGTGCGACGTCGTTAAAGGTCTCGTTTTTGTTGTTTCGGTAAAGCGAAAACATTTCCTGATCGACATTCGCCACAAAGAGATCCTGCCAGCCATTGTTGTCCAGATCGCCGGCGTCGACGCCCATACCGGAACGAGGCTGGCCGTTGTCGCTAAATGCTACCTCGGCCTGCAGCGCCATTTCTTCCCAGCGGGTCTTTCCGGATGCATCTGGACCGCGGTTAACGAACAAAAAATTCTGGACCGTATCGTTGGCGACGAACAGGTCCATACGCCCGTCGTTGTTTATATCCGTCGCCACCACGCCAAGCGCCTTGCCTGTCGCCCGCGCTATATCCGTGCCTTTGCTCACTTCAGAGAACGTCCCATCACCGTTGTTGTGGTAGAGAAAACTCGAAGTTCCGCGAAAAACTCTAGGAATGCAGTAATAGTGGTTTCCGAGCTGGTTATCGCCGCAGGCGAGTTTCTGCTTCGCGCCATAGTCAACAAAACTGCAGATGAAGAGGTCAAGACGGCCATCATTGTCGAAGTCGAACCATACCGCGCTGGTGGTCCAGCCGGGCGTAGCAAGGCCGGCTTTCTCAGTCACGTCGGTGAACGTGCCGTTGCGATTGTTCTTGTAGAGAATGCAACGTCCATAGGATGTGACGAAGATATCCGGCCACCCGTCGTTGTCGTAGTCACCGATGGCAATGCCCATTCCGAAAGTTCCGCCCGCCACCCCCGCTCTTTCGGTCACATCGGTGAACGTGCCGTCGCGATTGTTCTTGTAAAGTGCATTGCGGACCGGCTTAGTGGGGGTCCAGAAATCGCACTGCCCGCCGTTCACCAGGTAGATGTCCATCCAGCCATCATTGTCGTAGTCGAGAAAAGCACAACCGGGCCCCAGAGTCTCAGGAAGGTAGCGATTGTCTGACATGGCATTCTCATGGACCCACCCGATGCCGCTCGACGACGGGGCGACCTCACGAAACAAAGGTGCTTCAGATGCTTCTAGAATCGGAGGGGGAATTGGCAGCGCCTTGGCAGTGCCGAGTGCCATGCCAAGTCGCAAAAACCCGCGTCGGGAAAAATTCATTCAGGGATCCTATTTCAAAATAAACGTCGCTAGTTCCTCGGCCGTCGCGGTGCCTTGCATTGCATTGAAACGTATCGTGTATTCACCGGGCTCGAGCGACGCGATCGGCACAGTGGCCAGATACTGGATCCGCCCGTCTTTGTCTGGCTGGCCAATCTCTGGCGAGCCGCTTCCCAATATCTGCCCGTTCCTGCTGAATTCCATGGACAAGCGGGGAGGCTGCGAAGTGCTTTTGTCAGGATAAATAACCAGATAAAACGATATGCCGGAATTGCCTGCCTTGCTGATGGTCGGATTGAGCGTCGGCGAAACCACGCGGGCCCCAATCAGCAGAGGGTCAGCCTGGTCCGTAGAGGCATCTTTGTCTTTCATGTTACGGACGACACTGACACTGCTAATGGTCAGCGCCGTAGAGAGCGACGGCATCATCAAACTGTTTTTACGAGCACTAATTCGGTTACCCTCCCCGTCGAGCACCGCAGTTTCGAGCGTATAGTGCCCAGGTGGCAAATCGAAGTGTTCCGTGTAAATGAAGTGTCCTGCCGTGAGCGCATCGCGCTCTGCGTGGGGCACATGGATAGGGATATCGTTTCCAAACTTCTTAATCACTTCGCCGCTCCCGTTTTTCACCAAAGCTACGTAGGACAGCCGGCCTTCCGACTGATCCGTGCCGCTCTTCTGAAACGTCAAATTGGCGAGCGGCACATCCAGCACTAGGTCGCACACGGATTGGTTCTGCGCACCTCGAAAGTGCATAGGCATGGATTGATAGCCAAATGTTTTGGGCAGCTCCGGGGAACTCAAAGCTGTAAGAAGCGGAACCTCGTAGGCGCGTAGCACGCTGCCTTGAGCGGCGAGCGCGGGCGGTAGGGCGACGTACCCGGATCGCGATTGCACGCGCAAATCATTCGAACTCATCTTTATCGCGATTTTACGGAATGATCCGTCATAGCTCTTGATCTCCGGAGCATACCCGATCTCATAGTAGGTCTGGATGTCCTCGGCGAGTTTATGAAGTGGGGTCCCCAAATCATTAGTGTTGGCGATCAGCATTCCTCCGGTGGACTCTGCGAGATTCGCCAGCGTGTTTTGCGCGTTCGCGCGCGTACTCTCGATGCCCGTATCAAAGAGCTTCGCCTCGTCGGACCTAACAGCTTGGCTGCCGTCATTAGCCATCTGGTCTTGAGAAGATCGAGCCGCTCTGTTCAGCGCGTTCATTGCGCCAGAATTGGCACTTCCCGTCGTCAAACCACGAGCGTCGACCGCGTAAAAACTGACGTTCGAACGGTTAGCCACGCTGATAACGCTCTTGAACGGCTCTTCCATCCCCTGGGGTATTACGAAACCACCTTCTCTAAAATAGAGTATGGTTTTCCGTCCCGGCAGGCGGTATTGCTCCTTCACCGCGTCGAGCAAAGCGAATATATTCACCCGACCGGCCTCCTTTATTCCACTGCTTTGCTCGCTTACAAGCATTTGCAACACCATTTGGGCCATGGCCATGTTGGCCATCGCCGCGGCGTCAACGGATCGTCCCTGAGCCGCGAGTGCGGCATTCTCATTGCTGATTTGCCCCTGGGCGGACTGCGCGCCGTTCGTATCCGGACCGACCATTTGCTCCAGCTGTTTTTGAACGATGGCAGTATCCGAGGAGAAATCTGCATTCTCACTTCGGGTCGCGCGGTCGATCGCTTTACGAAGTAAGAATGGATCATTGGTGAAAGATTGAAGAACTTCCAGCTTGCGATCGATGGTCATGACGGCCATGTAGACATTTTGCGGGAGCTCGCCCTTCAGGAGACCCACGGCCGCGTCACGGGCGAGCCGTCGGGCGTCATTGTTCCAGCACTGAAAGATCATCGTGACCAAGCGTATCTGGCGGAGCGGATCGAGTTGCGTGCGCGAACCGCCTTCGGCCACCGCTTCACCGCCCTGCACCAGGCGAAACGCGATGATTTTCTTCTGCTCACCATTGTCAAATATCTGGAAATCTTCAGGTTTGAGATTGTTAACGGGACGCCCCTTCTTGTCGCGTACCACCACATCTAGAAGGACTTCCTCGCTGGCCTTCTTTATGGCCGCCCCTTGCGGGGGTGCAGTCGGATTTTGCTGGGCATAGCTGGCCGGTGCGAAAGATAACGCGATGGCCGAAACACAGATACAGATAACTCTGTAGGAACTTTTCATTGCTCGCTTCCTTTCCTTGAAAACAAGTGTCGCTGACTCGCTATGCCCTCGCGGGTTGCCAGTTCTATATTCCCAGGGCACAATCGCAACCCAGTTAGCGGCGTGCGGACCAGCCCACGCGTTAATTCCCACTAACCCTCGCGCACTACCCCGGATACTTTTCATTTGGCTTCACGACTCGAATTCGATGATCCGAAAACTTGTGGTGTGCACCGGGCAGCTCGAGTTTCGGCATATGGCAGGTTACACATTTGTCTTTGGAGACCGTGCAGGCCTTCGCGCCAGGTTTCCCGCCTCCGTGACACGACTGGCATTTTGCGTCGTAGTCGACCGATTTGTTGCTCACCTCGTGGTGCGGGTCATGGCACGCGAGGCAGCCAATTCGTGCGTCATCCGCATCGTAGCACTTGCTGCCCGTCAGTCGGTAAGGCTGGAAGCGAATGTTAGCAATGCTCAGGTTACTCTGCAGGGCAATCTCTTCCCACGTCCGGTGACACTGTCCGCAGAAGTTAGACACTTGCTCGGCGGACAGTCCATGTAGTTTGGACAAATCCTTTGCCGTCCCCAGCTCGAAACTATCGAGCAACATCGCTGCAAGGTGCGCTTCGGTGGATTCATGACAGCGCTCGCACTGCACTCCAGGAGTCATTTTGCCCAGCGTGAGTTGCCTTCCCACAGTCGCATTCGTAGCGTGACACCCGAAGCAGCGCAGTTTATCGTCGCGGCCCATGAGTCGCCCGGCGGCTTCGTTGAGATCAGTTGGCGTAGAACCCTCGGAGCCCAATGTGGGACCGAGTCCGTTCAGTTCGCTGAAATAACTGACGCGGCTCTCATAGAACTCCTCGTCTTTCTCCAGCACGTACGTTTGGCCAATTGCGGAACTCGCTCCCATCGCCCATCGGATGGGCAACGTCACGGTCTTGTTTCCATCCGAAACTGAATAGCTGCTCTGGCTGCTCTTGCGCTCGATCCGGTACGAGTACCTGCCCACCTTCGCAGTAAGAACAGGATGATCGATGAGAATCTTGCACTCCTCAACCGTTTCGAGCGCGTGCGCCATAGATGTGTCTGGCTGTGACCTCGCCTGAGCATGACATGGGGCGCACGCAGACACGTCACGCGAATTGGTTTGCGCTGCAGCGGTTGCAGGAAGAACCAAGCACAGAAGTTGCCGGCGCCATCTCATCACGGTTTCGAAACCGCGACTTCGTTCTGTCCTCTCAACCGCAAGAACTCCTCCCGCTCCTTCGCGGCATCCGCTTTCCGGCCGCCTTTGGCGTAAGCGGTCCCCAGCGCGAAATGCACCTGTGGCTGCCAGGGAGCCAGCCGGACCGCAGTCTCAAGTTCATGTGTTCCCCGGGATACATCCAAGTCTCCCTCTGCCAGTACCTGCCCCAGGATGGCATGAGCCGCAAAATAGCCGGGGCTCACCTCGACTGCTTTCTCGGCGGAAGGCAGCGCCGTCTGATACTCGCCACGCTTCAGGTACTCCGCTGCAATACTCACCAGTGCTTGTGGGTGTTCGGGCGAAATCGCTAGCTCAGCATTCCATTCCTCCAATGCCTTGTCGGAGTCGCTCTCCAGCACCATTGTGCCGGAGAGGTAATGTATTTGCGGCGCGTTCGGATATTTGCGCAACAGCTCCAGGCGCTCCCGCTCCGCTTCCGCTGCGCGCCTTGCGGCGGAGTCGCACAGCGCATGCCCTACGTCCAAAACCATCTCTCGTTCGAGCGGCGGGAGCTCGTTGGGCAGCAGTGGCTTGCGAAGCGCCGCAAGCCCCATCGCTTCGGTGAATTGCGGGCCATCCTTGCCCTGCCTTGCGAAATCACCGATGACTTTTACTGCGGGTTCGAATCGCCCCGACCGTATCAACAAGAGCGCGAAATGGTATTTGGAAACATCATAAAAACCTTGCTCGCTCGGAATTTTAAGCTGATCGGCCTTCTCCAGATGGGCCAGAGCGCTGTCAAAATCCTTAGTCTCGAATTCACATAAGCCCAGCATCGCCCACCCCAGAGCCATTTCGGGCTTCAGGCCCGTCACATGGCGAAAGGCAGCCCGGCCGTCAGCATACTGATCCGCCTCATAAAAAAGCATGCCCAAATACCACCAGCCCTCCGCATAACCTGGTTTCATACGAACCGCTTGCCCATATAGGCGGATGGCTTCGTCGGCTTGATCTGCTTCCCGGGCAGCTTCTGCTTTCTTGACCAGCGCTTCGAAGCCGGAGGCATTCGCCGCGCCGGCTGCTTTCCCCTGTGGAGTGCTCTTCCTTTGCGCCACCGCAACGTAAGATGGAAGAAGGGCAGCGATGAGAAGGCCCAACCTCAGCGGCTTCATGGCGCGACCTTTACCCCTTTTTCGTTAGCTTGCTTCTCGGCGTTCAGTTTCTCGACGATGGCGCGCTCCCGGTCACCGTCGGCCTTCCTCTTTTCGCGATAGTAGGCCGTCGCTAGCGACACGTGCGCCTCCGTAAAATTTGGCGCCTCCGCAACCAACGACTCAAGGTGACCGCGCGCTTCTTTCACTTGGCCGACCGACATTTCAATGGAAGCTATCTGGTAGCGGACCCCCACATCACCAGGCCGTATCTCCAGCGCATGGTGGATATACTTTAGCGCCTCGTCGTATTTTTCGTCCTTGCGGAGCAACAGTCCCATTCTCAAATTCGCATCGAAGTTGTTGGGATCATCTCGCAGGGCGTGTTCGAAAGCTTCCTGCGCCCCAGCTTGATCCCCCGTCGAGAGCAACGCGGTACCGTAGTAGGCGTAGACCTCCGGAAGGTCTGGATTCAGCTCCACCGCCTTTTGCAGATCAGCCAGCGCTCCTGAGAAATCATTCACCATCAGCTTGGTCGTGCCCAGCAGAAGCTGGGCCTCTGCCGAATCGCCATTCTTCAAAATCCTGTCGATCAGAATCTGCCCTTTCTCCGTTTGTCCGTCACGAACCAGCGCCGTGCCGAGCATGTAGACGATCGCCAGATCGTCCCCGTTCGTTTGCTGCACCGGAGTCAATAGCTCGATCACCTTCTTGTTTTCCCCCAGCCGCAGATAGCAGTCCGCCTGAAGCATCGTGGGCCGCAGATCCCCCGGCATTTCCTCGCGCACTTTCTTCAGCTCTGCAACGGCCAAGGAAAGCTTGGTGGTCTTGTAATAGGCTAGCGCGAGGTTTAGCCGGACCTGCGGGAGGGGTTTCAGTTGCAGCGCGCGCTTATACTCTGTGATGGCTTCTTCGTAGCGCCCTGTGCCTGCCAAGGCCGCTCCCAGGTCCGAGCGAACGGGCGCAACATCAGGATATTTTTCCAGGAATAAACGGTAGTCTTCAATCGCCTGTTCTAGCTGGCCTGCCCGGTGAAGCGACGCCGCTTCTTTTAAGATCTCTCCGGGAGCCCTCTGCGCTTGACCGGTCGAGATAGGCTTGGATAACGCAAAAAAAACAAAGCCGTACAGCATCCGCCGGATCACACAAACTGACAGGCGCGAAGCTGAACGGCTTCCCATATCTTGGCCCTACAGCAGTATAACGGAGCGCCCGGCTAGAAAGTAGCCGGGCGCTCCGCCAGAGAGGACTAGAAGTAGAACTTCAATGCAAGCTGAATGATGCGATTGCCTATCTTGATGGGCGCCACACCGAAGCTCGAATTGGTCTGCACCGGACTACCTGGAGTCGCACCCGGACCGAAGTTCAGGAACAAATTGCTTGCCCCCACGCCAATCCCCGTGAAGCTCCACAGGGGATGGTTCATGAAGTTATAGGCAGAGAAGCGGAACTGGAACTTCTTATGTTCGCCCATTTGGAAGTTCTTGAAGAGTGACAGGTCACTCGTCCAGAACCACGGCCCAAAGAACTCAGGCAGCACGATCGACCCGTTTTGTCCCGGTTTTGTTGGAAGGCCGAAACAGTTCCCGTTCAGCCATTGATGCGGGCCAAGGTTCTTCGTCGGATCGCATGTCAATATGGGCATCAACGGAATCTGGTCCGTACCATTGATTGTCAGGTTTGTGATCGGCGAATGCACGAATCCGTTCTGCGCACAAAGCATAAAATTGTGAGCACTGTCACAACCTGTAATATTGCCGCTAGTGTTGAATCCAGGATTGGAGCCGTTGGAATTCGCCGTGAGATTGACGCCGCTCTGTACGGATGTGATGCCCGACACCTGCCACCCGTTGACGACGCCTTCCATTGCCTTATTGTTGTGGATAGGCTTCGGAAGCTCGATCGAGTACGCTGCGTTGAATAGGTGGCGGCGATCGAAGGGTTCTGCTCCGTAATCATTCTTAAGGTTCATCTGATCCAAACCGACGATACCAAGCGATTTACTGAAGGTGTAATTAACGGATATATCGTAGTTCCCCTTCTGGCGGACCCAACTTAATTGCATCGAATTATAATTGGAAGAAAGGTTATGATTGGCGACGCTTATTACCTGATAGATGGAAAAAGGACCGAACTCATATTCGCCGCCGTTGTTCAACGCTGAGGGATCAATTGGATTCCCCGTGCTGTCCACAACATCAGATTTGTAGAGCCGGCCGGCCGGGATGACGTTGGCGTTGGTCCCCACGCCGTTTTGGTTCAGCCCATACTTGCTCTGGTTTCCCACATAGGACGCTTCGAGCAGCGAAGAGAAGAACGGTAGCCGTTGCGAAATGCTGAAGCTATAGCTCGTGGTCAGTGGGCTCTGGTCGTCAGTGCCACTAACGGCACCCGTGTTAAAGGGTTGCGTCGCGGCTGTAGTTGCCATGATTTGCGCAAAGGTTTGCGCGTTGCCGAAGGTAGGATCCTGCACACCAGCAGGTTGGTCGAGACCCTGCGTAAACTGCGCGTTGTGATAACGGAATTGCCCCCAGCCGCCCCGCAGCACGGTCTTACCCGTGCCAAAGAGATCGTAGGCCAAGCCGAAGCGAGGAGCATAGTAAAGGGCGCGATTCGGGAACCCGGAGAGCGCTACCTTGCTGTCCTTCTGGTGCCAGTCAAACCCAGTACCGGCGGTCTGCAGCGAGCCCGGAACGTACAGGGCAGGATTCCAAATGGCGAAGCCGATCCCTTGCCGGTCGTACCACCCGCCGAGATGAGATGCACGGAGACCGTAGTCCACGGTCAAGCGCTTGGTTACCTTCCAACTATCCAAAGCGAAGAACTCGATCGCCTTGTAGGCCTCATTGTGCAAAATGTTTTTGTTTTGTTGCTCGTATTGATCGGCATAGCCCCTAATCAAGTCGGCGTAAGGATTGCCCGTGGGCCCGGCCCAACTGGCTTCCACGATTCGGCCGTTTGAGTTGCCGTTGCTCGGTTGATTGTTAATCACATACTCGTAGTAAGCGCCAAACTTCGCCGTGTGCGTGCCCCAAACCTTCGAGACGTTGTCGCTGAATGACGGAAGATGCTTCTTGGCAAACAGGCCCTCGCCACCGCCAAGCTCGAAACCGCCCGGATTCAATATCGTGGCCATTTCGCCTCCCCAACTAGTCATGGAGGGGATCTGGTCAACGTTGTTGTTGGGAGAGAGGCCAGTGAATGGAATATTCAGGGTCTTCCTGCTGACCTTGGTCGCATTCTGAAACACGTTCGGAAAGTCAATGTACGTGTAGCCGAAAACAAATTCATTCGAAAGGCTTGGGCTGAAAACATGCGTCAAGCTCGCCGAAATCGAGTCGGATTTGTTCTTTCCCAGAACAGGTGTGGGGTAAGGTACTTGGGCGGAATTTCGCCACCACAGTCCAATCGGGAACTGCTGCGTCTCTTTTTGCAGGTTGTAGCGAACGTATAGCTTGGTGTTATCGCTGATGCTATAGTCCACGCGGGACAGCCACTGCCAGGAATTTTGGTCGAAGGCAATTTCCTTGATGTAGTTGTCGCCGTTGTTCAGGTTCGGATCGGCGTTTGGAAGTGGGAAAATATTCATCAACGCCTGCCCGCTGGGGTCAATATGGTCCCTAGGGATTATATGGTTGGCAGGCGTTGGATCATTGCAGGTGCCGTTGACAGTAGGAGAAAGGCAAGGGCCTAACTGCGAGGGAGCGCCGCCGCTCGCAGTCTTGGTGCCTAGTTTCATAAGCTCTGCCGGGCTAAAGTCACCGTTCCGCATCCCTGCTGTCGGTACGGTCGCTCCCAAGAGCCCGGTGTCGAGCGTCTGGTAGTAATACTCGAAGCCGCTAAAGAAAAACAGCTTGTCGCGGTTCCCGTTGAAATCCGAGTGGGGGAGAAGCACAGGACCGCTGATGTTGCCTCCTGGAAACAAGAACTTGTTGGCGGGCTTGGGCGTAATCGGGACCGTGGAGTTGTTAATCCAGCGGTTCGCATTCATTACATAGTCGCGCGCACTGAAGTAAGCTTCTCCATGAAAATCGCGCCCGCCTGATTTGGCAATCGTATTGATGACGATGGGACCTTTGGAGTTCTCCGCACTGAAGTTCGACGTCAGCACCTTGAATTCCTGGATCATGTCCGTGTTCGGGTTGACCGGCGTCGCGCAATTGCAACCGGGATCCGACACATGGGCCCCGTCCGCCGTGATGTCGACGTTGCCTGTGCCAACTCCGTTGGCCACATAGGCGCCATTCAGCGGGCTCTGGCTTCCGCCGTCGCCGTTGCCATTAATACCAATCACTTCGCCAGAGAAATCCGTTCCGCTCTTTAGCCCGTCGCCGTTGTTGCGCGGCGCAAAGCCCGGCAGGATCTTGATGAACTCCGCGGCGTTGCGGCCAACGATACTGAAATCCTGCAACTGTTTCTCGGTGAGCGTAATCGATTTTTCGCCCGAGTCCGTGGCAATGATTTGGTCGGCGATACCTTCGACCTTGACCTCCGTCGTGGCGCTCCCGATCGCCAGCTTAATCGGAAAGCTC
>Ga0193731_1000352_pt1 | contig 15634 bp, 7 predicted proteins | sample U1a2metaG_FD_144920 | JGI IMG/M metagenome (GOLD analysis project Ga0193731, IMG submission 144920) | Soil microbial communities from a riparian zone of the East river system, Colorado, United States - U1a2 | ecosystem: Environmental > Terrestrial > Soil > Riparian zone | place: USA: East River...
CGGGTCTCGAGCGTCTCGGCGTGGGACACTTAGACCCTGAGCACGTTCAGCAAATGGATTCTGTCGATCATATCGGCGAGATGCAAGAGCTTGGCCAGGCGTTGGCTCAGCAGAAAGTGAAAGCTGAACACTTCGCCGGGTTTCCCGCAACGAGCTAGTTTAGCTGCTTCGAAAAGGGGGAAGATCAAAAGGAGTTGGTCTATCTGCGGTCTATCTGCGCGCCTTTGTGCTGTCTTTTTGTCACATTCTCAGCGCACGATGACCGCACACGAACCGGAGCGGCCGTGATCGTCCAGCGCGGTCAGTTCGTAGCGGCCGGGCCCTGATTTCCAGGAAAGGATGTCGGCGGCAGCAGATTTTCCAATGAAAGTCTTGTCGGCGAACCAATACACTTCGCGAACATCGGCATCGGTTTTGGCTCGCAATGGAATTCCTTGTTTGAGACTCGAGGCACTATTTAAAACCTCATAGGTGCTCCCCGCCGCTGGGGCGATAATCCGGGGCGGATTCCCAGTGCGTGCGACCAGCTCCGGATCCGTGTCCGGTAAAAAAGGCGGCGGCAATTTTCTGGGCACTCCGGCGCGGCGAAAGATCGACAACAATTCCGTCGGCCAAAATTCGTAGACTTCACGCCGCAACTGGCGCGTTCCGTCATCACGCGCGACGCGGAGTCCGCTCGCGGCATCGACGAGCACTTCCTGATGGACATCGCAAAGTTTGATCGGTGAAATTCCGGGAATGAACCAACCCTCGACGTGTTGGGTGCAATACGGCTCGGGTAAATCACCTGAGACCGCGCAAAAGGGCGCCCGGAGGCGGGAGATGTGGTTGGCTCGGCTCCGGCCACGTCGCGCGCAAACTGTCGATGATTTGAAACAAGAGAGGAGCAGCGGCAATTCGTCCGACAAAAGTCCCGTTGGCGCGGCCATCAAAATTTCCGATCCACACTGCGAGCACATAATGATTGAAGACGGCAATTGACCACGCGTCGCGAAAACCGTGTGACGTTCCCGTTTTCCAAAAAACCGGCGCCGCTTGGTCAGAATATGCGCGGCCCACTTCGGGCCGTGGCAGGTTAATCATTTCCAGCGTCAGGAATGCGGCTTCCGGCATGATAATCGAACGGCCTCGCGCAGCGGTTGGATCGCGCGATGTGCGGCGAAGCGGACGCATGATCGAACGGCCTCGCGCAGCGGTTGGATCGCGCGATGTGTGGCGAAGAGGACGCAGCTCGCCGTTATTCGCGAGCGCGGCGTAAAGTCGGACAAGATCTTCCATTGTGACTTCGGCCCCGCCCAGCGGAAGCGACAAGCCATAAACCGATTCTGAGCGTGGCAATTTAACACCGGCGCCGCGGAGGAATTCGTAAAGCGTGGGATGATGCAACTGCGATGCAAGTTCAACTGCTGGAAGATTGCGGCTGCGCGCCAGCGCGTCGCACGCACGGATCGGACCGACAAATTCGCGATCGAAATTTTCCGGATTGTAATCGCCGAAACTATGCGGTGCGTCCGACAGGATCGACAATGGATGAATCAGTCCCTGCTGCAGGGCGAGCGCATAGACGAATGGTTTTAAAGTGGAACCGGGCGAGCGCGGCGCACGCGTTCCATCAACTTGTCCCTCTATTTCGGCGCTGAAAAAATCGGCTGAGCCGATTTGTGCGAGCACATCCATCGTCCGCGTATCAACCAGCAGGACGGCGGCATTCTGAATTCCGCGATTGCGATTTGTTTGAATATAATCGGCGATACGGCGCTCGATTAATTGCTGCTTCGCTAGATCGAGCGTGGTGACGATTTCGTCGCGGCCTTTCTCGTTCGCAACGATCTGCTGAACAAAATGCGGCGCGAGAAATTTGCGTTCCCGTTGCGCGCGTGCGCTGAATTCGCGCGCGGAGAATTCCCGATTGATTTTGGCGCGGTCGTACCAATGGCTTTGGGCCGAATCAAGCGACTGGTTATTCCGATCGACAAACAACGCACGGCGGCTCGGGCTTTGCGGAATCACGCTGAGCGCGACTGCTTCTGGTCGGCTTAATCTCGATGCCGGTTTGTCGAAATAAATCTGACTGGCCGCGCCGATACCTTCGATGTTTCGTCCGTAGGGCGCGAGATTAAGATAGGCTTCAAGAATTTCAGCTTTCGAGTAATGCCGCTCCAGTTCGAGTGCGCGAACAATTTGAACGAACTTTCCGCCAAGCGTGCGTGTGCACAGATGATAACGCAACCGAGCCAGTTGCATCGTAATTGTCGATGCGCCGCTATGTGCGCCACCGGCGTGCAGGTTAAGTGCCGAGCGCAATAACGCGACCGGGTTAACACCCGGGTGACGCCGGTAATATTTGTCTTCAAATCGAAGGGTCGCATCGATTAGCGAGGGCGAAATATTTGGCAACGGAGTCCAGACTCGAAATTTCTGATCCGTTGTGAGGGTGACACGAAGCAATTTTCCATTGCGATCGCGCACGCATTGGGAAAAGGAGATCCCATCCAGCAACGGCGGCTTGGGGAGTAACAGCCAAACAAACCACGCGATTATCCCGAGCAGGGCGAGGGATCTTACCCACGAAGCGCGGATCACACGACGTAACTTGCGTAATCTATTGCTCTTTGAGAGGTCCCTCTCTTCGTTCGGGATGACACGCGTTTTCATTTCAACCAATTCAGGAGCTATTCCGTGACGCTGATCTTTCCGCCAACACCGCGGCCCTTTACATTTCGCTCGTACATCGACTCCGCGAAAATCGGCGGCACGGTAAACTCGCCGCGATTGGACGATTTAATCTGATAATTGATCTCGAGCGCGCGGCCCGACACGGTTGCGTAAAACACGGCGCGATCTTCGCGCACATCGACATAATCGACGCTGGGAATTGTTGAAACGCCTGGTTGTAGCGATGAGCCGACAACTTCGAACCCGCCCGGCAGCAGATCGATGATGGCAACATTGGTGACCGGTTCATCGCGCACAGTTCGCGCGTGCAGACGAACATGAATCGGTTCGCCGAGCTTCGTCTGCGTTACCGGCTTATCATTTTTGTCGAGTAACTCGCGATAAACTTCCAATCCAGCTGTGACCGGTTGCGCCGGCACATGTCGATCAAATCCAGCTTCGACTACCTGGAAAAATGCTCCAGGACCGCTGAGCACTCCCGCGATCTTAAAGCGGAGCGCAATCGCATCTTTGGAAAAAGCCGTCCGTTGCAGCAACTTCGCGCCGCTCGTTAGGGCAACTTCGCGCTTGTCGCGATGGATTTCAGCAATGCTGAGGTCGGGCAGCTTTTTCGCGATCATGTGCGAGTACGATTTCAGCGCCGAAACCGCGTAGGCCGCCGAGAGCGTGTTGAACTCGCCGCGCCCGATCGGCTGGAGAATTTGCTCGAATTCCTGGCCTGAGATTTTCTTCAGTCGCTCGGGAAACGCGCGCGAGAGTACGGCGATGTATTGCGCGTTTGATCCGAGTGGTTGGCAGAAGTCGTCATAATCCCGGCTGGTTCCCTTGTCGATCTTATAGGCGGCGATCAAATCTTCTGCATCTTTGTCTTTGTGCAGAAGTTTCAGCGCGCCGGCGAGATAAACACCGGTGATATCGTTCTTCCAGAGATCAGTCTGATGCTGCTCAAGGTAGTCGCGCAGATTAAGAATGTAATTGGTGGTGACAACGCCTTCGCGCGTAAGCACGTAAATCGCATAGGCGACGGCGCGCGCGTCTGCCAGGGTCGAAGGTTCGCGTCCAACCATCTTTTGCAAATAGCGCAAGCCACTCGCAAACATATCCGCCGGCGGCGCAAAACCGGCTGCTTTGGCCGTGCTCAGAAAATCCATCGCGTAAACGGAATTGAAACTGATCTTCTCATCGGTTTCCGGCGCCCAATAACCGAACGCACCCTGATCGTTTTGCCGGCGTCGCAAAATTCCAAAGACTTTTTCGAGCTGAGCATTCACCTCTGCGCGATTGAGCCCGAAATCGGCTTCATCTGCGAGCATGAGCCGGCAGAACGCGCCGCTCGTGATTTGCTCGCTGCAGCCGTGGGGAAAGTCCTTGAGAAAAACATAAAGACCGTGCGCGAGACCAAGCGGGACTGCCGCGACCGCGGCCTCGCGCTTGGCAAACTCGGAATAGATCTGACGTGTAATCTGAATATCAGCGCTTCCTTTTTTGAAGTTCCCGCTACGAACATCGGTCGTATAGGGAACGGGCGGGCGGAGGCTAAGCGTAGCGCGCCGGCGGGTTTCGATTCCATTTCGGCTGGCCACAAATTTGATTTCGCCAGAACCGAGCACGTCGTTGACACGTAAGCGTAACTTCACGCTTTGCTCGCGCCCTTCGGCGATTCGCAATTTTTGTGTCGCCGTTCCCAGGATCGACAAATGCGGGGAGGTCTCGGCGCGCAGCTCGATTTCCGCGTCTGCGCCGGAACCTTCTACATTATTCGCGACCGTCACGCCGGCCTCAAATTCGTCGCCAGGAGCAGCCAGCACCGGCACGCTTGGCGTAATGACAAAAGGTCCGCGAATAAGCGCGTCGCGGTCGGCCGATCCGGCGGCTTCGTTGGAAACACCGACCGCCATTACTTTTAACGTGCCATCGAAAAAGTCGGGCACATCATAAACCACTTCGCGCGCAGTCATGTCGGCGTCGATGATGCCAGACCAAAACACGACTGGTTTTTCCGTGACGCGCTTGAACGGATTCAGCCGTTGCGCTCCTTCGCCGTCGCCGCCAAAGGCGGAGAGAGAACGCAGCAAAGAAAATTCTGGAATGATGAGATCGACAATCTGCGCCGTCTCCACACCGAGAGCGCATTTGCGAAAGAGATACGCCAACGGATTCGGCGTCTTGTAATCAGTGACCTGCAAAATTCCCTGATCGACCGCGAAAATGACGATCTTGCTCGGACGATCGGTTTTGTAGCCGATGTGCAACGGTTCGCCCGGCTTGGCTTTCGCCGCGGCTTGTAGATCGATCTTTAGCCTGCGGTTTTCGATATTGGCGGTGAAGGGCACGACGCCATAACTGAGCGGGCTCACAAAAATTTCCTTGGAATCGAGCGCCCGGACGAACGCGACATTCACATAACCGCTGCCTTCAAAACCTTGAGGCAAACGAATGTGCTGAATGCTGCTTGGCGTGTTCGTTTGAAACCAGTTGTAACCGTAAACTTTTTCGCGCTCGATCGTGATGAGCCCGTAACCACTGTAGGGCGCCGTCACGCTCACCGCGATTTCGTCCCCGGCGTTGTACTCTTTGGCGTTAAGTTTGATCTCCAGCTCGGCGTTTTTCTCCAGGGCACCCGCAGCTGCGGCGTGACCTACTACTGAGAAACGCAACTTACTTAAAATGCGATTCTGATCGTCGCGCAGCTCAAGCACATAATTGCCGGGTTCATCGGTTGGAAGCGCGTAATGATACCCACTGGCCGCGACCGAGATCTTTTCCGATTTCGCGGCTCGCTCTTTCAGCACCGACTCATAAACGTAATTGCCATTCTCCTGTTTCTTCAGCACTGAAACATATTCCTGCACGATGCGGTTAAGGGTGACGTTCTCGACGGCGATGCGATTCAGTTGTGGATCGACTGCGACCAGGTCGATCGCCCGCGGCTTGTTCATGTCGATGTAACGGAGGTCGCCGTCGGCTTTGTAGCCGATCACATACGGCAGAGCAGAGACAAGCGCGCCAACGTCGCCCATTACACTCCTCCCGCCTTCGCCTTCAAAGCCTTCGGCGATGAATCGCATCGCGTAGGTCGCGTCTGCGAAGCGTTCCAGTTGCAAGTCAAAAGCGGCGTGGCCTTCACCGTCAGTTTTCTGCTCGCCGAGATCGACTGTTTGCTCTTGCTGATTTTTGTTTTCGTCAAAGAGCGGATCGAAAAAGGTGAAGTCGCGAAATTCCGGAAATGAAAATGCAGAAGGCGTGAGCTCAACCTTGCCGGTCACCCGCCGATCGGTGGCGGGTGTGCCATAAAGGTTGGCCAGGGCGACGAATGCCTGCATTTCCTTGGGATGAATCCAGCCGCGCGGCGCGCCTTTGGAAAGGCGCGTCTCGATTTTCATGCGGTCGGGCAGGAACTCCTTTACCTGCGCGGTGGCGGAACCAAGCAAACTCGAGCGCTTGTTATCTTTGATCAGATAAACATTGAATGTGTAAAGACCGGTCGGCGATTCATTGGCCGTCTGGTAGCTCAGTTCAGTGAATCCCGTTTCCGGCAGCGTGAGCTTCTTTGTCTGGACCCGCAGGTCGCGCGCGTCGAGCACTTCGGTTTCAACGGGCAAGCCTTTGAGATTGCCACCCCAGCTGCGCTGTTTCACGACAAGCCCGATGTGAATTTCATCTCCCGGGCGGTACACACCGCGCTCGGTGAAAACGAAGGCGTCGAGACCTTCCGGCGGGAGGTTCTGGGCTCCTTCAATCTCAAAGCGCGAGAAATTCAACACGCGGTCTTCACGCGCGAACGGCATGAAAGCGATGTCGTCGCCATTGCGCGCGACGAACGCTACCGGTGTTTTTTCGCGCTCCGATTTTTCGACCGATGGAAACGCGCAATGACCATCCGCCCCTGTTGTGGCCGTCTGAATCGGCACGCCGTTCTTACCCAGAATGTCAACGGTCGCGCCGTTGACCGGCTGTCCATTCTTGATCGACACCAAAAAGACGTCGCTGCTGCCATCGGTATTTTTCTTCGTCAAAATTCCGATGTCTGTAACGAGAAGAAATCTGCTGTCGCTAACCGACTCGATTGGTTTCTTTTTCGCAGGGTCCCAGCCGCGCGCGGTCAGAAAGAAAAGACCGCGCTCGCTCCCGCCGTCTGCCGGTTTGCGAAGATGCTCGGAAAAATCGAACGCCGAATAATTCGCTTTCCATTTGTCTTCGACCGCAATTGGCTGCTGCTCCAGCGCAATCCGCGAAATATTTTCCTGATTGAATAGATGAGAATCGCGAAATTCTGGGTCTTCGAATTTCCCTTGGGTCTGGCTGACGAGGTGGTTAATTTGAGTGGTGGCAACACGCGCGACTTCAAACTCGATCCCGGCCAGAGCGCGTGAGCGGATCGACAATTTTCTATCACCGTTCAGCGCCAGCAAACCGCCTTGACCTTCGATCTGCACTTCGCGCGGCAGCTGCGGCACTGCCACGATCGCATTGTAGTCTTCCGCTAGTGGATAGTTACCAAAGGCGCGCACTCCTTTCGGGACGCGCACGTAAAGCTCGCCCTCCGATTCGACCCGTATTTTAAAAGCGTGTTGGCGATCTTGCGCCTTTTCCGAGGGCACAACCGTGAATTCGATTCGCTTGGCTTGCTCGAGAACATCGTCCGGCACATCGGTCGGACTTTGCCACTTTGAGCCTTGATCTGATTCTGTCGTCTCATCCGACTCGCCTTCTTCCGAGTTGGCGCTCCGCGTGTTTTCGTCGCTCGCATTAGTTTGGCCAGCCGTTTCTGAATTGGAACTTTCCGAGTTGGTTTCTTTGGTCTTTTCGGCTTCGCGTTTTGGCAGCAGACGGATCTGGATGGCTTTCCCTAGTTCGCTGCTGCTGATATCGGCCGTGGTCGTTAAAATCAGAACCTGTTCCGGTTCGCCATTCTTGGTGCGCGCGATGGTCGCCGCGATGGAATCGATCTGAAAGGCGGTCCCGGTTGACGGGATGCGCAGCTTTTGCTCGGTCGCTTCGCGAGTTTGCGCTCCGCCTTGCGCGGTTCGGACACCCTTGCTCAACTCCAGCTTCAAGAAGTCCTCCTTATCCTCTGGCAACGTCACATTCGAGCTGCGCAAATAGGCAATGCGCTTATGCAATCCGTAAGTGAGAGCAAAATGCGGCGCCGGATCGTTCGGCGGAAAGATTGTCGATCCGCCGATCATTAACAGCTGGAGATGTCGTTCTAATTCACCAGGGTCGACTGCGTGCGTAAGCTCGAGCGTCGCCGTGATCTGACGTTGCGTCGGATCGGATGGGTCCTGATAAAGCTCAAGGCTTTTGATGGCGATCTCAAACGGCGGCGTCGTGAATTCGTAAACGCGGCTCTCCACTACAACGTGCGGCGGGAAAAATTTCTTGTCGAAAATGATTTTGAATTTTTGATTGGCCGGCCAGTCTTCACTTGGTTTAAAAAACAGGTGCTTGTCAGTGGCCCACATCCACTTGCCGGACAATGGGGGATCGAGCCGGACGCCCGGCACCGGCACTTTTTTCAAATCCTCCAAGCGCGCCGCCGATTCGCTGAATCGGACATCAACCGTGGGAAACGTTAAGTCTTTCTCCAGTTTCGTTACTGGAATTGGGTCGATCTTAACGGTGACATAGCGCGGCTTTGGTCGATGTTGATACCAATGCCACGTCCAGGCCGCCGCGCAGGAGAGCAGAAGGATGGCGACGATTCCGGAAGCCGTGATGAGGGGATGAGTCCGATTGAAACCAGAGAAGGCGGCGCGGCTTTGTGAAAGCCAGCGCGGCGGACTCCATTGCACCCGGCCGAAGACCGCAAGAGCGATCTTCTTCAGAAGCGTCAGGAGAAGGATAAACGGCTGGGCGGCCAGTTGAAGTGATCGAGTGATTAGCGCGCGTATATTCATAGGCGGGAATACGTCAGTTCAGCGCAAATCTTTCAGGAAATCGATAGTAATTGTGGCCGCCCGGAAGAGCAGTCGATGATGATTAACACCGGGCTTCAGCCCGGTGTTTCAGGATTAACACCGGGCTTCAGCCCGGTGTTTCAGGCGTCTTTCGTGATCTGAACCGTTTTAACGGTTTACAAATCATTTCAAAACCGTTGAAACGGTTGGGCTTTTCTGCATGCAACACACCGGCCTCAAGACCGGTGTTAATGAGAATTGCCATCCTTTTCCTGTAATGAGATGTGCGCTACAACAGCAGCATGAACAACGGCGGCCTGCTTGCCACGCGTCGCAGTTTGGTGGATCGACTCGCCAATTGGGACGATCGCAAGCGATGGCAGGAATTTTTCGATACTTACTGGAAGTTGATTTACTCCGCGGCACGCAAATCGGGTCTGACTGATGCGGAAGCACAGGAAGTCGTCCAGGAAACGGTGATCACCGTCGCCAAAAACATCGACAAGTTGAAATACGATCCGGCAATCGGCTCGTTCAAAGGCTGGCTCTTGCAAATCACCCGCTGGCGGATCGCCGATCAATTTCGCAAACGCGAACCGGGCGACGCCAAGCGCGCTCGTTCATCGGATGATCGCGCAACGGCGACAATCGAGCGCGTCCCCGATTCGCAGGTTGTCGATCTCGATGCGCTGTGGGAAACGGAATGGAAAGAGAATTTATTCGAAGCAGCAATCGCGCGGGTGAAAAAGAAAATCGAGCCGAAACAATTTCAAATCTTCGATTGTTACGTGCGCAAAGAATGGCCGGCACAAAAAGTTGCCGAGCGATTGGGAGTGAATGTCGGCCAAGTATATCTGGCGCGACATCGCGTCGGCGCGTTACTCAAGAACGAAATCAAAGCTTTGGGAAAGATGGAACGTCACGCTCAGACGTGATCTCTACGAAGGACCCGAACGTAGTGCTCGTCAGTTAGGCTCTCCCCTTGAAACAAGGGAAGAGGATTGAGGTGTGGGGAGCGCGCGCGTCTCGCGTGCTGGCGAGCGCGTCCCGCGATCGCGAACTTCTCTTCATTCGCACAGGGGCCTCCGAATCTGATTTTGTGTAAAGCTTGTTTCGGCGCGACGCCGAAACCCACACGCGGGACGCGCGTGCTCCCCAGAATTGCTTCGCATCGGCCGCTTGTGTAAAATTGGCCATTCCCGACCAGGTTTCCGCTCAAATCCCGATCATTCCCGATCACGAATTGCTACGCGTGATCGGCCGCGGTGCTTACGGCGAGATTTGGCTGGCGCGGACGGTTACCGGCGCGTTTCGCGCGGTCAAAATCGTTTACCGCAGCACGTTTGAAAGCGAACGCGCTTTTCTGCGGGAATTCGAAGGCATGTCTGCATTTGAGCCGATCTCGCGTGCACATGCCGGATTCATCAACATTCTGCACGTCGGCCGCACTGCCGACTATCTCTATTACACAATGGAGTTGGCCGACGATCATCTGGCCGGGCGCAGAATCGATATCCTTAGTTACGAACCGCGCACGTTGAAAAGCGATCTCGCGCGGCACAAACGCCTGTCCGCTGACGACTCGATTCGCCTCGGGTTGTCGCTTACGCAAGCGCTTGAAGCATTGCACACGCGCGGGTTGACCCATCGGGATATCAAACCGTCGAACATAATTTTTATCGAGGGGGTGCCAAAGCTTGCCGACATCGGCTTGGTCGCCGCCAGCGGACAGCAATCATTCGTTGGAACGGAAGGTTACATCCCGCCGGAAGGACCGGGCACACCGCGCGCCGACATTTACAGTCTGGGCAAACTTCTTTACGAAACTTGCACAGGAAAAGACCGCCTCGATTTCCCGGAAATCGATTCGCAATTGAGCACACGACCTGACCGCGAACGCCTGTTGCAACTCAACGACGTGCTCGTGAAAGCGTGCGCGAACGATCCGAAGAAACGTTACGAATCGGCAGCAGAAATGCATCATGACCTCGCGGCACTTGATCGCGGCGAACGTCCGAGAAAATCGCGCGCGAAAATTTTCGTATTGCCGATATCGCTCCTGGCGCTTGCGATAGCCGGCGCTGGATTTTGGCTAAGCCGATCGCAGCCAAGCGCTGATCTTCATCTGGAAACAACGATTCGGACGGAACCGGGTGGGGCGCTCGTCGTTTTGGGAGATCACGCTCAGAAAAGCCCGGCGACGTTCGCGGATTTGGAACCGCGCAGATACAACCTGCGCATCATGAGCCCGGGATACGAGCCGGTGGAAACGAGTGTCGACTTCAGGCGCAAACACTCCCTTGATCTGCCGCCGTTTCGACTGGTGCGGAGTAAAGGGTCGCTTCAAATCCAATCCGAACCGCCCGGGGCGCAGTTCTGGATAAAGAGCGAAGACGGCCAGATTTCCCGCGAAGGCGTCACGCCGCAAGCAATAGGTGATCTTCCAACCGGTAAATATTCGATCGTTGCGCGGCGTGGTGATTGGGAAATGCGCGACGACATCGAAGTTCAGCCCGGTGAAACGACGAGTAAATCGTTCGCCTTTGTCAGTGCGATCACAAACATCACGAGCGAACCCAATGGCGCGGAGGTTTTTGTGAACGGAAAATTGCGCGGCCGCACGCCGCTTCGCCTGGATCTGCCCGCACGTGCGCACGAATTGGTCGCACATCTTGATGGCTGGCCGGACGAACAGCAAAAGATCGATGTTGACGCGCAACGGGAAAGCACGGCGCATTTTGTTTTTGCGAATGGAAGCGTGAAGATCACCAGCGCACCTGGCGGCGCGACAGTGATTGCGAACGGCAAAGAGCTCGGTCAAACGCCGCTGGTCATCGAGGAAGTGAAACCCGGCGACGTGACTTACGATCTGCGACTATCGGGTTACAAACCCGGTTCGGTTAACGGCAAAGTTGAGCCGCGACAGCAAACTTTTCTGGCGGCGCGTTTGGAAAAGAGCGTTGGTCCCGCGCCTGGGCAACCGTTTACCAATTCCCTCGGTATGAAGTTCGTTCCGCTCGGCGACATTCAGATTTCGGTGTGGGAAACGAGGGTGCAAGATTATGAAGCGTTTTGCCGCGCGACGGGGCGACATTTCGAGCCCGCCGATTTCCATCAGACAGCAACTGATCCGGCGGTAAAAGTAAGCTGGTTCGACGCGATGGCATTCTGCAAATGGCTAACCGAAAAGGAACACAACGAAAATCTGATTGAAGATCGACAAGTTTACCGGCTGCCGACCGATCTCGAGTGGAGCACGGCGGTGGGTCTGGTTAATGAAAGTGGCACAACACCGGAGATGCGCGATGGCAAGATTAAGAACGAATTTCCATGGGGGAAACAATGGCCTCCACCCAATGGCGCCGGAAATTACGTCGCAGCAACGGGACGGCGTCGCGGTGCGACGATGCCGGTCGGTAGTTTTAAGCCGAATTCGATAGGCTTGTACGATCTCGGCGGAAACGTTTGGGAGTGGTGCCTCGACACCTATAAAGGAGGAAGCAGCCCAACCGGTCGTGACTGGGGAGTGCTGCGCGGCGGCTCCTGGGCGACAAGCAATCGTCTGGAAATGCAATCCTCCTATCGCAACGTAGTCGACCGCAACGATCGCGATGTGATTTACGGATTTCGCTGCGTGCTCGCAACGCTGCCTGCCAGCGAGATTGAGAACAAGTGAGTTCTCTCGTTTTTGATTGCCGGACGGCAAATGATCCGGGCAGAATGTCACCGGCGATTCCTGTAAAGACAATGACGACGCGGGAACGAGATAAAAAGATAGATCAGATAGCGACTACCGCCGAAAAGTTCGATACGCTCTTCGGTCTTTTAAAGGACAATTACGCCGGCGTTTTCGACTTCGAGTTCAAAAACGTCACCGTGCTAACGCTCCTGCTGGGGTGGAGCCTCGCTTCAAACGATGCCCGAAGCTTTCTTCACACTCATCCAAGAATTGCTTACTGTGCCTGCGGTGCACTTCTCCTCTATGTGGTCCTTCTCTTAGTTTCGTTTTGGAAATTCTATCGACGGTCACTTCTCACATACACGCAATTGTCCGAACTTGGATATATGCCGACCGAATACTTTCGGGTGAGGCGGATTCAACCATATACGGTCGTAAGCTTCACGGTGCTCAATTGGACCCTGGCTTTTATCATATCCGCGGTGATTCTCTTCGCGTGACCGACTTGGAGAAATGACCTAACCAATCAGCCCCGCCAACCCGCTGGCCGGGCGCGATGACTAGCTCAAAACGCGCTTACGAAGCCAGACTGCGCAAAGATCTTCGCGACGTCGATCTGATTTCCGCATCAGGTTAATGTTCATTCATGTCTATTCGTGGTTAAAGACGAGATTGAAGATTTTTGAGAACTTCGCTCCGCAAATCCCGGAGAATATTGAAAGGGGATCGCAACGAGGCAACAGGACCCCCGGAGATCGCCCCCCGGAGATGAATTATCCAAACAAGATCCAATCCGATCCAAGCCTGGCAGCCGATCAGCCTGTTTTTGATGTTCCTGTGCCAAACTACAATACCCAGCGGCCGCGAGTTCAGAACAAGAAAACGTGGTGGCGATGGGACTTCGTGCGACGCTGGCGCAAAGTCACAGGGGGCGACGGCGTTAAGAGCGAATCCAAACCCACCACAGGCGGCACTGGCGGCGGTGGCGCCACGGGCACCAGAGGCAGCCGGTAATAAGCTAAACAATCGCGCCATCATTCGCTGCGCGAAATCGTAATTCAAATTAGGACGCTACGGATCTAATCAGTGATCCGCTGCCATCCGGTCGCTTGTGGTGCGCCGACCCAAAGACAATCGGCACACCAAATTTTACAGCCGTTCACACAACACTGTATCCGCGTTTGCGATGATGTGGGCAATGTGATCGAGACGCACGAGCACGCGGGCGAGTTCAAAGAGTGGTAGGTTTTTGCTCGCATCACCCATACTCACCATTTCACGAGCTTTAGATCGGGACCAACAATGTGGCCAAACTCACCCGGCTCCTCATGGCTGACGTCGTGAGTGAAATGCGCGCCGTACCAGACCACCACGTCGGCACCATTGATCGGCTCTCCATTGACCCACTGGCCGATGTTAGCCTCATACGGTGGCCCCACAGCATGAACACCGTCGTCAATCTCCGTGCCGCGGTAGCGCAGAATCCACACGTCACCCTTTGGGAATGGCCAGTCAGGCGAGGCCGTCGCGACCCCGTCATGAGGCCCTGGAATGATGTCGTAAGCCTCGCCCGTTGACTTGTTCGACACGCGCCACTTTCGCTTGTGTCCGACATCGCGCGGACGCTGGATCTCGAAATTCTTACTGTGCCAATTTGTGTTCGGGATGATCGGCGGATCGTTGAACTCTTGCACGAGGTTGTTTCCTGCCGTCCGGATGTCGAAATCGAGCCGCCAATACGCGTGGTGATGATGGACATTGCAAATGCACGAGCTCGTCACCCCGGAGAAGCCGAACCGAGGACGAATAGTACCATCAGTGTGCAGTCCCCACTGGCTGATGTACCGATACCATCCCGCTTGCATCTCGCTGACGAGCACGACCTCCTGCCCCCGCACGTAGATCGCAACGCCGAGGTAGTTGCCGACATCGGAGCCGGTGTCGAGGATGGTCGTTGCGGGCGCGTTACACAAGCGGAAGCCGGGGGCGACGTCGCTACCGTTGGCCTGAATCATTCCTTCCTCGTTCTGCCAATCGCGGTAGGGTCCGCAGGCATCGCCGTCGTACTTGACATTCAGGATCGGCACGTGCGCTCGGTAGAGGACGCGCTTGCCGCGGTAGTCGACGTAACGCAGCTCGATACCTGAGCCATTGGTGCCGGATGACGCGGCAGGGCGCACAACGAGGAATTTCCATACCGTGGAGCCGCCCTGCGTGACTGTGACCCAGACGCTGCCCGCCACTCCCTGGGCGGTCGCTTGGTTTGCGACCGGCTGACCGCAGATCGGGTTGTGTGCCGCCGAACTGAGAGGCGCGCGCCCGCGCTCGCTGGGCTCGAAGCGGATCACTTTTCGTTGGATCATATTCACGGCCGCGATTTCGTGCCCTTGGGTGCCCTGGCGCGGCACCACGCCAACCGCAATCGTGCGCTCGACACGCCCGTCTGGCAGTGACTCGCCCACGAGCGGCGGCATCGGGGGATAAGGAGTGAGCCGGTCGGCTCGTAGCGCCGGGCCAAGCTCCGAGTGTTCTCTGAGCATGCTTACAGCTTCGTCGAACTCTTCCTGGTTCGGAAGCGGCTGGATTGCTGATTCACTGACCTCCACCGTTGTTGCTTTCGCAATGTTGCCAGTCGCAAAGACCGTGCGGTTGTTTGTGTAGTCATAGAACACCGCGCGGAAGCGGTTCTGCGGCTTGGGTCTGGCGGGCTTCGTGTCCTCGAACGGTTCGACCACCTCGATGCGCAACAGCCGGAAACGAGTCTTGGCAAGATATGCTCGAACCGCACGGTGGCTCGTCACGGTGTGTGCAAGCGCTTGGATCTGATCTGGTCTCGGGCCAAATGACTGGACCTTGACGCCGACCTCCTTTTCGTGGACGCGGGACGTTACGGGTCTTTTCTTTCGTCCCGCTGCTTTCATAAGTTAGATTCCTCCGCCGTTTTGCCGCTGAGATTCACGCTGTCGATGATCCGTTTAGCAACGCTGAGTTTTGAAAAATCTCGTCAGCTAGTCAAGACTTTCTGCAACTCCGAAATCGCCGATTTCAGTTCGAGAAACGCGAACAGCAATTCATCTGCGCGAACGACGAAACGCTTTTCATCGCTGCGATGCGCGTCAGCAATCCAGATCTTTCGCGCGTTGGAATCCACCGCTGAGACGCAGCCCTGACTCCAACCAGCGTTGCTGAGATGGTCTGGGCACTCAATCGTGCGCTTTGATCGGTCCTTCGATAATCTCGGGTTTCTGAGTGATAAATTTAGACAGATGCTCTTTTACATAGTCGGCAGCCAGGTGTAATGACTCATCAGCACCGGCCTTGTCGCTAAAGACGCTGACGGACGCGGCCTCGCCGTTGCCGGTATCGAGCCAATAGTAGC
>Ga0193731_1000354_pt1 | contig 15599 bp, 20 predicted proteins | sample U1a2metaG_FD_144920 | JGI IMG/M metagenome (GOLD analysis project Ga0193731, IMG submission 144920) | Soil microbial communities from a riparian zone of the East river system, Colorado, United States - U1a2 | ecosystem: Environmental > Terrestrial > Soil > Riparian zone | place: USA: East River...
CGATCCAGACAAACATGGTTCAGTCATAAACATACGCTAATAACGTAAGAGAATGGTTGTACATTTGTCCGTTCTAAGCGGTCCACCCAAGCTCGGCCGATTGAACGCTGATAACGCAATGGCCAAGTGATCATCTAATGATCCGGCTGAGTGTGTCTGAATGCAATGGCCTGGGGATAGATAGTCGTGAGAGCCCCTAAGTCCCGATTATGACGCCCGGGCCACTCAAGGATGTATCGATCTGGCCAAGGGAAAAAAAAAAGTTCCATACACGTAGTCAATGGCTCGGCCATCGCGTTAATCTTTGGCATAGCCAATGAACCCATGTATCCGCTCAGGCCAAGGTCAATGATCGTCTGGCAGTACCGGTACCCTACCCCCGGCTTGGCCAATACGTATAGAATCAAGCTGGCCAACATGGTGTCGATAGTACGGTGGACGCCAATAACGGTTTGGCCCATACATGCATAGCAGATCGGCTGGTCACTCGTCTTTCCCGTTTGAGCCAGACCATCGCATGAAGCGTATTGGTCAGGCCGAATGGATGGTCATGGCTATGTGATACATGCCTTCTATCCGTTCTGGCCAGGAACGGTGATATCGGGTTTGGCTGTCGATATGTATGTCTTGTAAGCATCACAGCACCTTAATATGGCATTGGTAGGTATACCTTTTGGCCACCATGGGGGCTAAGCAATGTGGTGAACCTTTGCAGTCATGAGGATGAGAATTTAAATGTTAGGTATTGTATGTTTAACTGTGCCTTAAAAATGTGTGATTTCATGGATCACTGCAACTCCAGACCATACATAACCTTCAGTGTGGTCCATGTCAAGTGCAAGCTTATTTTCTATTAGGAACATTCTTCTAAACAAATTGGCCCATTGATGTATTACCAACTTCCAATCTGCCCTTGCATTCTAACCGTGTTGACCTACAGGTAGGTAGCTAAGGGCATGGTCATGAAATATTGTTCTACACGCATCGGGGAGGCTACCGTGTCGGCCGAGAGGAAATCTCGAATCGGCCGAAGCCATATCAGCGCTTGGGCCACAGTATAATCGTTTTACACGTGTCGGCCGAGAGGAAATCTCTAATCGGCCGAAGCCATATCAGCGCTTGGGCCACAGTATTATCGTTTTACACGTGTCGGCCGAGACAGTATTTCGAATCGGCCAGGCCCTTAAGGACGCTTGGGCCATGGTGATACCGTTCTATATGAACTGGCCCAGGGAGATATATTGTGTCGGCCAAGGGGCTTTCGGCTTGGGCCATAAATGTACCTCGTTCTACACGAACAGGCCCACGCACATATCATGTTGGCCAGCGAAGCCTTTCGGATCCACCAGCACCTTATAAGCCCTTGGGACATAATTACATTCGAACGACCTTATTGACAACCCCTACTGTATCATCTTACCCCTAAATTTGTGCTCTCCTTCCTCTGCGAATCTCTGCCACAGCAAGATCTGTTTGTGAGCATACGCTTTACGACCTGCATGCATCCCAGATTCTTGTGCCCGCCGTTCCCAAATCCGTTTCTGGTGCTGAAAATACAACACACACCATTTCATCTCATGCCGGACAATCTTCAGCTCTTCTTCCCATCTATCGTGGCGTGCTTTTGCCCTAAGGAAGTTGACCCGGTAAACTGGAGAACAATAGCACTTGTCAGGACTTCAACATACAATTCCAATGTACTTACATTCTTGCATCCAGGAATCGTACTGATCCTCGTTATTTCCTGGCATCCTCCAAAACCAAGCTAGTGCATCATTTCTCTGCCCCAAACGACTGGGGTCGACCACGTCGCCACTCATTTTAAGGTCGGTCCTCTCAATCACCTTATACCTAAGCATTGTTTCTTCATCCGCACCAAGATTGATCATCGCCCTCCGGGCCCTATAGTAGCTCCTAGCATGTTTCTCCACTTGACGACGTGCAGCTTTGATATCGTCCCAGGCTCGAGTCCGTTTCTTGTTTGTGTTGGCTGGTTGTACCTTTGTCCGCCACAAGAGTGCTTTATGTCCTAAGGCCACCCGCAAATTTTCTAACGCATCGTTCGCCTGTCCTCGTCGAAGCTCCAACTCCTGATGCGCCAGATTTTCTAAGCCAAGCCGGGTGATGTCCTCGTGGTCAAATAATGATGGCATCGTCAACGACATTCTCTCGGGGTCCTCAGCGACTTCATCCTCGTCATCCACTTCATCCTCAGGTCCGTCCAAGTCCTCACCAACCCCACCCTCAGACATAACATCATCCTCTTCCTCTTCCTCACCCTCATCCAAAATGTTATCCTCATCAAATGACCCAGGTGCCACAACAACTTCTAGATCAGGTTGCGTCTCTAACTCCATTAATGCAGACCCCTTGGCATTGTGACTCTGGATCCTTGTTGACAGTCTCTGCCGCTGGTCTTCCATTGCTGTTCGATCTGACATGGCAGAGTGCTTCGATAACCGTCTCAAATCTGAACGAAGCTTGTCCCTGAAAGAGTATCAAAATCGGTGCAATCGTTTCATAAAATCTACTCATATACTGACTGAGCATTTTCCAAATTAATTCCTGTCGTTAGCCACAAGAGACTTCCTTCAAGGGAGTCGTTATTTTGCTCCTTCGCCAGGCGAAGGCGAATTTCGGCCTGGGATGGGGCTTCTCCGCTTTAGTAATTGCATATAGGTCAGATCGACGAACACTTACCTTTCTCCAGTTTTAGGTCATAAATTCGAAGTTGATCTCCACGTTCTTTCATAGCCTGTCTCTCTTGCTCTTTCCACTCTGTAACCGACTGCGCATCGAGTGAGGTGGCCAGGCCATCATACGCTGGCTTCGTCTCGGCCAGCCCCTTTTTAGCGCGCTGAAATTTCTTGAGCAACATTCCAACTAAGTTCACTCAGGCATTAGCGAATTGCATTCAACTTGTGAACGAAACTTACACATCCCAACCAACTTCTTCCAATTAGAGTCCCGCATGTGGTCATCGTAAACTTCCCTTCGATGAGCAGCAGTCATTGCTCTAGCGCTAGAAGAGATTTTGTTGAAAGCGGCCCATAATGTTTCCAGAATCTCACCATCTAACTGCCCCACACCAAGGATGAAATGGAGACTGAAAAGGACAAAACACTCAGGGATATGAGCGCTTAAATGGAAGGAGCCGACGGCTGTCAGCAGTTCCATTTCTTCCGGAATAGATAAAAACCGACTCCCGCTTAGTCTTCGAAAAAAGTGAATCCACCATTGACAGACAATGTCGTAGATCACCAGACCACTGGGAAGGCCTTTTGAGTTGTAATTCAGGGCATTGCAGATCGAGTAATCGATGTTCATTTGCCTGCCATGAACAAGTTAAAGCAATTCCCAGTACGTAGGAGGATTGTGCTCACCTTTCTCCCTTCTGGAAATCTGCCATTGAATGTGGCACAAAACACCCATGGCGTCCGCAGGCACAGACACCAGATCCTGTCGCATCCAAATTAGAACTTCTGCCCTCACTCTCATGGGCCTTGTGGTTCCTGCATGTGGATTTCTTTGACCGAATCAATGGCATCCACAAGCCATTGATAAATTAGATAACACACCTGTTTGATTTCCACAGCTTCACTTAAATGCGCCTGGTAAGGTGAATTTTCCACGACGTATGCGTCTCCATCAGTTAGGGATACATCCAACTCAGGCCTCCGCATTTTCATATGCTGAGCACTCATGTTGCCATCAACTGCAATGACCCGTCTGTACAGCCACCTAAATAATAATAAATAGTTATCAAACATGTTGTGACCACCTGCCGAATCAAAAGGAGACACGACTTATGGTGCTCAGGGCCGTCGGCCAGCTCGTTAAATGCGGAGGTCATATCAGTAGCCTGCCTGGCCGATATGATTGATGGCGCCTTGGCCGACACGCTTACTGCGCTATTTCGGCTGGCCGACGCGCTACCTGCGGTTTGGGCAATAGCTGAATTGATCGACTTCACTCACTTGTCTGGATCTTCAGCCCAATTTTGGGGAAGATTTATACCAGGCTGAGGGCACGCTGGACAAAACAGTGCTAGGTCTCCATTCCCGGGAATTTTTTCCACCTCATGACCATAACCAAATCGCTTTCGGGCATGCAAATCGCGCCACTGACGAGAAATACGCATCAACTCTCGGTAACGATTCTAAGTAAAATGTCAGATAACAAATAGCGGTATTGTTAGATAGGTTATGCACATGTACGTTACCGGGGAATGCATTGTCTGTCAGCCTTCGGAGTTTTTGAAAGAAGCTCATGGCAGCAGTCTTGCACTCCATCGCATCAATGTAGAAGTAGTCCAACACGTTGAAAGTAAAGGCGGATTTGGGTCGACGGTAAGTGGAAGGAAAGAGTTGCTCCTGGAACAGCTGCATCGGTCGGTCAGGTTCGGGTTCTCCGCCACACATACACCACACAACCCGATGCTGAAAAACTCCAGCACTGTCAGTGATAACCATTACATCACTGAGCCCAGCTTCATCGTCAATGCCAAATGGCGCACCACCGTCCGATGCTTCATCCCCCAAAATTGGGACATCCTCCCAGTCGTTGTCTCGGCTTTGGTTCCTTGGACACATCTCCCCGCCGTGCCCAACATGTAAGATGAAGCCTTGTTCAAACAAGGACGACTTCACAAAGCAGTTTCCATCCCACACCTCAAGCCGATGAAATGGCAAGAGTTTATGTGAAGAAACCATGCACTCCCGACAAAGCGAGCGCCTTCCGAAGCAATCCTTGCATCGAAGTGACCCTGCCACATCTTTGCATCCCCAACATTCACCGTTCCCTCTTTCTCCATCCAAAACTAGTAGCGCTTGTAGATAATGGGCACGGCGAGGAATCCACTCCCTCAGGTAGTCGTTCTGAGACTATTTCATGACCAGAATTGAACAATTTTAAATTATCTATTTGAAGATCACTCACTTTCGTGGTCCTGCCAACTTTAATCTCTGGCTCATTATCAAAAAAATGCATTACAGGTGAATCCCGACGTTGCCGCTTAGACGGGGACTCCGAGCCACGTCTCGATTTGCTCGGAGAAGAAGGCGGCACCCTTGAGGGAGAGAGTGACCGAGAGACACTCCTCAAAGAAAGCCTTGTTTTCCCCCTCCTTGTCTTGGAGGCGACATACTCCATTTCCTTGATGCCGGACTGCTTTCTCTTGACTACCTTTCTCCCCATAGCGTTCAGGCTCCAAGTTGGTTGAATAATTGTCACTCGGATCCTCTAACAATTCCCAAAGGGTGAAACAACAAGGCTTTGTTTGGACGGTAACGAGATCTTCCTACTACTTGGGGATCTAATGTTCTGAAGATATCAAAGCTATGTAGTCATCATAGTTTACCCAGGTTGGTCTGGGAAGTCCAAGCCGATCATGAACGGCGTCTTTGATGAACCGGGCTTGGCAAATTCTCTCCCCACCCTCCCACGTCTTCACCCCATGCTGAAGTACTCTGCCAGTTATAGCAACTGCCGTCCCAGGCCGATATGATAGCGTAGCTCCCAGATCCGGAACATCCAAATTGCAGGCATTGTGGGTTCCTGAACTAAACAATAGGTCATAGTCCTCTGGTGCCCCACCTAGGTCTCTGTGGATAGCCGTGACCCTGTTCACAATCATTGCAAATCCAGACCATACCGATATCCAGCTGTCCAGAATTGGATGCCGATCATACAGGTGCCGACCGTTTTTGATGAGTTCAATAGCCGCTAAACCATAATCATACTGTCGGGGTGCCACTAATGCCGTTATGGCATTGGAGATCACATCTATGGATTCGGTCACTCTGAGAAAGTTGGCTGCTGAATCGGTCCTTAGGGACGCAGATACGTAGAGATAATCGTCCAACTGCTGGGAATTTTGGAAAAGGTTAGCTCCAAGTCTAACCACGAACTGGTTTAGTCTCACATCTCGAAGTCGCTGAAACCAACCGGGGGAAAAGTTCACTGCTCCTGCCCCAAAGTGGCCGCCACCCGGAGGAGCCGAAAAGCCGGTATTTCGCCAGGTCGGAGGGGCTGCCTCAAGGGCCTTCATTTGCTTATCCAAGTCCGGACGGAGAATTGTTGCACCCATGTTCAATCCTACCTGCTCAGAAATTGGCAAGGTCATTCATTTTGTCAAAGAAAAGATGGTGAAAGGAAAACTCACAATTCGGTGTTGGGCGTATATGTCTGGTAAATGCCAAACAAGTATTCGTCCATGGAGATCCTTTACAATGCAAGGCTCATCCAGGTGTCCGAGTCTCGGGTTGACAAAATATTTTCCTAGGTCGGCGTCTTCAGCGGGATCTGCATCAATGCGAGGACGTCTATTCTTAACGCGATCAAACAATCGGGTGACGTCCCATTCCGTCACATCTAAATACAGTATACATCCAAATACAGTATACATCCATAATTCAGTTTGAGGGGCTAGCAAAAATAGATAAATACCCACGGGAATTGGAAATCGCCAACGCAACAGTCAGCGCAACTCGGCGCAACTCTTGGGGAGTCACTGGATCCGAGGGACTCATATTGGATGCGGAGGTCCCCATTTCGTTGATGCATACTCGCCACTCAGAAAGAATTCTTGCACTGATAACCCTTGTAAGTTTCAAGCGGGGAATACCTTGCCAGACCCACCAACACTCACCGGAACTTTTTGAAAGCCACATCAGAATGCGTTCTCTGTTGGAGAGGTACAGTGGAAAAGGTATTGACAACTTCAGTAAGTTGATTCCACATATATTCCTTCAGAGTGGGTGCTGTGAGCTCTACTGGAGGAGAGGCAGCTGTGTCGTGCCTGTTTTTCCTCTTGTGACCCGGCATTAGCGAGAGAGACAGTACAGAATACCAACACTCACGTGATATTGCCATATTTCTCCGTTTGGTAGCGTGAAAATACGATTTTAGCGAGCCGGCCGGACGGTAAAACGCTTTTAGCGCATCGGCTGATGTCATTGTGCGGAGTGGCCAGAAATACTCAATAAATGCCACTCGGGTAAATTTGGACCAATATCGATAGAACTTTAATTACAATCAGAATCCATACAAGCTCTTAAATTTTGGTCTGTGAACTCTGTTGTGATACAATTTTTGCAATTAGTTGAGATTTAGTGGGTGAAGCGGGTGATGGCTTACTGTCTTCCATACATAACTAATGCCTCATCAGCCTGTGCCACATCCCAGACATCCTCTCCCTGCCTGAGCAGTTCCTCTTCTTGATGATAGAACGCGATCACCCGCCTGTGAAAGTGAGTCTCCCAACTACCACAATCAGGCCTCTGGAGTGCTTGCAATGCTTCATTATGCGCCACGCGCCGAAGACCCTCTATATAGAAAAGGTAAGGCTCCACCCAATATTCTCCTCCCATTTGGTTCGCCCTCTGAAGTTCCAGCTTCTTGAGAGCACATTCAGACCAAATTTCGTGTTCTTTGGTGTACATGTCTACATCTTGTTCAGAGTCTGTCGTTGGGTGTCGGTGCACAATGGAATTTGAATATACTCTAAAACATTCACTTGAGTTGAAAGCATCTCGATGAATTCAATAACCCACTTACGGCCGCTCATTATTTATCTCTTGAGCGATCATTTCCTCCAATTCGGCACGAGCTGCTTGACCAATCTTACGCCTGCCAGCTCGTTTTTTGATTTCATACAAATCCTTCCGCTTCCTCAGGATTTGGTCCTTGTGCCTATGAATGATAATTCTGTCAGCTGCTATAATGTTAAAGCAGATGAACTAAACCTCTTGTAATGAGCTGCTTTACGATCTCCACCACTTGTTTCAATGACAGAGGTTAAATTGGCGGAAGACATGTAGGTTGTGCAGAAATCAGTTCCATGCCATACATGGAAATGTGATATGATGTACGCCCCATACCAATATCTCCATCTACACTTCGTCCCATTGATGTAATCAATGGAATATCAAGTAGCCCAATGGCAATGGGCATTGTATTAGACCACCTGGGGCTTTTTTTTTGGAATTATACGGAAGGAGGTCAGAAGTTATTAGCTGTTTAATTTTCTTCGACATTTAGACGCCCATGGTGGCGCAACACGAAACGCTGTCCTAAACATTCCTCTCGCGTAGTTTCCATTGAGAATATAAATTTGATTGATAGAACATACAAAGGACGAAATGAAACAATTCATAGCCAATTACACACACCCAAACATGTTTACCACTGCCCTGATTTAACCATCCAGCGACCGCCGTTGACTTCTTTTCCAACAGGTTCAACACCCTCTGGCTTGGGGAAAGTGCATAGTCCCAAACAGCCGGACCTTGTGCAGGCAAAGATAATAGTGGACTGGTGGCGGGTGGGATCGGACCAAGAATGTAGAGAACTACAAGAGGGGCAAGAGATTGGGAGCCATTGACCCCAGGGGCGCAATTTCGGATGACTGAAAATGTAGCTGTCTGTGAGAACTTTGGAACCATCCTGACCGTGGTAGAGGTGGACAATATTGGTGTGACGGGCAAAGTTGGACTGTGCAGACGTTGTCAAAAGAGACTGGAATGATGGTTTAAGGCCAAATCCCTCAATGACAACACGCATAGTGTAGTCAACGAAGAAATGGGAAGTCAGGCTGGCGTGGAGCTGGGGGGCGGTGAAAGTAACCATGTCGTTGATGTTAAGGCTGATGAAAGATGTTGTCGATATACCCGATTTTATATACAAGGACACTTACCGTCGAACAAATTCAACAAGGCTACCAAAACTCTTTGACTCGCGAACCACCGCTCCACATGACAGCAGAAATACCGTGGTTGCCTTAGGCGTGAGATAGGACACAACAAAGGGCGGAAAGAGTGTATCCACGAACTTGAACAAGGTTAGCTAGGGTAATGGCTAGGTTGAGATGCTTACATAGTCAACAGAAGCGCAGAGATTAGGCCCGATATACATGTCTCCTGAGTCATCGTTTGAGTGATTGGTAATAAACACAATCACTCTCTGGAAGTTGAAGCTGTGGACCGGAAAGGTTCTTTAGCAAAAGTTTGCAAAGGAAGTGGGAGGTGGATACTTCTCGACTTCGAACAGTAGCTTCTTCAACGTTTGGTCGTGTGAGGCAAGGAGGCTATCATCAGAGAAGTCAAATCTGATCTCTCTGTACTGGTACTCCGCCTCTCCAGAGAGAAATCCTTTCAGCATCTCATTCATTAAAACGGCCGGATTACCCGCAGGGGAGAGGGACGCGAGTATAAAATGAAGGATAAGGAGAGAATCGTCTTTGACTTGGGACTGCGAGGTCAGTTGATAATTGCCTTGCACTGGCAAAGGTTGAGAAAAAAATGGAACCCAAAATTCGGACGGCCCAAGGAGTACAGAGGCGGGTCCGCGATAGAAACCCTGAACTAAACATCAATACTACAATGCAAAAAATGTGTGAGGAACTTACAAAGTATGGGGAGGGTTTGGAAAACGACCGGATATGACAGGCCATACAGACAAAGCATGCATCGAAGACGTTGCTGCCATTGGGAAGGTGTATATGCGATGCGCAAACCACCCGGGGACACCTGTCGCACGCGAACAGGTCCCCTCCATCAACGCAGACATAACAAAATTTCTAGAATTGAAGTTAATAGCTCAAACGTAGAGGGATAACGCGATGACGAACCTGATTGAGATTGACCGTTGGCTGCGGGTCGGCCGAGGCGATCAGAGCGCTTGTTTCCTTCGGCCGCATTGGTGGACTGAGTGTTTGGGGCGCTGTGCCCCCAGTGGACTTACGACCTGTTTGCTTGGTTCTGGCCATTAGGCGAAGAGGATGAAGGCGGGAGGGTTTGATGGTAATAAGAGGCGAGGTTGAGGTGCGTCTTCCGCGAGGCAAGTCCTTTTGTTTCAGTTGCACTGCTGTGTTGTCACGTGATGCGCCAAATAGGACCAAATAGTTGACCATTTAAGGGACACGTCATCAAACTTTTCAAACTCACTTCGCTACCACCACCATCCTGCTTCTACCGCGTCTGGAGGAGGCAATTGCTCACTGCCATATCACCACTGCAGGGTGATATGACAGGGAGCAATGCTTCCCTTCTTAGGTGCGTCTGATTACATTTACGTAGCTAACTTGTTTTTCTTCTTAGATATTTTGACCGCGTTGGAGTGCCGCGTGGGCAATGGGGGCGCGTGGGCCTCCTTCTTGGGAGGTCCCCCTCCCACTCCATCGTTCCTTTGAAGAGGTGACCGTGTGGGTCACGGAGGTCGCATGGGCTGCCCGTTTGGGGAGTCCTCCCTCCGCCTCTTCAGTTACGGTGAGTCTGGGGTGACCGTGTGGGTCGTGAGGGTTGCATGGGCGTCCGATAAAGGCGTCCTCCTCTCAGCCCCTTCCGTTTGGGCTCAATATTTGATCTGATCACATTTAGTAGCAGAGTCTTTTTTTCGGAGATCTCTGTAGAGGTGACCGTGTGGGTCACGGAGGTCGCATGGGCTGCCCGTTTGGGGAGTCCTCCCTCCGCCTCTTCAGTTACGGTGAGTCTGGGGTGACCGTGTGGGTCGCGAGGGTTGCATGGGCGTCCGATAAAGGCGTCCTCCCCTCAGCCCCTTCCGTTTTGGCTCAGCATTGGATGCACTGATATTTATATATTATGGGGGTATTTTATTTGTATCTAGAAACTGCTGAGTTACCAAGTGCAGAGTTGGGCTGGCCACCCACCTGCACTTGGTAGCCCAGCGGTATATTATAATTTGTAACAAATATATTTGCCTTAGAAGTAGAAACCAGCAAAATAAGCCTGAGTGTAGACTACGTCCAATAGCAGAGGTCACGTGATTTCGGTTGTTGTTATCTATACAAAGTTAATAAATATTTAAACTATCCCATCTCGTTAGGTCAGGTGAGATCATGTGTTGATTGAGATCACATGTTGATTGACATCACGTGTTGATTGAGATCACATGTTGATTGAAATCACGTGTTGCTTTGGTCTAGATTGTTACATAGGATCTAGTCGGTCCGGCTTTCCGGCCACGTGTGGAGATTTGGTTCAACTGAATTTTTTTAATAAAGTCTATTTCGGCCAACTCGCAATGAAGTTTGGGCCGATACGCAAATATGGGTATGTTGACCTCGGCTAATTCCTGTGTTTCGGCCAAACCGCAATGTTGTTTGGGCCGACGCGCAATTATCGGTATTTTGATCTCGGCTGATGCGGACCATGCGCCTGGCACGTGTACGTTGATTTCTTCGTGTCCCAGTTGAAATTGCCTTGCCCTACCTCTCTCTCCACACCATTGACCACCCCCACTGTTCAAACATGTCCAACGTCCCTTCTTCATCTAAGGTTCCCGCTTCTAACGTCGCTTCTTCGTCTAAGGTTCCCGCTTCGTCTAATAGAGTTTCCGCTTCCAAGAAATCTTGGGCCCGGAAATACAAAGAGCAACTCTTGGAGCACAAGGCGGAATGGCTCAACACGAACGAAAAGACGGACGAAGATGCTGTAATTGAGGCGACTCTTACAGCCATCCAGAAGGCTCACAGTGAGAATGAGGATAGCGTTCCTCTTCCTGAGAACATTTCTGAGGTGCGTAATTATATTTCTTGCTAAATTCAAATATTGCTGACCTGTTACAACCTGATTTCAGAAAATCCGGATCTGGTTTGTAAATTACGGGTCTTCAAAGAGTGGGGGCTCCCGCAAACAGGGTTCGGGCAAGAAGGATCAGCGGAAGTACAAGAAATCGTACACCGCTCGTGATATCGTGATGGCAACGCACTCCGACCGTATCAACAAGAAAGCTACGAAACTCTCGAAGGGTGCCACCTCGGGCTCTGTTGATTGGATCAAGCACTACCCCGATGCGGTCACCCATGTCATTTCGAAGCTATCAAGGGAAGAACAGGCGGATGTCCAGCGAACGATTGACGAGTGGGAAGCATCCGGGCCTCCTGACGATGTGAAGTCAGCGTAAGTACTTTTCACTCCGTTGTTTTAATACGTTACACGGATGCATCCACAGACTTGCGGAGAAGAAATTCGGGTCGAAGATGAAGGATACTATTAAAGAGGTGCAGAAGACCATGGGGGTCCAGATGTTTGTAATGGCGGGGTATCGAAGACCCAATGGACAGGTGATCAAAGTCAAGTAAGTATCTCTACGTTTATATTACAGCCGTTAAATTACTCACTGCCCGCAGCTTCGAGTCAGACCCTTACCGTGGCAAAGCGTTCACGAAATACAAAGGCTGGGACAAATCCTACGACCTCTACGAAAAGTATCTCGCCGACCAGTTTCGTAAGTTCTCACAAATAAATTATGTTGTATGACATCTAACAACACTCCACCTTCAGCTGATGAGGATGACTCGGACCGTGATAGCGAGGAAGAAGACGATGCTGTCCAGCTAGATGTAGACGACGCCGGAAATCCCTTGCTCCCACCTTACGGAAACATGTCACTGGGCAAGGGTAAAAACACGTTCCGACAATACGCTACTTTGACTTACCGTGAGTACACTTCTCACAGGCGTTACGAGGACTGTTATTTATTGTAACTTACATTTACAGAGAGATTCACTGGCAACAAGTTGGCAAAGGTTCCCTGGTTGGCCGTGATGAACAACCCGGACTTTTTTATTCGACCTGAGCATCAACCGCTTTCCGGGGTGATCGAACCATCCAAGTACAAGGCCGAGGACCTCCGGAAGGATTGGAATCATTGGGTATCGATGCAGAAGAAGGGGCTCCGCGGACTGGTCTTCGAAAATGCCCTGGAGAAGGATATACGATGGACAGATCGCGGGGTCGGGAAGTCGCAGGGAAAAGGAAAGGGGAAAGGGAAGGTACAGTATGTCGAGCCCTCGGACGACTCATCTTCGTCGGATGAAGGTGAAAAGAAGAAGGACGTCGGCAAATCCAAGTCGAAAGGAAAGGGGAAAGCGAGGGCGCCGAAGGGTAAAGGAAAGGTGACATACGTCGAGCCCTCGGACGACTCGTCTTCGGCGGATGAAGAGAAGGACGTTGACAAGTCCAAGTCGAAAGGAAAGGCGAAAGCAAGGGCGAAGCCCGAAGAGTCGTCTTCTTCGGACGAAGAAGAGGACAAGGGTGCGGAGGGGGAGGCGAGTGAGAACAAGGGCGAAGATGATGACGAACAAGGGGACGTGGATGGGGAGATGGATGCAGCGGGTGATGTGGAGATGGCGGAGGATAACGAGATTGGTCGGGTGCCTACACCTCCCCCTTCTACGCCTAGGTCCGCTATTAGCCAAGGGGATCTGCCAGTGGCGCATGAACCGTCCCGGCCGACGCATACTGGATCGCCTCGGCCAACCTCGCTTCCATCGCCTCGGCCGACTGCGATCACATCGCCTCAACCCAATCCTGGCAACAACTTCGCCGGTTCTTCAGCTCTTCACCCCGATAGCCCTGCCGCTAATAATGGCAACGCTAAACAAATGGTCAAGTATCTCAAGGGCCTATCTGGGGAGAAACCGTACGTGGAGTTGCTCAACACAATGCTGACCGCTGAAGGTTATAGTGCGGTATGTAACTAATCGAGGTGTCAATTGGATATTGACTCAGGTGCAATTAGGGTAAATTAATCGACATAGTCGGAATTCCTCCCTGGCTCCAATGGCAATCCACCTCAAAATATCTCCCCGCCGAGTCCCACACCGACAATGGATTCAAGAATGCTGTGAAGACGATTATCAAGGTATCCGGAAGCGAATACGTTCCCGGGGGCCTTGTCCTGGCCTTCGGTCTATTACTTCGCGAAATTCACCGCGTCCATTTTATTGATCTACAGGAAGGTTATCCACCGGGTACTCCTGGATGGTTTCAAAACTCGCCGTTTGAGTTGAACTGGATGGACATCATATTTGACGCTATCTCGACCTTCCAGTAAGTTTATTTTACTTAATTCCCATCAAACAGCTGAACTGGCTTCAATGTAGGTCAAAACTGAATACAGGAAGTCGGCGTTCCAAGCGGGCCCGGGCTCCAACAGACCCAGCAGCCCGGAAGGAAACGACTGCAACTGCTGAAGGAGAGGCAGGGCCTTCTAGTCCCCCGAGTAAACCTGCCGGGAAAAAAGGTCGCTTTGATAAGCCGCAGACAGCAAAGCGCGGAACTCGGCGTGGTCGTAGTGCTCGGGGTGGGAAGTAGATAATTCCTTTGCATCCTGTAGCCTTTTGAAGTTTGTACATCGCAGAATATATGCTTCAGACGGATGTTGGCCAACCTTGTATGACATTACCTCATTTTCATATTGCAAATTCAATTGGCCACATCAATGTCATATACTGGCCATAGCGAATGGCTATATTGGCCGAGGCGTTCGTATTTATGGCCAATGCATTGTCCACAATCGGCCATTGCACGAACAGCTATTGCTCTAAAAGTAAATAGTCATTGGCCGAGACGGTCAAATTATTTTAGCTATTCATTTTAATTTGTGGCCTCTGAAAATGATTGGCCAACTTACATGTAAAAGCTACATGTGCCAGGCCGGCACGTTATTTTCATGCCATTGGTCACATCGATTTGAACATATGTTGGCCAATAATCATAGTTGTTGCAGGCCATCACGCTATTTACAGTGGTCATTGACTGGCCATAGCGCAAACCCATATCGGCCACTACGAAACAATCTACCGGCCGACACGCCAACCACGGTATTTTAATATTACAAATTAGATTGGCCATGGCGTATAGAGCTGTTGGCCAGGGCGCTTATATGGACCAGATTGGCCAAATCGCTTCCATTACATTGGCTGTAACGCAAGCAATATATCCGCCATTACATACTTACTCATTGGCCAGGGCCTTCAATAGGATGGCCCAAACGCTAAACGACATCGGCCATAACGCAATTATGCATCGGCCGACACGCTAAATGCCTTATTTTTAATATTACAAACTCGATTGGCCATGGCGTATAGAGCTGTTGGCCAAGACGCTTATATGGACCGGATTGGCCAAATCGCTTCCATTACGTTGGCCGTAGCGCATGCATATATCCGCCATTACATACTTACTCATTGGCCAGGACCTTCAATAGGATGGCCCAAACGCTAAACAATATCGGCCGCAACGCAATTATCGATCGGCCGATACGCTAAATGCCTTATTTTTAATATCACAAACTAGATTGGCCATAGCGTATAGAGCTGTTGGCCCAGACGCTTATATGGGCCAGATTGGCCAAATCGCTTCTATTATATTGGCCATAACGCATGCATATGTCACCTATCCATTGGCCAGATCCTTCATTAGGATGGCCAAAACAGTACGCGAAATCGGCCGCTACGAAACCATTTATCGGCCGACACCCTAAACACCCCATTTTGAAATTCACGAAGTAGATTGGACACATCGATTTTATGTACTGGCCATAGCATATAGAGCTGTTGGCCAAGACACTTGTGTGGAGCAGATTGGCCAAATCAATTCTATTTATTCTTTGGCCAGAACGTTCATTTGGTCTCGGCTATCTCGATGATATGGGGTGTTGGCCAAGGCATACTGTACGGTTGTCGGCCGAGATTTGCTGGAGCGTTCTGAGCGATTTAATGTACAACCGGTTTTGACCGCTCTTAGCGTATAAAGTGACTGAATGGGTTGCAAGCTCAGATATGAAGGGAAACT
>Ga0193731_1000355_pt1 | contig 15525 bp, 43 predicted proteins | sample U1a2metaG_FD_144920 | JGI IMG/M metagenome (GOLD analysis project Ga0193731, IMG submission 144920) | Soil microbial communities from a riparian zone of the East river system, Colorado, United States - U1a2 | ecosystem: Environmental > Terrestrial > Soil > Riparian zone | place: USA: East River...
GCTCCAGGACCCAGAGGTACACGCTCGCATCGGCCTCGACCAGGATGAGCTGCAGCTTCTGGAAGCCGTCCGGGCGCCCGTCCTGCCCGATCTCGTAATAGCGCCCTTCGCCGAACTCGATCGTCCTCATCATGCGCTCCCGAACCGGAACGACTGGAAGGATTCTCCTTCGTCGTCGGGGACGAACCCCAGCCTGTCCAGTCGGTCGATCTCTTCAGGCGTGAATAATGATGGGGCTACGCAGACCGTCAGCACGTCGTGTTCACAGTGGGTTGGGTACGTCGGCTTCTCCTTGGTCGCCATCAGTTGCAGGGCCTCGATCAGCTCGTCCATTGAGCCCCTCCCCTCATCCGCCGGGCGCCGGTGATCTCATACCCATCGGTGTCGTACTCCGCCTGACGGCTACCAAGGGCCGGCCGCAGGTGCCGATCCACTACAGCCATGGCGTCCTCGGGATCCCGGCCGTACGCCCGAACCTTCACCACAACCTCATACGTGTTGATCATCAGATCCGGTATCCCTCATTCGGGTCGCGCAGGTAGACCTGGATCGCGTACGGCAGCACTGGGGTGCAGCCCAGCTCGTCCTGCGGCATGTCGACGATCTCCATCGACCAACGGACCGCCGAGACCTCCAGCTCCGTCACCTTGTCATCGAGTCGGAAGGTCACCTCTTCGCCCTCACGAGGAACGGCGTCCATCACCGCAAGGTAGACCTTCTGCTTGTGGATCAGCTCGACGCGCATCAGTGGTCCCTTCTCTCGAACTCGTCGCGAGTGACGAGGTAGGTCGCGGTGCCCTCTGTCTTGAACCGCTCCGCCGACGCGACGAACTCCTGCTCGGTACCATCGGCCTGAGTGACGGCGATGAGGACATGCCAACGGGTCCCGGTGATGGCAACCTGGCGAGGTGCCTCGAAGACGTGGTGGTCGTGGTAGGGATGAGTCATCAGCGGTTCGCCTCGAACTCGGCCTCGGTCGCGAAGTAGATGGCAGAGCCCTCAGTCAGCCAACTGTCGGCCGACGCGACGAGCTTATGCTCCACACCGTCGGCGTCCGTGATGCTGATGAGAACGTGCCACCGGTACTCGGTGATGACCACCTTGCGTGGCGACTCCCACACGCTGATGTCGGGCATTAGGCCGGCCACATCACCGCGACGATGGTGCCGTCCTCCGGAGGCTCGTCGTACTCGTCGCGCTCGTCACCCATGCCCAGCCATTCCGCCTGGGTCATGTAGACGGTATCGGGACGGTACTTGGCATCCTTCTCGACCGTGCTCAGGTCGCCCTCATAAAGGAAGCCGAAGCCGTTCCCCTCCGAGTCACTGGCCAGCAGCACCTTGCGATCGCGCGGCTGATCCTCGAGCCAATCCATCAGCTGGCCGACGGTCTCGATCTTGGCCATCAGGCCATCCCCTCGTTGATGATGCGGGCCAGCTGAAGCGTGTACGGATTCTCGACCATCTCGATCAGGTCCGCGAGCACGTCCCAGCCGGCCCACTCGTCCAGCGTCGGGTCCTGGCGCAGCCGGCCGGCGGCCAGTTCCCGCTGGGTCTGATAGTCCAGCACCCCGGTGGTGAAGCGCCTCATGACCGCTCCAGGCCCAACTTGGCCAGAGTGCTGGCGGTCAGGACCTTTTCGGGATGATCGATCTCGATGGCGATCAACCGGCCATCCTTGTCGAGGCACAGGGTCACCTCACCGTCGGCAACGGGGACGACCTGTACGTCCTCCACTCGTGGGCCGGCGAAGTCGACCAGGTTGATCCAGGCCCGGCCGTAACCGTCGTAGTCGAGGCTCAACGGCGCGGTGGCGCTCTGGTAGCGGGGCATAGGCGTCTCCTCCTCCTGCTGCGGGGGATATCTCTCTGGCAGGAGGCCATGCTACCAAGGATTCTTGGGTACGTCTATCGTGACCGGGACGACTACCCCGTCAAGCCCTCGGGAGAGTCGGGCACCCGCTTGCCGCCGGCCAGCAGCGCTATGGCCTGGTCGATCTCCCAGCGCAGCCGGTTGTCTCGGGTGATCGTGCTGAGACCGACCTCGTCGCTCTCGTCGTCGTCCACGGCAGCGGCCAGCAGGTGGAAGGCGGCGTCGATACGAGCCTCCAGCTCGGCGTAGTCGCGCACCAGGTCGTCCACCAGCATCGCGGTGGGGGACACGTCCACGATGCCCTCGTACGCCGACACCCGGCCGAGAGCGGAGCGGATCTGCATGACCTCCCGGGCCAGCCGCTCCAGTCGGGGATCCTCCTCGTCCATCAGCGCAGACCCCCGCTGATCTCGGCGAGCCGCTGCTCGACCCGCCCCGCCCACCAGGCGGGGCCGGCGTCGCCGAGCGGGATCATCTCCATGGCCAAGTCCTGCGCCCAGGACACATCCTGCTCGGTGCCCACCCTCTTCAGCTCCAGGGCGAGGAAGGCCAGCCGGGTGGTCTCCTGGATCTGCTGGCTGTTGGCGTCGCTCAGATCAAACGATGCGGTCGGCCGACCGGTCACTTCTGTCCCCCACAGCCGAACAGCCGGCGCCAGAGGGACGCGCGCGTCTCCGGAACAGGAGCCGGCTTGGCATCTGGGAACGGATTGGGCCGGCCGGTCAGGCTGGCGAAGTCCTCGCCGAGCCCGTGCAGGTCCAGTCCGGTCGGAGTGCTGCCGGCGGCCGACAGCCACTCGGGGGTGACGACCACCCAGCACTCCTCCACGAACTCCGCCCAGAACGCGGGCGTCATCAGCTGCGCCCTCCCCCAGGTGACGACGCTGCGATGGGTGGTGTCGTACGCCCCGGCGGGGATCGCGTGGCCGCCCTCCATCGTGGCGCCCCTTACCACGTCCCACGGCTTGCCGGCGTTGAACTGGTCCATCGCCGAGTCCGGGAAGTTGATCCCCAGGTACACCCAGCCGAAGATGGCGATCGCGGCCAGCACCTCGCGACGGTTGGCCAGGTCCACCTGCGCGAACGCCAGCGCCTTGTGTCCGTCGATGCCGACCTTCACCCAGTCGTTCAGCACGTTCTGGACGACCAGCCCGGTGTCGTTGGCGCCGGTAACCGGGTTGTAGCCGGACAGCGCCGCATACTTGTCCAGCACCGCCTGGTCGCTGATGGTGACGGTCTTGCCCTGACCGTAGTGGCTGGCCAGCTGAATCGCATGGCCGACGGTCGCTATCGTGCAGTTGTGTACGCCAACTCCCTCCGCGACATAAGACTGGTCTCCCTCGACCGAGAGGTTGTGTACCCAGCCTTGATAGTCCTCCGTCAGGACCTCTCGTACGGATCTCCAGTAGACACCCTCTTTGATCTCGACCGCGTAAGGACCTGATCCACAGGCCCCCATCCGAGCGGCGACTGCGGCCTGGATGGCCTCCCCTTCGGTGTCATAGACCCCGATGTGCTTCCCGGCGATCTTGGTGCGCCAACGCCGATTTGGTAGTTGGCCTACCCCTCTCTTCGAGCGCCCGCCGTCCCAGTCGCGGATGCTGACATCCCACCGGTATCGCGGGAAAGTCATCCCGGTCTTGGGGCCGTTCAGGTAAGCCAGAGAGACGGGAGGCGGCTGCCTGCCGTAGATGCTCACGGACAGGCCGAGGGACTGAGCGGTGTTGAACATGTCCTGGGCCAGGTCTCGGCTCACCGTCGTCCCTACCGAGCGGGAGGCAGAGTGGTGGCCGTCCCCATCCAGCCATCCACGTAGAAGTGCTTCTCGGAAGGGCGCAGGGGAGGCCCACAGATCGGGGTGCAGCCTCTTCCCTCCGGCCCCCTTCGCGCAGAGAGACTCGAACAGTAGCCTCCACTGCTTCCCATTCAGAACCACGTCGATAGTGCCGTTCCCCCTCTGACGAGGCGTGGCGACGGCCTTCAGCTCGGAGGACACGAGGCGTACCACGTCGGCGACAAGCGTCTCCCTCTCGTGACCGCCGAAGGTCCATCTCACAGTGTTCTGAGACGTGCATCCCTCAGCGAAGAAGAGGCCCAGCAGCCTTCCAACCTCAGGAGAGAGGGAGAGCTTCTCCGGAGGCGGAGTGATTCGACCGGAGGCGCTCCGCGTCCCGTAAGCGCGGAATCCGGTCGAGTTGAGGCGATACTGCAGGTTGTCGATGATGTGGTCTGCGCAGGCGATCTCGTCACACGGCAGGGGGGCGTACGCAGGAGAGGCGACCATGTCGCCAACCTGCAGCTGATTCGCGGCGACATATCCTCGCTGAGTGAGGAATGGGTGGTCCGGAGTACACCGAAGGTGTCCTAGTCCCGAGAGGACCGGGATGACCACCCCAGCATCATGATGACGCACCATCGTCGCGGTCACCATGCGCTCGCGCCCCTCCGCAGAGATCACGCGGTCCATCGTCTGCACGGCTTCGATCGGTTTCGTCGTCCCGTCTGCCATACGGATACGCGTCCCCGGAGGGAAGCAATCACCGCACTTGTCGTTGCCGTACATCGGCCAGTCGATCACATCGCTCATCCAGTCAGCACTCGGCGGGGCCGTCGGAAGCCAGCCGGTCAGGTGCCGGGAGACCCACAGGCGAGGCTTGGTGGGAACCGGCCGGAGCCGGCCACCCTGGAAGGTCACGGTCATGCCGGCGCGCTCCTAAGAAAGCTGTAGGCGATCGGCTATCAGCCTAGCTCAAAGGGGAGGGGGATCGTCCCTGTATTCGTCCACCAGCCGGCGACACTCCGCCCAGGAGCAGTACGTCCGGTGGTTGGCTGGGTCGCGGAAGTCGACGGCGGTGCCGGGGACGTAGTCGCACCACCAGCACCGGCCGTCGTACTCGCTGATCGTGGGCCCCTTGGACAGCAGGGCCTCCAGGGCGACCACGGGCACCGCGACCCGGTACGAGTGATAGGTACGCCGCAGCCGCTCCTCACGCTCGGCCTCAGCGGCCAGCACGTCGGCCGGCAGCAGCTCGAAGTCCATCAGCCCCAGCGCGGATAAGAGTCGCTGTCGAAGAACGGGTTGCCCATCGACCCCTGCCCGACGCAGGTCTTGTGGACCCAGCGATCCTCGTCCTCGTCGCGCTCGATCTCGTCCTGGCCGGCGGTGATGGACTCGTGGCAGTTCCAGCAGACGCCGTCGAACTGGGCGACCTTGGGCTGGAGGCGCCCCTGGGTCTGTCGGGGCATGCCCTTCCTGAACTGGGGCCTTGGTGCGGTCATCATTTCCTCTTCTCAGATCCATCCGAGCAGGTAACCGAACATGATCACCCAGAATGCCCCAGCGGTGACCCACAGCAACGGCCACTTGAGGATGTCCCAGCGCGTCCTGGGGCGCGGCGAGAGCTGGTCCACCTGCATCAGCTGTCCGACTCGGCGGTAGATGTCAGCGCGGGAGAACCAGCCGGCGCGTACCAGTGGAGCCTCGGAGCGGAGGCGCTCCTCCTCGGCCCACCAGCCGCGCTCGACCTCCCGCAGCATCCCGTCGATGCGTTCTTCAGGAGTCACCGGGCCTGTTCCTTCCCCTTCGCCGCCAGTGCCAGCAGTTGCTCGCAGGCCTTCAGGTCGAAGGTGACCTGCCGTCGGTAGGTGTCGACGAGAGGTAGCGCGATACCAACCAGCGAGGCGAGCGCGATGAGGCGCTGCTCGGTCTCCTGGTTCGCCAGAATCCGGGCGTCCTCGGCGCTCCGGGCCTCCTCTTGCCGACGCTGCTTGTCCCGCTCGGCGTCGAGGTGGTCCTGCCAGGTCTGGAGGATCGCGCGGCTCTGGACCACGGTGACGTGGGCCTTGTCGTAGCGCGGCAGCTGGAAGTACTCGCTGCTGGAGTGCGACGCGACGATCGCGTCCAGCTTGTCGGCGTACATGAGCAGCTCGGCGTCGGTGAAACTCGCGTGGAGAGCCTTGACGACCAGGTAGCCGATGCTGAGATCGCCGGAGTACTGGGCGGCCGCAGGAGTGTGGCTGTCGTCGCAGCGAATGAACTCGGTGCTGCGGTCGGTGTACCGGTAGCGCTCGCCGACGTAGGGCAGTCGGACGACCACACTACGGCTGAGGATGTAACCAGTCTTGATGGCGTATATGACGCCGGTCTGGATCTTGTTCTTCTGCATGGCGTTCCCTCTCGGTCTCTCTGGCTTACCGGGACGCTACCAAGAATCCTGAAGTATGTCTAGAGAGACATCGGGGGAGCGAGGCCCTATGGTCATCCCGCTCCCCCGGCTCTTGGCCCCGCCCGTCGGCGAGGGTCAGGCGGCCTGCTCGACCGCCTGCGGGTACACGCGGTAGGCGACCCCCTCGATCCACATCTCGAACCGCCCCTGCTGCGTGGTGATGGTGCCGTCGACCCACCAGCCGTAGCCGATCTCCGCGCGGACGCCCTTGATCTTGGGACGCTCGATCCCCCGGTCGTTGAGCACCCGCATCCTCTCGCCGATACTCACCCAGGAGCCGGCGATGACGCGGTCGGTCACGTCCACAAACCCGGGCCGGTCGGTCGGGTCGGCGAGACCGGTACGCACCATGCGGCGCGCGTGGTCGAGGGGCATACCGACGACGTATCGCCGGCCATGCAGATCAGGCAGCTTGGACATAGGTAATCCTCCGGTCACTCTCTGGCGACAAGAGTCTACCAAGAGATCTTATGAAGATCCAGCCCCGCCTTGGCGAGCCCGGTCGTACGAGTCCGCTGGCGGCTGGTTCAGGATGTCCGGCCGCCGGGAGATGATCTCCTCGACCTCCAGCGACGTGCACTCGCTGAGGTAGTCGCGGTAGCTCGGGTTCTGGACCTCGTCATTCCAGAGCTGCCAGCAGGACACCAGGGCCTCCTCCAGCAGCATGACGCGCGCTCGCAGCTCATTCACCCGCCGGTCCGAGCCCGGCCGCTGGACAGGCCGTGGCGGTCGGGGAAAAGTGGTCGACGGGATGCTGGGCTGGGCCTGCTGCTGGCCAGCACGCAGGATCCGCTCGTACCGGCTCACGTCCGAGTCGCCTTGATCGGCATACCGTTCTCCCTACCTGTAGGTTGTGCCTCGATTTGTCCTGCGAGTGGCGGGAGGGGGTGTCTCGATGCTCTACGTCCACCTGGCCGTCCACCTGTTCCACTGCTACTTCTAGGCCCAGGGCAGGCCCTCGTCGCCAGCGAGGGCCTCACCAAAGCCCCCCAGCTCCTCCAGCCGCTGCGGCGTCATGCCGGTGAGCATCTGTATCCGCAGGCTCGCTGAGTCGAAGTAGCCCTTCCGCATCTGCTCCCGCACGTTGTAGTCGAGCGCCTCCCGGGCGGCGCACTGCAGGCGCTCGATCCAGTCGACGGTCTCCTCGTACGTCAGCATCGACCGATCGTCAGGCACGTCCAGATGGACGAGCCCTTCGTGCGCGGTCGCGGTCGGGACCCCCATCAAGCTCGTACGCGGGCAACCGGGCGCGGTGCAGTGGGCCGCGCCGCCGCGCCACTCCACGATGACCACTCCCCGGCGCATACGGTGCTCGCCGACCGGGCAGGCCCAGATGAACATCCGGGCGCCGCCCAGCGCCTGCCTGAGATCTACTCGGGACATGCGCTCGGACCCGTTTGCCGGTGCCGCATTGCTCTCTTGGTCATGACCGTGACAGGCGATCTCGCGGTCCTCGTCGTCCCAGCCGTCGACGCACCAGCAGTCGAGCGCGTGTTTGTCGCACTCCTCGCAGTAAAGATGGTCGTCGTACATCACGACTCGTCTCCGTCCAGCGCGCGCAGGACGGCGGTCGGGTCGAGGTTCCAGGAGACCGGCCGGAAGATCCCGGAGCAGTCACACGGCCCCCGGAAGCAGTTGTCCGAGCAGTCGACCGGTCCTATCGACCCGCCCACCCTGGCCTGCTCCGCCAGCCGGCGTACCCGCGTCATGCGGGCCTCCATGCCGCTCACAAGTACTCCACTCTCCACGTCGGGTGGCACGGGGTCGGATGCTTGTCGCCGTCGAGACGAACGTTGATATACGCGTACGAGCCACCGACTGACGTGATCACGCCGGGCCGGCCGTCCACGATGACCCGCTGGCCGCGCTTGGCGGGAACGCCGTAGTAGTCGCGCACGTACTGCGCGCTCATAGTCGAATCCACCAGTCGCCAAGGTTGGCCCGTATCGCTGCCGCCTCTCCCGCGCACCAGCCTCCAGGACGGGGGCGATGCAGGACCGCGCACTCCCCCGCGTCGTGCCCATCCATCGCGTACGTCGTCCAGGCACCGTGCGTGTCATCCAGGTCGTCATCCGGTTGACCGGGCATCCAGTAGTTCTCGAGCAGGGGTCGGCTCACGACGCCTCCGTGGTGTAGGCGGCCACCACGGTGCCGCGCTCGTTGATCACCTGAGTGGCCTCCCTGGTCGCCTTGTTGCGCTGCATCGCCCAGATCCTGGCGTCCCGCAGCGTCAGTCCCTCCGCGCGGGTCACCCAGGTGTCGGCGAGCACCTGCACCGCGTACTGGAGGTCAGCCCCGAAGAAGTCCCGCCGGCTGGTGTGGTGCCACCACCCCTCGGGGCAGCAGTACGCCCGGAGCAGCTGCTTGTCCCGTTTCACCATCGCGAACTGCAGGTCCGACAGAGCAGCCTCGGCGGCCTCCTGAGTGGCGTACCGGAACTTCCCGCAGCACTTGTCCCGCTTCACAGCTGAGCCCGTGCGTACGCGGCAGCGGCTAGTGCGGCGTACGCCTGGATACCGGCCCAGTAGGCAGAGTTGGTCGCTGCCTCAGCCTGCTCGAAGTAGGCGTCGCCCTTCCTGATCCAGTCGCTGGCCTCGTTGTGGCTGGCAAAGACGGGAGCCTGGTCGTCGGCGGGACGAGGGTAGCTGAAGAAGAGGCTCTGCCCCGTCTGGCGATCCAGTACCTCCACCCTCGGCGCATCGCGTTCGACCGCAACCTGGTGTGCCGCCCGCAAGGCTCCTTCCAGCGTCTCCGCGCTGTAACCGGTCCTCTGCATGCCGACCCTGACGACGTAGCGCGCTTCTGTGCTCATGCGATCACCAGCTCGGCGGTGTAGACGTGTCGACCGCGACTGTCCAACACGCAGTGCTCGATGCCGGTGATCTGGGCGCGGTGGTCGGCCAGGCTCCGGGCCTCGGCCTCGGTGCGCTGGATGCCGACGATCGTGGACGGGATGTCCTCGGTGCTGGTGCGGACGACCCTGAACGGGTAGAGAGAGGACATCGGTCAGCCCTCCTCATCCGCGTCGGGCAGGCAGGCCATGAAGGCCGACTTGGCCTGGCTGTAGGCCTGGGTCGCCCACGCCAGGTCCGCCGCCTTGCTCACCACGTCGGCGGGGGTTCCCTCGGGCAGGTCGTTGGGGCCGAAGCCGTACTCAGTGAAGAAGTAGTCGGACCCCTCGTAGTCAATCTTCGCGGCGAGGTCCCGCAGGCTGGCGTACTTCGTCATGCCGTTCTCCTCTGGCGGTAGGTGTTCGCTTATCGTAAATCCCCGCTCGTCGCGGACGATGTGTCTGACGCCGACCGTGCGGCACATCCGCAGCGCCTCGGCCTGGGCGCGCTGCTGGACGCGGTACTCCCCGACGTACCGGACGCCTTCCCGGTCCAGCGGCTCCGGCCGGCTGTTCGGGTAGGGCTCCGACCAGATCGTGTACGGGTACTCCGGCGCGTACTGGAACGTCATGCCGGCATCGTCTCCTTCTTCGGATGGACCTCGAAGCAGGTGCCGCAGATCCACTCGCGCTGGGTCTCCAGCCGGTTGGTCTGGTCGTCCGCTCCGCAGACGTAGCAATAGTGGTCGTCAGGCATGGTGTGACTCCTCGTCTCTCTGGCTGCGAGGAGCTTACCAAGAATTCCTGGAGCGATCTACACCCCGCCGACGATCAGTGCGACGACCAGTACCAGGAACAGGCCGACGACCACCAGCACGACCCACGGCGACGGCGGCTTCACGGTGCCATCCCCCACGCGGTTAGAGTGTGCTGGTCGTGTGCCGCGCACTGCCGGCAGCACGCCCGCCGGAAGCTCCGGCACCAGCGGGCCCCGACCCCGCAGACAGCGCACGGCCACGCACCCTGCTCATCCGGCGCCACCGGGACCAGCTCGTCCAGCTGGCGCTGGTAGTAGCCACAGCGCTCCGGGTGTCCCTGGTCGCCTGTCAGGTCCAGCACACACCCGTCCGGCACGTCCGCGTACGGGTAGACCACCGGGAGGGCTCCCCGGTGGTCTACCGCCCTGGGAAGGTCCCTCACCTCAGTTGTCGTGGTGCAGGACGGACACGTACGCGTAGGTGCCCAGCGCGATGTTGATGCGAACGTTGTCGACGCCGTACTCCTGACGCAGAGTCGAGATGACCTCCTCGATCAGGTCCTGGTCGAACAGCGTGGTCGGGTCCAGGTAGGTGACGGCCAACTCGTTGTCCGGGAAGTAGACGCTGTCGACCGCGACCGCACCTTCGGTGTCGGCCAGGGTCTCGTTGACGGCTTCGGTGAGCTTCTGTAGGTGGATGATCATCTCTGCGCTGTTCTCGATCGCGGGGCGCATGGTTTCCTCTCTTGGCGTCGTCGGCTCGGTCAGTTGATCTCGGCGAACGAGCCGCACCTGCGGAGTACGCCGTGGTGGTGGAACTCGACCGGCATGTCCAGCTCGGTGGCCAGGCCCGGGTCGTTCACGATCGCGCGGGCGATCGCACGGACGTTCTGGCGGTCGGGGCGAGTGGAGGTGAGAGCGATATCGCGCCGGCTCGGCCGCTTGGTGAGGTGGTAGCGGGTGGGCTGACGCTCGGTGTGGGACATCGTGTGCTCCTGGGGGAGGTGGGTGCTTCTCTCTGGCACCTCCCAGAGTACTACAAGAATCCTGAAGGCGTCTACCCCCTTGCAGGATTCTTGAGCGCCTGCCGACGGCGCAGCTCGGCGACGAACACCGGTAGCGCGGCCCGCACGTCCTGCGCGCACAGCGAGTCGCTCATGTCGTGGCTCTGCCGCAGCAACCGGTAGATATCGTCGGCCAGCACGTCCAGGTCGTACTCGCACGTGCCAACCGGCCAGGTCCCCGACCCCTCACAGCGACGCTGCGACTCCTGGTCCCAGCGCGGCCGGTGGGTGCGCAGAATGCCGCTCTGCCGGACCGACACCTGGCGCGAGCAGTACCGGCAGATGCCGAGAGGGGAAGTCATTCGCTCCGTGCCTCCAGGCACACACGTACGAGGACGGCCCGGAAACTCTCCGGTGAGATACTGCCGGTCTGCTCCAGTTCGCGACGCAGGCTCAGCATCTCACCGCGCAGGTCGTCGCGATCTGTCTCAGCGACCAGCATTCGGTCGACGGCGTACTGCAGGTTGCCCTCGACCGTTTGCGGGTAGTCGCGCGGGAACAGCAGACGAAGCCCGGCCGTGATGTGGGGGATGTTCCTCATCAGTCCTCCTCCACAGCCTCGACGAACAGCTCGATGCCGTCCTCGTCCCGCATGTACAGCTGCATCGCGAACTCTCCGTCGCCGTGCTGACCGAACTCGGTCCGCAGCCGATCGCCGGCCAGCTCCATGGAGCGGGACTCGAAGAAGATCTGCCGCAACACGCGGATGTCCTCGTCCAGCACGTCGATCCGGTACTCAGCCACGGCGCAACTCCGCCAGCTCGTCCAGGACCTCAAGCAGGTCTGCGGTCGTCAGGTCGTGCCCGTCGAGGGAGTAGATGATGGGCATCTTTGGCATCCAGCGGGAGTTGTAGGCCTCCAGGAACTGCCGGATCCGGCCCTCGGGTGTCGACTCAACCGTCTCGACGGGCACGTCCGTCGAGGTCTGTCCGACGGTGTTGACCTTCCGGATCTCGGTCATCCGCTGCTGGATCGCGGCCGCACCTCGGTGTAGCCGTCGATCTGGGCGCGCCGCAGGTCGATCTTGGCGGCCAGTTCGGTCACGAACGCGACCTTGCCGTAGCACCGCTCGCGGGCGACGGGGCTATGCCTGCCCATCACGACACCGCCACCTCCTCGACCACGCGCTCGTGCGCCGGGTGCACCTCGAAGCACACCCGGCAGATCCACGTGCCGCCGACCACGACCGGGTCCTGCTGCTCGTCCTCCCCGCAGGCGGGGCAGTACGGCTTCCTCATGAGTCTCTCCGTCTCTCTGGCTGCGGGGAGCCTACCAAGAATCTCTATAGAGGACGAGGGCTAGCCGTCCACCAGGTGGCTCGGCCGCACGCATGACGAGTTGTCGCACATGTCCTTGGCGTACGACGGCATGACGCCGTTCTTCAGCCACAGCACCAGCCGGCGGACCTGGTAGCTCCGGGTCTCCCCGGTGCCCTTGAACACGGCCTCCTCGTCGGTGGCCGGGCGGCCGTCGACAGACTTCCAGGACGTGACGGGGTAGCCCTGGGGCGTCTTGGCCCCGGTCCACTCCCAGCACGAGTCCGGGTCGTCGACGATGGCCGTGTACGACCAGACCCTGTGCTCCAGCCGGGTCATGTCCGCGAGGGTGCGGAGCCTTCTCTCCTTGATCATCTTGGTCTCCTTCTGTTGTCAGACGCCGGTCGCTACCAGGCTGATGACGAGCACCAGCACCAGTAGGGCGACCAGCAGTAGCGCGACCGGCCTCATCGGCGCGGCCACCGGATGACGACCGTGGGCAGTGGGCACAGGTACCAGTGGTTCGGTCCCCGGTACACGCCCACCCACCAGTCGTTGGTGTCGATGTAGATCTTGATCATGCTTCTCTGTCCGGCTCCGGGTAGCTGACCTCGTACTCCAGCTCCTCGACCCGGTCCTCCAGCGCCTTGACGCGCCTGTCCAGCTCCTCGCGGTACGCGGTGGCCTCGTCGTACGGCACCTTGATCTGTTCCTGGCTGGACCCGTCCTCGGCCAGCTGGCCCTGCTCGAAGCACGAGTCCTCCAGCCCGTTGAGCAGCTGGTCGATGGTGTGCTTCGAGTAGTCGACCCCCTTGGGCTCGCTCATGGGTACGCGTGCCCGACGGGGTACCGGTAGTACGTCAGCGACGTGACGGTCACCCAGGACAGGAAGGCCGAGCCGCCGGTGCGCACGCCCAGCTGGTAGCTGGGCGCGTTGTAGTGGCCAACCGGGTGGCAACTGCGGACCTTCTTGGTCGTGCTGCAGCTCTGCGTAGTCGACGTGTAGCCGGCGTGGTAGCGCTTGTCCGCCACCGTGCCGTGCACGCTGGCGCCGCAGGCGGTGACGGTCAGCGCCGCCCCGAGGGCGAGCGCCGCTAGTGCCTTCTTCATCTCTTGATCTCCTCTACCTCAGGACCGGGAAGGTCTCGTGCTTGGCGAACCGGATGAAGCTGATCTTGGCGCCCTTGCGGTACGCGTTCCACGCCCGGAAGATCATCGCCAGCAGCTCGCGCTCGTCCAGGCCGCCACGGGTGGTGGCGCGCTTCTCGATCAGCTTGTTCCGCAGCACCAGCGCCGGGTCGCCGGCCTCCAACATCGCGCCGGTCACCAGCGCGTCGAAGAACAGCTCGGCGTCGGTCTCGTCCTTGAGCGAGCACGCCCAGTAGGCGAAGCCCAGCACAGACGGGCCGATCGGCACCGCCAGCCGGTTCTTGACGGCGAATGCGGACGCCTCGCGGATGAACGGGTACTGGTCGATCGCGTCGGCGATCTCCAGGTTGGTCGGGTTGGTCAGCGGCATCTTCACGTCCTTGTAGCCGCTCCGGATGAAGATCATCGCCTTCCGGGCGATGGCCGCCGTGACGGGCGTGTTGCCCGCCTCCCCGCGCAGCGTGAGCACGTCGGACACCGCCCGCTTGGAGCCGGTGTCGACCGTCTCCTGAGCCTCCTCGGGTAGGTTCTCCACGACCAGCATCTCCACGATCAGGTTCGCCTTGATGATCGCCTGCAGCCGGTGCTGGCCGTCGAGCAGGACCCCGCCGTCGGAGATCTTGATCGTCTCCCCGTTCAGGTCCCACCGGCCGGCGAGCATATCGAGGGCGTACTCGTCGACCAGGTGCGGCCGAGTTCGCCGGTTGTGGGTGTTGCCGTCAAGGATCTGCTGCGCTCGACGCGGCGTGATCTTCTGGACGGACACCTTGAGCTTGTTCTCAGGCATGTAGGGCATTCCTCTCGTATGGCACTCTCTGGCAAGATCAGGATACTACAAGGATCCTTGTAGTGCAAACGTACGACACCCCCGGGGCCCTTGCCGCCGGGGGTATCTCTGAGCTGTGTACGTCTGTCGGCTACGCCCAGTACCAGAGGACGCCGCGCCGGTGCTGGTCGACCTCGACATCGATCTCAGTGGCGAGCTTGATGTCCTTGGTGATCTGGCGGAGCTGCCCGCTGACCCGGGCGCGCTCCGGCTTGATGCCGTAGAGCTTCACGTCGCGGCGGGTGGGACGGCGGACCGGGTAGGTGCTGGGTGCGCGGTCGGTGTGGCTCATCTCGGGCTCCTCGGGGAGTCGGTCTCTCTGGCTGACTCCAGGATAGTACAAGGATCCTTAGAGCACAAGCGCCTCAGTCAGATCTTTTTATCTGAATACACGATGCTGAAGCCGGGGGTACGCGCGTCCAGGCAGAGTCGACGCACGAGGTCGTCGGGCATGCGGTCCACCTCCATGGTCAGCACCAGGTCCTCGCCCTCCTGCGCGGCGTCGACGACCCGGCCGTTGGCCAGCCCCGTGACCGACTTGCCGACCATCGCCCGCAGCTGCTCATCGGTGAACGCGTAGCCCTCTGGCAGCTGCAGCTCGCTCATCGGGCCGTGGTCCAGTCGTGCGCGATCTCCAGCTGCGCCGCGACCAGGCTCAGTCGGCCGGCGCACACCGCGTGGTTGAGGGAACCCTCGACCTTATCTTTAGGGTTAGGTATCCGGCCGGGCTCGACCCACAAGTTGCGCGGGTCGGCGGTCGCCCCGCCCAGCTCCAGCGGGATCAGATGATCATACTCTCCGGTGCCGGTGAACGAGTACGACCGCGCCGAGGCCTTCTTCATCCGCGAGGTGACCGACTGAGCCGGCCGGACGGTCGCCGTCCAACCCTTGACGCAGATCGTGCTGCGGATGGTGGCCTGGGAGACCTGCGGGTTGACCGCGCCCGGCGTGCAGGCGGGGTCCGGCAACGGGACGGACGCGATGCCCCGGTAGTGGCAGGACCCCACCCGGGGCATCGGCCAGTGGTTGTCCTGGACCGGCAGCCCCGTAGCGGCCCCTGAGGAGCCCGTAGATGGCATCAGGCCGCCCGACACTGGAGTGCACCCACCAAGGGCCAACAGGGTCACAGCGGCCACCAGGACTCGTTCTCGCAGGATCACCGGCCCTCCTCGTCTGATACCGGTGATGGGCGCAGTGGCAGGTCGTAGTCGTACGGCCGCTCGTCTCGGCCGCGCTCCTGCGCCAGCGCGATGTGTAGCCACGCGCGATCGACGGTCCTGCGCGCCGAGTCCGAATTCGGACTCCCGTTGACATCGAGGTCCTGCAGGATGTCCTCGGCCTTGGCCAGATGGTCCGCTCGTGTGCTCATCGATCTCTCCCGCTGCAAACCATCCTCAACGGGCTCCAGGTGAGCAACTGCTCCCAGGTCAGCGGCCGAGGCTTACCGGGTAGGTCCAGCGGCGACCAAAGCTTGCCGCCGCGCCCGTCCGGCTGCACCACGTAGTCGGCGTAGTTCCGCGTCCGCACCACGCTGTGGAATGGCGGCT